>Ga0172382_10003602_pt1 | contig 24381 bp, 22 predicted proteins | sample Leawel138RmetaG_FD_122245 | JGI IMG/M metagenome (GOLD analysis project Ga0172382, IMG submission 122245) | Leachate microbial communities from a municipal landfill in Southern Ontario, Canada - Leachate well 138R metaG | ecosystem: Engineered > Solid waste > Landfill > Unclassified | place...
GCTAAAAAAATGTTCTTTTTGCCCTGTTTTTTGTCTTTTTCTTACTCCGTAGCGCTGCTATGCAGTGCAAAAAAGCCTTCAAACAGAACAAAAATATTCATTTTTCGCTTCAATCAAAAAAGTTTAAATGAGTTCTTTTTTAACTCGGGTCGTTGATTGCCAAACGGAAACCTTCACCGTGAATGTTGACAATTTCTACATTTTCGTCACGTTTGAGGTATTTACGCAATTTCGCAATATAGACATCCATACTTCTGGAAGTGAAATAGTTGTCATCTCTCCAGATTTTCGTAAGAGCCAGCTCACGAGGCATCAGGTCATTTTCGTGAAGGGCAAGCATTTTGAGCAAATCATTTTCTTTAGGAGAAAGTTTGATAGGCTCTTCGTCTCTAAAAGAAAGAAAACGAAGTTTTGAATTCAAAAAGAAATCTCCGATTTTAAATTCAAATTTAGTCATATCCGTTTTGCTTGCTTCAGAGGCTTTTCGGTGTATGATAGCACGAATTTTCATCAACAAAACCTCAGAATCAAAAGGTTTGTTCAGATAGTCGTCTGCACCCACTTTATAACCCTTCATTACATCTTCTTTCAGCGTTTTTGCCGTTAAAAAGATAAGCGGAATTTCTTTGTTTCGGTCACGAATTTCTTTTGCCAGTGTGTAGCCATCTTTGTAGGGCATCATTACATCAAGGATGCAAAGGTCAAAAGAGTCTTTTTTGAATTTTTCAAAACCTTCCATACCATTTTTGGCAAGAGTTACATCAAAATCATTCAATGTCAGATAATCTTTTAAAATCGCCCCGAAATTCGGGTCATCTTCAACCAACAGTATTTTCTTGTTTGTTTCCATAGTGTTTATATTTAGTTTGTTTCTTTTTTTTAAAATTTAATTTATTACGGGTATTTTAATGATAAAGGCACTTCCTTTTCCTTTTTCGCTTTCCACAAAAACCTGACCGCTATGGTCTTCAACAATGGTTTTTACGTAAGCCAACCCCAGACCGTGACCTTTTACGTTGTGAATGTCACCTGTGTGTTCTCTGTAAAATTTTTCAAAAACCCGTTTTTGGGCTGCCTTGCTCATCCCGATTCCTTTGTCCTGTATTTTTATCAGTATAAAATCTTTTATATTTTCTGTATAAACGTCAATTACAGGGGCTTCGGGTGAATATTTGATAGCATTGTCGAGTATGTTTACCAGCACACTCGTAAAGTAAACCTTGTTGAGCAAAGCAATGGTTCGGGTTGCTTTATAGTGTTTGGTAATGCTGCCTTCCCTGTTTTCAACAATCAGTCTCACGTGCTCGATAGCATTGTCCATCACTTCGGCAATATCCCCGGATTCTTTTTGTATATCCAATTCCTGTTTTTCCAATTTTGAAATTCTCAAAACGTTTTCCACCTGAGCGTGCATTCGTTTGTTTTCGTCTCTAATCATTTGCAGGTAGCGTTCCCAACGTTCTTTATCGTCTCTGACTTTTGGAGTTTTTATAGCATCCAGAGCCAGGTTTATCGTGGCAATGGGAGTTTTAAACTCGTGTGTCATATTGTTGATAAAGTCTGTTTTTATCTGCGAAATCTGACGTTGTTTGATATATTGATGCAAAGCACTGATATAAGCAACAATAATAATTAAGGTGAAAACAATACTGATACTCACAATGCCTAAGAGTTCAGAAAAGAGGTATCTCTTTTTGTCGGGAAAGCTCACCAGCAGCTCAATTTTGTCTTTGGAGTTTTCATAATCATCAAAAACCGGAATAGAATAGGTAGATTCTTTGTCATATTTAAAACTCCCCGATTTTACTTTGGTAGCCAAATCATTGCTGTAAATAGCAAATTCAAACGGAGTTTGTATGCCGTAGTTTTTGAATTGCTCGTTGAGCAGGTTCTGCACATCATCGGTAGCAATTCTTTTAGAGACGGGTTGCAATCCGGCAATGTCTTTGAAATAAATTTCAAACTGTGATTTGTGCAATATCGAAAGTTCACCCTCCTGATCTATAATTTCATCGGGAGTAGCTTTCATCTGAATGTGGGAATCCTTAATATTTCCGGGTCTGTATATTTCCGTATGCCTTTTGGAAACATAATTTCTAACCGGAACAGAATCTATTCTTTTGTCAAAGAACGAAAGATCAATATTGAAATCTTCGGCACTGATGGTGCTTTGATACGAAATGGTTTCGTTGGTGGATGTATCCCACTGAACAACCCAATATTTAACCAATTCTTGTTTTTTGGGTTCTGTTCCGATGCTGTCTCTCAAATTATAATAACTGGAGAGATAGCTCTTCATTTCGTTTTGCTCAAGTTTATCTGAAACATTCCCGATAACCTGTTTTACCTGATATCGGAATTGTTTTTCGCTTTGCTCCAAGGAAGAATCTATCCAATATAACTGAACTAAAATAATTCCCAAAAGCGATAAACTCATCAGCACAACAAGGGTGCGAAACAACATATTATTCATCGACTACAAATATAGTAAATTTAACATTTTAAATTTCTTGTGATTAACTAAAAATTAACACTAAACTTTCTATTTATATTTTATTTAATAGAATAATAAGCTCTTTAACTTGTTTTTTAGTGTCTTTTTTCAGTAAATTTTTTATTATAAAGCTACTTTTATTGATTTTTTCTTGGTCAGAAAGCTGATTTTTTATTCTTTCCATAACTTGAGCTTCTGTAACTTTATCTCGTTGCATTACTCTTTCAATTCTGATTTTTTCGGGAGCCGTAACCAAAATAATAGCATCAAATTCTTTTTCGGAACCCGTTTCAAACAAAATGGCAACTTCTTTAATCACAAACCGATGCTGTTGGTGTTTTTTCAGCCAGTTTTTAAAATCCTGTTTTACTCTGGGGTGAATCACCTGGTTTAGCTGCTCCAATTTCTCCGGATTGTTGAAAACTATCGAAGCTATTTTTTTTCGGTCGAGTTTGCCCTCGACTATAACATTTTCTTCAAAAAGTTTTTGCACCTGCTCTATGGTTTCTGCCTCTTCCATAATTTTTTTAGCTTCGGTATCGGCTATATAAACCGGAACACCAAGCTCCTGAAAATAACTTGCAACGGTCGATTTTCCGCTACCTATACCACCTGTGAGTCCGATTATTTTAGTCATTTTGAGAGGATTTAGAAGTTACATTGGCTGAAAAACTGTTTTGAGGTACTTTCCCGATAACTCCCTCAAAGTGCTTTTGCAGCATTTGCATATCTTTTTTTAGAGAATCGGTTATATAATAAGGAGTATGAATTTTCACTTCTTTTTTGCTCCAGTCAAAAGCAACGCAAACCACAGGTACTTTTGCCTTTTGGGCGATATAATAAAACCCTGTTTTCCATTGTGTTACCTTTTTTCGAGTACCTTCGGGAGCAATAGCCAGACGAAATTCCTCTTTTTGGTCAAAAATTTTGGCAATGGCATCTACTTTGTTTTCGTTTTTGCCCCGATTTAGCGGAGCTCCGCCCATCCATCGGAAATAGGCTCCAAACGGAAAAGCGAACAGTTCTTTTTTGGCTACAAAATTCATTTTTAATTCTGTAATGCCCCGGGCAAACACTCCGATATAGAAATCATGCCAGCTGGTATGCGGCACCACAATCATCACACATTTTTTTACCCTCAGGTTATCGACTCCTGAAATTTTCCAGCCCATCAGGCGAAAAAAAATAAAGCGATAAATTTTTTGCTTCATAGCTTTTATTTTCGGTAAAATTACTATTTTAGGCTGATATTTGAAACCCTGTGATGCTATTTAAAAAACTGTTGAGTTATCTCTATCCGATAACCGTCTTTAAAACCCATTCTGATATCAGCCAGACCATCGAAGTTACCCTTTCGGGAGGCGAATTGCTGCTGGATTCCAAAAATGCGAATTATTCTTACGGAAGTCTGCAACGGGTGTTGCGGTTAGGGTTAAAAAAAATAGGTTTTCCGACCCTGCTAAAAATGGAGCACATACTGGTTTTGGGTGTGGCAGGAGGCAGTGTGATTAAAACCCTGACCGAAGAAATCGGGTTTAAAGGGAAAGTCACAGGAGTGGAAATCGACAAAAACATCATCGAAATAGCCAACCGCTTTTTTAGGCTCGACCAAATCGAAAATCTGAACCTGATTATTGATGATGCTTTTGAATTTGTATTGAAAACCCGTGAAAAATATGACCTGATTATTATTGATATTTTCCGGGACACCAAAATGCCTAATTTTCTGTATGAAGAGTTTTTTAAAGACAGAATACTTTTTTTATTGAAAGAAAACGGGTTTATTTTGTTTAACACGATGACTCTCGACAAGGAATCCAGAGATAAAAACAAGCGATACGTGGCTTATTATAAAAGCAAAGTTAAAGGAGTAGAAGTAGTATCTAATGTGGAAAATTTCAATGAAATTATTATAATTGAAAAATATTAGAGCCTGTTTAAATTTATATCGTGAGAATGTTTATAGCTTATTTTTGAGCGAAACGAGACATATTTTTTTGAGATAGCGGTGTTCTATCTCAAAAAAATATAACGAAGTTGCAGCCAAAAAGAAGCATAAACAAGTTATTAGATAAATTTTAAACAGGCTCTTAACTAAAAAAAATATCTTTTTATTTTTGCTAATTCCGAATAATTAGTATATTGGCTCTTTAAAAAACAGAAAAAATATGATTGAACTATAGAACCAACCCACTTAACTACCTTAAAACTATGAAACGACTTATACTTATCAGACATGCTAAATCAAGCTGGGAGACTGCCTTAAACGACAAAGACAGACCCTTGGCAAACAGAGGGGTTCAGGATGCCCACCTGATGGCAGAAAAAACACAGAAAATATTACCTGAATCTTATATTATTTGGTCGAGCCCTGCCAAAAGAGCCCTCGAAACGGCTCGTATTTTTGCCCAACACCTGACCTATCCGGAGGATTTGATCGTTCAAAAAGAGGCTTTATATACTTTTGACGAATCACAACTGGAAAAGGAAATTAAAAAATGTGATAACAGCTACGACAATCTGATTGTTTTTGGGCATAACTCGGCTGTTACTGATTTCGTAAACACTTTCGGGAATACCTATTTGGAAAATGTTTGCACCTGTGGTTTTGTCTCGTTTGTTTTTGAGCAGGACGAATGGGATGCTATCAGAAACGGAAAAATCCAGAAAGTAATTTTTCCGAAAGATTTCAGGAGCTGAATCGGGCAATCCTAACATTTTTTTAAACCTGTGCCTGTTTTTATATCAAAACTAATTCCGATATTTGTTGTTACTATACGGAAAATGATATGATGCATCTCAATACCCAAAGAGAATACAAATATATAGACAGAGAAAAAAGTTGGTTGTCTTTTAACGAACGAGTGCTTCAGGAGGCAGCAGACACCAGAGTTCCCCTATTAGACAGGCTACGGTTTCTGGGAATTTTCTCAAATAATCTGGACGAATTTTTCAGAGTTCGCTATGCAGCCATAAGGCGGTTGCAGCTTCAGGGAAAATCAGGAAGGAAAATGCTGGGAGGAATATCTTCAGACGAACTCCTTCACGAAATTACCGAAATCGTAATCAAACAGCAAACAGAAAGTTTACGAATTTTAGGAAGTATCGAAAAAGAACTCGAACTCCACGACATTTTTATTGTCAACGAAAAAGAACTTTCTCCGCAGCAGGAACTTTTTGTAAAGGATTTTTTCATACAAAAAGTTTCGCCCGAACTGGTTACGATTATCCTGAACGATCTGGACGAATTCCCGCTTCTCAGAGACACTTCGGGTTATCTTGCCATAAAATTGGTGATGAAAACAGGCGACATACGCTATGCCATTATCGAAATTCCGCCTGCTATAAACCGTTTTGTGGTTTTCCCTAAAGAAGACGACAAACAGTATATCATTATGCTTGACGATGTGATTCGCTATAACCTGCACAGTATTTTTAATATATTCGACTACAAAAGTGTTACGGCTCACATGATAAAAATCACCCGTGATGCAGAACTCGATATTGATGGAGATATGGGAAAAAGCCTGATGGAAAAAATATCGAGCGGAGTGGCAGACAGGCGTTTGGGCGAACCTGTTCGGTTTTTGTATGATGTTGATATTAAGAAAGATACACTTAATTTCTTTTTAAATAAAATGGAAATCGATTCTTCGGACAGCATTATTCCCGGAGGTCGCTATCACAACAGACGGGATTATATGAAATTTCCCGATTTGGGCAGAACCGATTTGCTCTACGGCAAAAAACACTCGCTTCCGGTAAAGGGACTAAGTCTCGAAGGAAGCATTCTGGAACGGATTGCCAAAAAAGACTTTCTGATTCATACGCCCTATCAGACTTTTTCGTATGTCATTCGGTTTTTAAGAGAAGCAGCTCTCGACCCGAAAGTAACCACGATTAAAATCACTCTATATCGCCTGGCAAAAAATTCCCAGATTGTGAGTTCGCTTATCAATGCCGTTAAAAACGGAAAACGGGTAATTGCTCAGGTGGAGCTTCAGGCACGATTTGATGAAGCCAGTAATATTTTCTATTCGAAATTGATGCAGGAAGAAGGTGTGGAGCTTATTTTCGGGATAAAAGGACTGAAAGTACATTCAAAAATATGTGTGATCGAACGTCTGGAAGAAGGAAAAATAAAACGCTACGGTTTCCTCTCTACCGGAAATTTCAACGAATCTACAGCACAGGTATATACCGATGTTACCCTGCTTACGTCACATTCAAAAATTCTCAAAGAAGCAAACAGAGTTTTTGAATTTTTAGACGTAAACTATAAATTGTATAGCTACAAACACCTGATTGTTTCGCCTCATCACACCCGAAAGCGGTTTTATAAACTCATCGACCGTGAAATCCTCAATGCCATCGAAGGCAAAGAAGCTTATATTTTCCTGAAAATGAACAGCCTGACAGATTATCTGATGATTGACAAGCTCTATGAAGCCAGCCAAAACGGAGTACAGATTCGGCTTATTGTCAGAGGGATTTGTTGTCTGGTGCCCGGAGTGGAAGGAATGAGCGAAAACATAGAAGCCATAAGCATCGTAGATAATTATCTGGAACATTCGAGAATTTACATTTTTGCCAATCAGGGGAATCCTGATGTATATATTTCTTCTGCTGATTTTATGACCCGAAACATTGACGAAAGGGTAGAGGTAAGTTGCCCGATTTATGACGAAAAAATCAAACAGGAACTGATTGATATTTTTGAAATCGGGTGGAAAGCCAACGTAAAAGCAAGAATTCACTCCGAAGATTTGAGTAATAAATATAGAGAAAGAGGGGAGCAGCGGGAATTTCGGGCTCAATATGAAATGTATGACTATTACAGAAATAAATTGGAAGTAGTGGTCGAAAAAAACGAACTTTAGGCTATGATAAATATAAAAAAATATGCTGCTATTGATGTGGGTTCCAATGCGATGCGGCTTTTGGTTTCCAATATCGTAGAACAGAAAGACAAACCGACTCAGTTCAACAAAAGTGCTTTGGTTCGGGTTCCGGTTCGCTTGGGGCAGGATTCTTTTACGGTTGGTGAAATCTCCGAAGAAAACGTAAAGCGAATGGTCGATACGATGAAGGCTTTTTCGCTTTTGATGAAAGTACATAAAGTAGAAAAATATATGGCTTGTGCTACTTCGGCTATGAGAGAGGCAGACAATGGAACCGAAATCGTAGAGCATATCAAGAAAAAAACCGGAATCAAAATCCATCTGATTGATGGAAAAAAAGAAGCCAAAATCATCGCTTCGTCTGATTTGTATCAGTTTCTCAAAACCGATGAAACCTATTTGTATATTGATGTAGGAGGCGGTAGCACAGAGCTTACGCTTTTCTCGGAAGGAAAAATCATTACATCAAAATCCTTCAAAGCAGGAACCGTTCGTTTTCTGAACAATATGGTTTCTGAGGTGGTGTGGAGCGAAATCGAAAAATGGATAAAAACCGTTACGGCTCCCTATAAAAATGTGATGCTTATCGGCTCGGGAGGAAACATCAACAAACTCTTTAAAATGTCGGGAAAATCGCAGGAAAAACCGCTTTCACTTTTCTATTTGCAAAACCAATACAACCTGTTGAGCAAAATGAGTTATGACGACAGAGTGATGGATTTGGCCCTGAATTCGGATAGGGCAGATGTTATCGTTCCCGCTACCCGAATTTATCTCAATGCTATGAAATGGAGCGGAGCAAAACAGCTTTATGTCCCTAAAATTGGGCTTTCAGACGGAATCGTAAAGGCTTTGTATTATAACACGATGTAAAATTAATCCTCTAATCCATGACTGAAACATTGATTGATGATTAACGATTGATTATTACAGATTTACATCCAGCACCCAACATCCAACATGAAAGCAACCTACCACAAATACATTCTCAATTTTAAACGTCCGAGTGGCACTTCCAGAGGTGTAATGACTGAAAAAGAAACCTGGTTTATTGTTTTGGAACAAAACGGTAAAATCGGAATAGGGGAGTGTGGCATTTTGAGAGGATTGAGTATTGATGACAGAGATGATTATCAGGACAAACTAAAATGGACTTGCGAAAATATCTGTCTGGGAGAAGAAAAACTTTGGGAAGAATTATTGGAATTTCCGTCGATTCAGTTTGGAGTCGAAACGGCTTTTCGTTCGCTTGAAGCGAAAAAAAATCCGTTTGAAATTTTTGAGTCGGGCTTCACAAAAGGAGAGAAAAACATCCCTATAAATGGCTTGGTTTGGATGGGTGAAAAAGCGTTTATGAAAGCCCAAATCGAGGAAAAAATCGAGCAGGGTTTTAGCTGTATAAAACTCAAAATCGGAGCTATAGATTTTGCCTATGAACTCGATTTATTGCGATATATCAGAGAGAACTTCGATGAGGATAAAATCGAGATTCGGGTCGATGCAAACGGTGCTTTTGATAAAACTGAAGCTTTATATAAATTAAATCAATTAGCTGGTTTTAAAATACATAGCATTGAGCAGCCAATCAAAAAAAATCAAACTGACAGTATGGCAGAATTGTGTAAAACAACTCCTTTCCCGATTGCTTTGGATGAAGAGCTGATAGGCGTATTTTCTTATGAAGACAAAGAAAAATTACTTCAAAAAATAAGGCCGCAATACATCATTTTAAAGCCGAGTTTGGTGGGTGGATTTCGGGGCTCAAAACAATGGATGGAGCTGGCTGAAAAATACAACATTGGTTGGTGGATTACCTCAGCTTTAGAATCCAATATTGGGCTGAATGCTATCGCTCAATTTACGTTTTTACAAAACAACCCGATGCCTCAGGGTTTAGGCACAGGCGGACTTTATACGAACAATTTCGATTCTCCGCTCGAAGTCAAAAACGGAGAGCTGACTTATAACCCTTCAAAACCTTGGGACGAAAAAGCGGTTTTACAGCAGATTTTCAGAAAATAAAACCGTATTTTTGCAACTCATTTTTTAGTATGTAACTATGAATTTTATCAATCGTTTGGCCTATTATCTTTTGGGGCTTTTAGTAGGGATTTTGTTTTTGATTTTCTTTTTTAAAGGTAAATACGGAGACAAAGACATGTCGTATTGCTATCTGCCGAATTGCAGGGTTTTAAAGGATTTACGGAGCAAACCCTTCCATTATTCCGATATGGCTTCCGAGAAAATGCAACAAGGATTGCTTGATACCATACAGTTAAAAGAAATCTTCAAAGAAGGCGATGTGCATTTTTCCAAAAGCAACATCCCGATGGAAGGCGGAAAATATTACCTTATTGAAGGAGAAATCGAAAAGAAAAAAACTGTTTTTGTGGAAGTTATCAATTACGAAAACAAAGTGGTTTTGAAAGATATACTTACGAGTGTTCAGTAGGCAGTTTTTAGTGTTCAGACCGTTAGACTGAGCAAGCCTGTACTGAGCTTGTCGAAGTATCGAAGCCCAAAATCTGAAATCATAAATCGTTAATCATCAATCTGCAATCTCTAATCTGCAATCAAAATGAATAAACCTTTAGCAGAACGTGTTCGTCCGAAGCAGTTATCGGAGTATATCAGCCAGTCGCATTTGGTTGGTAAAGGCGGTTCGCTTACCTATCAAATCGAAAAAGGTTTTATTCCGTCTTTGATTTTTTGGGGACCTCCCGGAACGGGAAAAACTACTCTGGCTCAGATTATTGCAGAACAGAGCAAACGACCGTTTTATGAGCTTTCTGCTATACATTCGGGGGTGAAAGATGTGAGAGATGTAATCGAAAAAGCCAAACAAAGTGGCGGACTTTTCACCTCCAAAAATCCGATTTTGTTTATTGATGAGATTCATCGTTTCAACAAATCGCAACAGGATTCGCTCTTGGGAGCTGTCGAAAAAGGTTGGATTACCCTTATCGGAGCCACCACCGAAAATCCGAGTTTTGAGGTGATTCCCGCTTTGCTTTCCCGTTGTCAGGTGTATGTGTTGAATCCGTTTTCCAAGGAAGATTTGGAAGCGATTCTGCAAAGGGCGATTCAGGTTGATGAATACCTGAAAACCAAAAATATCAAGCTCAAAGAAACCGAAGCCTTATTGAAACTTTCAGGAGGTGATGGTCGTAAACTACTCAATATCTTTGAGTTGGTTGTCAACGCTTCGTCTGATGATAAAATTTTGATTACCAATGATTTGGTAATGAGCTTAGCTCAAAAAAATACGGTTTTATACGACAAAACCGGAGAACAGCATTACGATATTATTTCGGCTTTTATAAAATCTATCAGAGGAAGCGACCCAAACGGTGCTGTTTATTGGCTTGCCCGAATGATTGAAGGAGGTGAAGATTTGAAGTTCATTGCCCGAAGATTGCTCATTTCAGCCAGTGAAGATATCGGAAATGCCAACCCAACCGCTTTGGTGATTGCCAACAATTGTTTTCAGGCAGTTTCCACCATTGGCTATCCGGAAAGTAGGATCATTTTGAGTCAATGTGCTGTTTATTTGGCTACTTCGCCTAAGAGTAATGCTACTTATTTAGCAATCGGAAAAGCACAACAAATCGTACGTCAAACAGGAGATTTACCGGTTCCGTTGCACCTTCGCAATGCTCCGACTAAACTTATGAAAGAGCTGGGTTACGGAGATGATTACAAATATGCTCATGATTTTGATAATAATTTCGTAGAACAGGAATTTCTACCGGACGAAATCAAAAATACAGCTATTTATGAGCCTCAGAACAACTCCAGAGAAAACCAAACCAAAGATTTTCTGAAAAATCGTTGGAAAGGTAAGTATGGATATTAAAACGACATTCCTATGAAAAAAGCTTTTGAATTTCTAAAACAAGTCAGAGAGAATAACAACCGGGAGTGGTTTGCTCAACACAAACCGACTTATGAGGCGATTGTAAAGGAAAACAAACTATTTTTCAATCAGGTGTACTCAGAATTTCAAAAGCACGATAGCCTTGACGGAATTCATATTTTCAGAATTTATAAAGACGTTCGTTTTTCGAAAGATAAATTACCTTATAAAACCCATTTTGGAGCTTCGTTTTCCCGAACCAAACCTTTATTGAGAGGAGGTTATTATGTTCATCTCGAACCTGAAAACAGTTTTGTAGGAGGTGGTTTTTGGGCTCCGAATAATGAAGATTTACTGAGGATTCGTAAGGAATTTGAAATGGATACTACAGAAATTCAAAAAATTACTTCAGGCAAAACCTTTGTAAACTATTTTGGAGAACTTCAAGGTGAAGATGGTGTAAAAACAGCTCCCAAAGGTTTTGACAAAAACCATCCTGCCATTGATTTGATCAAGAAAAAGCAATATGTCGTAATGCGAAAATTCTCAGACAAAGAAGTGTTTTCAGCTGATTTTCAAAAAGAAATTATCGCTACATTTTTGGCTATGCGACCGCTGTTTGATTATATGAGCGAAGTGCTTACAACCGATTTAAACGGAGAGCCTTTGTTTTAGTTCTACAACTGAATCTTGATTTTATATATTTTGCTCAATCCGTTGGATGAATTCACATATTGTTGAAATTCAGCAAGGTTGGCAAATTTTCTCGGAGATAGTAGATTCCTACGACTGGTGAAGTATAACGTTTGACTTTTTTGGTCATAAAAAGGACAATATTCCATAGCCACCGTGTTGATTTTCTCACCTAAATTCTCTACCTGCTGCCAGTTTCCCTGAGCATCTTTTCTGGAAATATACAAATCACCACTTCCGAGACCTCCTGCTGCATTGTATTTTGTGTAGAGCAAAAAACTTTCGTCTTTAGAGATAAAAGCATTGAATTCGTAGCCTTCGCTATTTACTTTATCGCTTAACAAAACCGGAGTATCATAATTTTTTCCATTCCATTGGCTCATATAAATATCGTCTTTTCCCATTCCGGTTGGGGAATCTAATGTAAAATATAAATTGCTGTTTTCGCTTAATGTAGGATAAAATTCATCTAATTCAGAATTTATAGGACTTCCTAAATTTATGGGTTCAGACCATTTATCGCTTTGGTTTTTACGTTCTACATACCAAATGTCAAAGTTCTTTTTTCCGTCTGTGGAGCTGTTATTAGGTCGGTCTGAAACGAAAAACAAACGTTTTCCGTCATAGGTCAGAAAAGGTTCCATATACATATTTTCGTCACAAAAAGGCATCAGAACAGGCTCAGACCAACCTGTTTTTTCTTTTGTGATAGAAACAACCTGAGAGATTTTTCCGTCAGGGCTTTGAATGGTGAAAAAAGCTTCATTTTCGTTTTCAGAAATACAAAAATCCCTGACATTCAAAAACTGATTTAGTTTTGTGTCAAATAACGTAACTTCTGATTCTTGAGCAGACACAACACCTGAAATAAGTAAAAAAGGAGCAATGATATATTTTAGTGTTTTCATAGTTTAGCGATTTATTTTCTGAGCAAAAGCAATGATATGTCCGTCTAAATCTGCAAAATAACAGGCTTTATCACCCCAATCCCTGTCCTGAATCGGGCTGATGAGCAAAGCTCCGTTTTCCAAGGCATTTTGAAATTCCGATTCGATATTTTCGACATAAAAATAAAGTTCACATCGTGGAATTCCGTTTCCACTTTCAGGGTGTGGAGTTTTGTCCTGAAGGATTTTTGCAATTCCGTTATTGGGCATTAAACCTAACTTACAACTGTCGGACAAAATAAATTCCGTCATTCCCGGAACGTGTAAATCGGGGTCTTTCCGAAAAATTTTAGCATAAAAATCTTTACTCTTTTCCTGATTGGAAACGTATAGGATGATTTGGGTGAGGGAGATGTGGTGCATTTGCTATGTTTTATCTTACAATATTCTATATCCAAATAAATTCTTTTGCTTTGGGGCTTTCTGGGTCAAACCATTCATCTGCACTTTCTTTATAAATAGCCTGTCCGTTTTTATCTGTTTTTATTTGAATAAGGTCTCCTACGGGTGCACCGTGTAAATATCTAAGTCGTCCGTTTGAGTCGAATTTTACTTTTCCTTTTTGAAGTAATATTTCAAACTTTATCCAAGTTTTGATGTTTTCTTTCGTTATTCTGATTCTTTCCATTAGTTTTTAATTGTATAGAACACAAATCTACACAATTTCTACAAATAAAAATTTGTAAAAATCTGTGTTTTAAATTTTACTATTTTTGCTTTTGGAAAATCAGCAATCAAAAATCGTTAATCTTCAATCAAAAATCATAAATGCTTTCTTCACTTTCTATCAAGAATTACACGTTAATTGAAAATCTGAATATTGATTTATCAGGTGGTTTTTCGGTTATAACGGGAGAGACCGGAGCAGGAAAATCAATGTTGTTGGGAGCTTTGGGCTTGGTTTTGGGAAAAAGAGCCGATTTATCTTCACTTAAAAATGAAGAGGAAAAATGTGTGATTGAAGCGGTTTTTTCGGTTGAAAAATATGGTTTGAAAACCTTTTTTGAAGAACAAGATTTGGATTTCGAAAACGAAACGATTATTCGCAGGGAAATCCTACCCAGCGGAAAATCAAGGGCTTTTGTGAACGACAGCCCGGTTACGTTACAGCAGTTGGACGAATTGGGAAACCAACTGATGGATATTCATTCGCAGCACCAAACCCGTGAGCTATCTGAAGAGAAATACCAGTTTGAAGTGTTGGATATTTTGGCTGAAAACGAAGATTTACTCACGGAATATTCTCAAAAACTATCGCAGTACAAAAAGAACAAAAAGGCTTTAGAGCAGGCTCAAACCAAATTATCGGAATCACTGAAAGAACAGGAGTATAATTTGTTTGTTTTTAACGAGTTAAACGATGCTAATCTGAAAGAAAACGAACAGGAAGAATTAGAAACTCAGTACGAAAAACTCAATAATACAGAGGTTATCAAAGAGGTTTTGTCTAAAACGCTCAATCTTTCGGATAATGAAATAAGCGGAATTCTTCAAAACTTGAACGAAATAAAATTAGACTTTTCTAAAATCTCAGGTTTGTCGGAAGATTATAAAGAGCTTTGGGAGCGAATCAACAGCGTTCAGATCGAGTTTTCAGATATTTTACAGGAAGTAAATAATCTGTCGGAATCGGTTTTTGACGACCCGTCAGCCACTCAAAGAATAGGAGACAGGCTACAGCTTTTGTATGACCTGCAAAAGAAACACAAAGTAAATTCGGTCGAAGAACTTATCGGAATCAAAAACAATCTGGAAGAAAAAGTGGTTTCGGTGGACGAACTGAGTGCTGTTATCGAAAAATCACAGAAACTCATTACCCAAAACCAAACGGAATTAGACACGATTGCTCGGCAATTACACCAAAACCGGGAAAAAGCTATCACGGTTTTTGATCAAAAAATCACCATTTTATTGGCTGAACTCGGTATGAACAATGCCCGTTTTGATATTAAATTGATTCCGACAGAAGATTATTTCTCTAACGGAAAAGATAAGCTCGAATTCTTGTTTTCAGCCAATAAAGGTGGCAATTTCGGACTTTTGAAAAAGACGGCTTCGGGAGGAGAACTCTCGAGAATTATGTTGGCAACCAAAGCTATTTTAGCGGAATATAAAGCGATGCCTACGATTATTTTTGACGAAATCGACACAGGAGTTTCGGGTGAAATTGCCTTGAAAATGGCTCAGATTATGCAGCAAATGAGTAAAAACAGACAAGTGATTTCCATTACTCACTTACCACAAATAGCTTCAAAAGGAAATAATCATTATAAAGTGTATAAGTCTGTTACAGAATTAGATACGGTTTCTGATTTAAAGCTATTGTCTAATCAGGAAAGAATCGAAGAAATAGCAGAAATGCTGTCGGGCAAAAACCCAACGGAATCTGCTTTGCAACATGCTAAAACATTATTGAATTAAATTACTATATTTGCTTACGGAAAGCAAATTCGCAAATTTGCAAATTCGCAAAACATTAAAACCTTAAACATAAAACTATGTATAACTTACTTAAAGGAAAAAAAGGAATTATTTTCGGGGCATTGGATGAAAATTCTATTGCCTGGAAAACGGCAGAACGTGTTCACGAAGAAGGTGGAACTTTTGTGTTGAGCAACGCTCCGATTGCCATGCGTATGGGAACCATCAACCAATTGGCTGAAAAAACAGGTTCACAAATCATCCCTGCCGATGCCACTTCGGTTGAAGATTTAGAAAATCTGATTGACAAAGCTCAGGAGATTCTGGGAGGAAAATTAGACTTTGTTTTGCACTCTATCGGGATGTCTGTAAACGTGAGAAAAGGCAACCATTATACCGACCAAAACTACGATTTCACGGAAAAAGGCTGGCAGGTTTCGGCTCTTTCGTTTCACAAAGTGATGCAGGTTTTATACAAAAAAGATGCAATGAACGAGTGGGGAAGTATCATAGCTCTAACTTATATGGCAGCCCAACGTGTGTTCCCTGATTATAACGATATGGCTGACAATAAAGCTTATTTGGAGTCGATTGCCCGAAGTTTCGGTTATTTTTTCGGAAAAGACAAAAAAGTGAGGGTAAACACCATTTCTCAATCTCCGACTGCTACCACAGCAGGGCAGGGAGTAAAAGGCTTCGGAGGGTTTATCGCCTATGCAGACAAAATGTCGCCTCTTGGAAATGCAACTGCCTTAGATTGTGCTAATTATGCAGTAACCATGTTCTCTGACCTCACCCGAAAAGTTACGCTTCAAAACCTGCTCCACGATGGAGGTTTTTCGAATATGGGAGTGAGCGAAGCAGTGATGACAAGATTTATGGAAGAGTAAAAACAGACTCAAATTGTTAAATCACTTCAAAATCAAAAATCCCCTGTCAAAAATAATTGGCAGGGGATTTTCTCATTAAACTAAAAATATGAAAAAAGTTACTTGTTTCTAAAAACCAATTTATCTTCAAAACTATCTAATAAGACAATACTGTCCGTAGTTATTTTTCCTGACAGAATCTCTTTAGAAAGCTCGTTTAAGACTTCTCTTTGCACCACTCTTTTCACGGGTCTTGCTCCAAATTCAGGGTCGTAACCTCTTTGTGCCAGATAGTCGATAGCTTCGGGTGTGGCATCTAAAACAATATGTTGTTGTTCCAATATTTTGGCTACATTTTTCAACTGATATTCAACGATTTGTCTGATGTTGCTTTGGCTAAGCGGAGTAAACATTACGATTTCGTCAATACGATTCAAAAATTCAGGTCGTACGGTTTGTTTCAAAAGTCCGAGAACTTCAACTTTAGCCGCTTCTGCTGCACTCTCGAAGTTTCCTCCTGCATTCTCAAATTTCTCCTGAATAATATGTGAGCCCATATTCGAGGTCATAATAATTATCGTATTTCGGAAATCTGCAAGTCTTCCTTTATTGTCGGTTAATCTTCCTTCGTCCAAAACCTGTAACAATATATTAAAGGTGTCAGGGTGTGCTTTTTCGATTTCGTCCAATAGCACAACCGAATACGGTTTTCTTCTGACCGCTTCTGTAAGCTGTCCTCCCTCATCATATCCGACATATCCCGGAGGAGCTCCGACCAATCTCGAAACATTGTGTCGTTCCTGATATTCACTCATATCAATTCGGGTCATTGCATTTTCGTCATCAAACAGATATTCTGCCAAAGCTTTTGCCAGTTCGGTTTTTCCGACTCCCGTAGTTCCTAAAAACAGGAACGAACCAATCGGTTTTTTAGGGTCTTGCAATCCTGCACGACTTCTTCTGACGGCATCAGAAATTGCCACAATCGCATCTTCCTGTCCGACTACTCTTTTATGGAGTTCGTCTTCCAAATTGAGTAATTTTTCTCTTTCGGATTGCAACATTTTGGTTACGGGAACCCCCGTCCATTTGGCTACAACCTCCGCAATATCTTCGCTTGTTACTTCTTCTTTGATAAGCGAATTTTCTCCCTGTTCGGCTAATTGCTGTTGCAATTTGTCTAACCGTTCTTGTGCTTCTTTGATTTTTCCGTAACGGATTTCGGCTACTTTTCCGTAATCTCCCTCACGTTCTGCACGTTCTGCCTCAAGTTTGAAATTCTCAATTTCGAGTTTGGTTTGCTGAATATTATCTACCAACGTTTTTTCGCCTTGCCATTTGGTGAAAATTTCGTTTCGTTCTTCTTTCAGATTTGCTAAATCCAATCCTAATGCTTTCAGTTTGGTTTCGTCATTTTCACGTTTGATAGCCTCGATTTCGATTTCGATTTGCATTATTTTTCTGTCCAAAACGTCCAATTCTTCAGGTTTTGAATTGATTTCCATTCGGAGTTTTGAAGCGGCTTCGTCCATAAGGTCAATCGCCTTATCGGGAAGAAAACGATTCGTAATATATCGTTGTGAAAGCTCCACAGCCGAAATAATCGCTTCGTCTTTGATTCGCACTTGGTGATGCGTTTCGTATTTTTCTTTAATTCCACGAAGGATAGAAATAGCACTTTCGGTATCGGGTTCGTCCACCATTACTTTTTGGAAACGCCTTTCGAGAGCCTTATCTTTTTCGAAATATTTTTGGTATTCATCCAAAGTCGTCGCTCCGATAGCACGAAGTTCTCCACGAGCTAAAGCGGGTTTGAGAATGTTGGCTGCATCCATAGCTCCCTCACCTCCTCCTGCACCAACCAAAGTATGGATTTCGTCAATAAACAAAACAATATCTCCTTCCGATGAGGTTACCTCTTTGATAACGGATTTTAATCTTTCTTCAAATTCTCCTTTGTATTTTGCACCTGCAATGAGTGCTCCCATATCCAAAGAAAAAACAATTTTATCTTTCAGATTTTCAGGTACGTCTCCTTGAATAATTCGGTGTGCCAAACCTTCTGCAATAGCTGTTTTACCAACTCCGGGTTCTCCGACCAACATCGGGTTATTTTTGGTACGTCTTGACAAAATCTGCAAAACCCTACGGATTTCTTCATCACGTCCGATAACGGGGTCTAATTTTCCGTCATAAGCCAACTGATTCAGATTTTTGGCATATTTGCTCAAAGCATTATAGGTGTCTTCCTGACTTGCAGAAGTTACCCGTTCGCCTTTTCGGATTTCGGCAATAGCACTTTCGATTCCTTTTTCGGTTATTCCCTGGTCTTTCAGAATTTGAGAAACTTTGGATTTCGATTTGAAAATAGCCAAAATCAAATGTTCAATCGAAACGTATTCGTCATTCATTTTTTTGGCAATATTCATCGCTTCGGTAAGCGTGGAACTTGCCTCTCGGGACAACATCAACTCTGAACCCGAAACTTTTGAAAAACTCTGAATCGTGCTGTCTAAAACCTGTGTAAACAACGAAACATTTACCCCTAATTTCTTTAAGATAAAAGGCGTAACATTCTCGTCTGTGTCCAAAATTCCCTTGAAAATATGCTCATTTTCAATTTGAGGATTCTGAAAACCTTGGGCTATTTGCTGTGCTTTGCCAATAGCCTCCTGTGATTTGATTGTGAAATTATTTAAGTTCATATTTTGTTAATCGTTAATTGTTATTGGTTAATGGTGTAGTTCTTCAATTCAAAACCCTACTTCCAGTATCCGACACCTATCATCTGCCACCCAGCTTTTCTTCAAGTTTTGTTCCGATTTTCCCAAGCCGTCAAAATGTCATAAAATATTGATTTTTAGTCGCTTGAAAATGTCAAAATGTCCTTTTTGAGTTAAAATATAAAAAATAAATGTCTTAGTTTCTACGGATATTAAAATAATTGTATCTTTAACCGTTTGATTAAAAGGTGTTAATTTGAAAACAAAACTACGTGTGTTTATTGGGTTGTTTTTTATGCTTGTCTCTGTTTCGGGATGGGCTCAGTTTTCTTTTAACGTAACCAAAACCGATGAAACCTGTACCGGAAATGCCACACTCACTTTCCAGCTGAACAATCAAAACCCTCAGGCAGCCTATACTTTTGTCATTTACAAACTGCCTAATACGACCACTCCGCTTTTGGTAACCACTTCGACTTTTGTGGAATTTTTAGCCCACGGAACCTATATCATCGAAGCTCTCGAAAACCTCAACGGAAACACTACGGTTCAAACTCAACAAATAACCATTGAAAATTTTGTCGTGCCACTGACTTATTATATCGTTGAAACGCCTACCAATTGTGGCATAACCATCGAAGTAGTAACCATTGACGGAAATCCGGTTTCGTATGAAATTTTCTCAGGACCTCAGACCTATCCGCTACAGGAATCCAATATTTTTACCGGACTTGAATACCATGAAACCTATCAAATCCGGATTTATGACGATTGTGGGGAAGGGTATGTGAGGACACATACGATTGAAAATGCACCTTTGAGTCATTTAGGATTAGTGTCGAACCCTCCTGAATTGGTTGATTGTGATACGGTACGTATTTATTATACAACTTCTTCTTCTGAGGCTGTTTCCGATTGGGAAATTACGGCTACGACAGTTTTTTCAGACGGAACAGAAGAGGTTTTTACGGTTATAAAAGACATTGCTGAAGGGATTGTTGAAGCTGCTTTTTATATTGATTATCCCTATGACGGAATTTCGGGGAGTTTTGAAGTATCTTTTCTTGACCATTGTGAAGAAACAATCAAAGACGAAAAAGAACTTGTCACGCAAGCGTTTTTTGACATCGGAAAAAATGAATGTGGAAATGTATATTTTTCGCTGAATGTAGAAGGATTGCTATACCCGTTTACGGTTGAATTTACTCAGTCTCCTGACGGGTTTAACCCTTTGGACTATAACGAAAACCACCCTTATTTTTCACAAAATTATATTCTGTATGGAATGATGGATAATGAGCTGCCTTTTGGAGAATATACGATCAAAATAACCGACGATTGTGGCTTTGAGCAGGAATTTGATTTTACTTCCGAATATCTGCCCGATGACCCTATTTTAGGTTTTGGAAATAATGGTTGTGGGGAATTTGCGGGATATTTTTTGATAAAATTCCAGACAGACCGAATGATAGTTTCGGGTGAAATTATAAGCGGTCCTCCCGAAGCCGGACCTTATCCTGTAAACATAGATGATACTATCAATGAAGACGGAGATATAAGAGTAGAAAATTATCCGGAGGGTATTTATACGGTCGTTTTCACTGATTTTTGCGGATTTGAATATGAAGTCGAAGTTGAGATTCCTGAACAAACTCTAATTGATTTTTTAAGTTCAAGTTATATTGCTTGTGAAGATCTACACGGAACATTGCGAATGTATAGTCTTAATGGTCATATAGTTGAAGCTTCTATTATTGCAGCTCCGGGTGATTTCCCTTATTCATTACCTTATGATGCAATAGCACATATTACCACAAATGGAGTACTTTTTTTTCCGAGTGTACCTATGGGAGATTATCTGGTACAGGCGACTGATTCTTGCGGGTATAGTAATGCAGTAACTGTTACTGTCAAAGGTGATATTTATAATCAGTATCCTTATATTGAAGTGGTGAAACATTGCAATATTTTCGATATATTTTTCGACCATAGTTTATTACGACCTTATCCTTTAAGCCCTTCTGAAAGTCATTGGCTACAGTATTATAACGAAGCCACAGGAGAGTGGGGACACCCTTATACCGGAGTTTCCTATACCAGCGGAACTGTCCCTACTGATGAAAATTCGATAGAGGTATTGATGTATGGACCTATTTATGAACTTCTGAATGTCGGGATTTTCGGAGATTTCAGAATTGTAAAAGTTTTTACAACTGTACTTTCAGATTCTCCATATCAAGCCGGACAATGCATAAAAGAATCTTATTATGAGTTTACCTATGATATGAGCCTGACCATTACCAATGCCTATCGGATAATCTGTGAAGGGGCAGACAATAATTTACAAAATATTTTTATTCAGGCAGAAGGCATCGAGCCGCTCAGTTATTACATTATTCAGAAAAACGGACAGCCGTTTTTTGTGGACAACGGAACCAACAATATTTTTACTGATTTAGAACCTGGCATTTATACCTTTCAGGTAACTGACCCTTGCGGGAACATACGAAACCGGGATTTTGATTTGGCTGATGTGGAACTTATGGTAGCCAACGGGCAAACCGATACTATTCCTGCCTGCACCGATTCCGAAACGGGAATGTATGAAATATATCTGCCCGACCGAAATATCCACCTTGTGGCTTCGACACTTTCGCTGGATTATTTCACTTTCAGCTATCACCTGAGTTATGACGATGCCTACAACAATGAAAGTCCGTTACCCGATTATTATAGTGTTGAACCGGGAATTTACACCATTTATGTTCGTATAGAAAACAACCTGATCGAAGGTTGTTTCAATATTGCTTACTTCGATTTGGTCGTAGTAGAAACCCCTCAGGTTTCAGCTATTCAGACCCAATATGCCCTTTGTGAAAATCAGGAAAATCTCACAATCAGCCTCGAAGGCTTGTTTGACAACTATCTTTGGTATGACGGTTCTACCGAAAGTTCTATCGAAATTACCACAGGCGGAACCTATTCGGTTACCGTTTACAACAACATCGGAAATGCGGTTTGCGAAAACGAAATAACTTTTACGGTTTCGGCTTCATCGGCTCCGGTTATCGAAAACATAGTGGTTCAGGACTGGACATATTTCAACAATTCCATAACGGTTGAAGTAAGCGGAATCGGGAATTACAGCTATTCGCTTGACGGAGTTTTTTATCAGCAAAGTAATGTTTTTTCCGGTCTGCAAACGGGCTACTATACGATTTTTGTGCAGGACATAAACGGTTGCGGAGATGCCGTTTCGGAGGCTTTGCTGCTGAATTATCCGAGGTATTTTACCCCCAACGGAGACGGAATTCACGATTTTTGGAGGATTCCTTTATCTACATTCGAGCCCGATATGAAAATCAGTATTTTTGACCGCTACGGAAAACTCCTCAAAGTCTTTAGGGGCGATGAATTCGGTTGGGACGGCACCTATAACGGAAAAATGCTCCATTCCACCGATTACTGGTTTACCGTAGAGCGAAAAAACGGAGTCATCAAAAGAGGTCATTTTAGTATGAAAAGGTAGGGTTTTGGCTCAGAGTCCAATACAATAAATCTTTGTTAAAAACTTTTTTAGCCCACCAACCCTTTGTAATTTTACCCTTCAAAAAAAGAAAGGAACGATGTTGAAATGGTCTAAAGCAGTATTGTTTGCAGGAAGTTTTCTACTCTTTTCCTGTCAGCAAAACAAAACGGTTGCAGAAGGAACCTCTCAGGCAAAACCACTGAAAATATACGAACAAAACGGATATAAAATTCCGTCTTATGACTTTGACAATCTGGAATATTTCCTGAACCGGAAAGATGACAAGGTCTATGTGGTTAATTTTTGGGCTACGTGGTGTCAGCCTTGTGTGGAGGAATTGCCTCATTTTGAATCAATTAACACCTCATACAAGCACAAAGGAGTAAACGTAATTCTGGTGAATCTGGATTTTCCGAAAATGATAGAATCCCGCCTGTTTCCATTTATGACCGAATACAACATTCAATCGGAAGTGGTGATTTTAAACGACCCCGACACCAACACCTGGATTCCCAAAGTAGATAAAAACTGGTCAGGAGCTATTCCCGTAACCATTATCTACAACAAAGACAAACGGATTTTCTATGAAAAAACCTTCACCTTAGACGAACTTAAAACTGAAGTCGAAAAGTTTTTGTAATTGGGCTAATCAGTAAGGTTAATTAGGAAGAGATAATCAGAGTCACTGCAAATTTATTCACAGAATCCCGGACATTGTTCGGGATTTTTTTATAATTTTACCGCTTTCAATTTTGTTAATTATGACTACATACAAAGCAACGGTAAATAAAACCGATACTTTTGATTTAAACGAAACTTCTGTCGGAAATTTAGATGCTGTTTCGGTTGGAGATTCTCAATTTCATATCCTTAAAAATAATCAATCTTATAAAGCAGAGATTATTGCAGCTGATTTTTTATCAAAAAACTATACCGTAAAAGTAAACGGAAATACTTACGAAGTAAATCTTGCTGATTCGTTGGACTTGCTCATCAAAGAAATGGGATTTGAAGTGGGTGCTGCCAAACAAGTCAACGCTATCAAAGCTCCGATGCCCGGATTGGTTTTGGAAATAAGCGTTGAAATAGGGCAAGAAGTGCAGGAAGGCGACAACCTTTTGATTCTCGAAGCGATGAAAATGGAAAACAGCTTTAGTTCTCCAAGAGCCGGAATCATCAAATCTATTGCTGTAAACAAAGGACAAGCCGTAGATAAAGGGCAATTGTTAATTGAGTTTGAATAATAGTCCGAAGTCTGTCATTGCAAGGAACGAAGCAATCTAAAAAATGTTTAGTAAGAAAATTACATATCTGATTATTTTTACAGGAATTGTTATTCTTGCTGTTATGTTTTTCAATCCATATTCATATAACTCTCCCAACATTACTATAAAAGATGAATTTTACGAGAGTTATCAGACAGATGTATCTATGCGTGAAGATTACAAAGAGAAATGTGATTTTGAAAACAAAAATGCAATAACATTCCCAAGAACAAAACCTGATAAAGTTTTTTTACATTCAAACGGATTGATAAAATATAAAAGAAGATTAGACCAAAATCACGTAGATGAATTGCTTACTATTTTGAATGATAGTGCCAATTATGTTTGGGGAGAGTTTGGTACTCCTGAATTTCAGTATTATTTTACGTTTGTCAATGCTGAAAATAAAATTATCGGAATTACTAAAATAGATTTGATAGGAATGGCTTATTCAGAGCCATATATAGCAAAGATGAAATGGGGACAATTAGATAAGATGGAAAAATTACATAATTTAATTTATGATATTGAAGATAATTCATTGTTAGTTTTAAAATATAATCATTAGTGTTTCGTTAAAACAATTTGATTTCCAATTGATTATAATTTAGTTCATTGACATTATTGTAATTAGATTTATTAAACAGTTGATTTAGAGGTGTTTTGTCCAGTAGCGAGATTCC
>Ga0172382_10003604_pt1 | contig 24371 bp, 18 predicted proteins | sample Leawel138RmetaG_FD_122245 | JGI IMG/M metagenome (GOLD analysis project Ga0172382, IMG submission 122245) | Leachate microbial communities from a municipal landfill in Southern Ontario, Canada - Leachate well 138R metaG | ecosystem: Engineered > Solid waste > Landfill > Unclassified | place...
AGTAACGAAGATGATTCCCTCTCTCTTATCGTCCGGTTGCAACAGCTGCAGGAAATAAAGAAAATCCTTTCGAAAGAGTTGGGAGAAAGAATTATACTAAAATATTAAACTATTTTCGGCTACGCCGTTATTCAATGGTTATTCGGCTTTGCCGTTATTCAATAGTTATTCGTTCGCTCTGCTCACGTTATTCGGCTACGCCGTTATTCAGTGGTTTTTCACTCACTCCGTTCGTGTTATTCGCACTTCGTGCGTTATTTCCCGCCTTGCGGGATAGTAACAACAACCGAACAACAATCGAACAACAATCGAACAACAACCGAACAACAATCGAATAACAACCGAATAACAACTGAATAACAACTGAACAACAACTGAATAACAACCGAATAACAATTGAAAATAAATGTATTTAGAAACCAGTAATGTAGTAAAACAGTATGCCAATCATCTGGCATTGAATAATGTGAGCATCCAGGTGCCTCGTGCTACTGTTTTCGGTTTGTTGGGGCCGAACGGAGCAGGTAAGACCACGCTTATCCGTATCATTACCCGTATTACCGCCCCCGACAGTGGGGAAGTGATGATCGACGGTCGCCCCTCGAAAGCTGAGGATGTGTATAAAATAGGCTATTTGCCTGAAGAGAGAGGGTTATACAAAAAGATGAAAGTAGGTGAGCAGGCGATGTATCTGGCGCAACTGAGAGGGTTGTCAAAAAAAGATGCCCACCGCGAATTGATGATATGGTTTAAGCGGTTCGACATCATGGACTGGTACAACCGTAAGGTGGAGGAGTTGTCGAAGGGGATGCAGCAGAAAGTACAGTTTATCTCTACGGTGATCCATAATCCCGACCTGTTGATTTTTGATGAGCCATTCAGCGGTTTCGACCCCGTGAATGCTGATATTGTGAAGCGGGAGATGCTGCGCCTCAAAGATGAGGGAAAGACCATCATCCTCTCCACCCATAATATGGAATCGGTAGAGGAGTTATGTGATAATATCGCCCTTATCCATAAATCGGAGGTGGTGTTGCAGGGAAAAGTGTTTGATATCCGTAAGGATCATCGTCCCGATATCTTCCGTTTCCGGCTGATGGGCAATGAATTCGACATGGAGCATCCCTCTTTTACGCTATTGTCGAAAGAACCTTACCATGAATTTATCGATCTGCGTATCCAGAAAGAGAGTGATATCAGCAGTAACGAATTGGTGAGATTAATTCTCGACAGATATGAGGTGGTGAGTTACGATGAAGAACTGCCTACCATGAATGATGTATTCATCCGCACCGTAACAAGATAATATTATGAATAAATTAGGTTTAGTAATCCAACGGGAATATATCACCAGGGTAAGAAAAAAATCATTCATCATCCTTACACTTCTTATGCCGGTGCTGATGGTGACTTTGTCATTGGTGCCCCTATGGCTCTCCACCCTCAACGATGGCAGTGAAAAGAATATAGCAGTGATAGACAATACGGGTATTTACGCCCCTCTGTTCAAATCTACGGAGGCTTATCAGTTCCAGGTGATAGGCGAACCGCAACAACAGGATCCGGAATCGAGATTGGGAAAGGATCTGTACGCTATCCTGCAAATTACCGAGGATCTGAACAAAGATCCCCGGGCTGTTTCACTTACATCCCAGAAACAGGCTCCGCAGGAGTTGCAGTCGATGATCGTGAGGACCTTGAATGAGAAGGTGACGCAACAAAAACTGGATGACCTGTCGTCGTCCGGCAATGTGGACAACGAAGCCATCGTGCAGGTGCGCTCCATTGTGGAGGAGGGGGCGAGGGTCTCCTTGCGGACATTGCGTCTTGATAGCGATGGAGGCGTGTCGGAGTCATCTACCGAACTGGCTACCATCATCGGCATGTTGTTCACCATCCTTATTTATATGTTTATACTGATGTATGGCAATATGGTGATGCAGGCGGTGCTGGAAGAGAAGAAGAGCCGTATTGTGGAGGTGATGGTCTCTTCCGTAAAGCCGGTCAACCTGTTGATAGGTAAAGTGGTCGGAATCGGGTTGGTGGGAGTTACCCAACTGGTTATCTGGGGTATATTGATGGGATTCTTCTTCAGTGCATTATCCTTCTTTATCGCCTCTCCCGGGCAGATGGATATGGCTGCCATGCCTGCCGGAATGGGCAACTTCGATATGGAGGGAATCATGAATAGAGTCATGTCGGTCAACTGGCCGGAGATCGGCTTCTATTTCATCCTCTTTTTTATCGGGGGATATATACTCTACGCGTCTATCTTCGCCATGTTTGCTTCGGCAGTTGATAGCGAAGAGGATACAGGCCAGTTTATGACACCGGTGACGCTTATCATCGTCTTTGCTTTCCTGGCCGGATTCTATAGCGTGAATAATCCCGACGGGCCGCTGGCATTCTGGGCATCATTGATCCCGTTTAGTTCGCCCATTGTGATGATGGTGCGCATTCCATTTGGAATTCCGTTGTGGGAGAAACTGTTATCGGTCGTGTTGCTTTATGGTACATTTATCCTTATCTCTATCCTTGCCGCCAAAATTTATCGGGTTGGTATTTTGATGTATGGTAAAAAACCGTCGATCAAGGAGATGATAAAATGGGTAAGGTATAAATAAAATTTTTGATTGAATTTTGTGTAAATATTCGACAAAAAGATGTATATTTGTAGAAAAATAAACAATTGTCTATTCAAAATAGTTGATTTGAGCGAAAATGATTATTGATATCTGAAGTGGATACTTTAATTTTCTCATTTGCTTTGGGATAAATCAATCCGGTAAGTCGGACCTTTTCGTTACATATAATCTTAAAACACTTGCCTGGTTCTATGGAATCACGCAGGTGTTTTTTAGATAGTAACCCATTATTATTTCGGTTTCGGCTCCGGTACCGATATCAATTTTGATAGAGAATAAACAATAGATTCAATCGTATGCAATTCGAAAAAATGCAGGCCGCAGGCAACGACTATATTTATATCAATTTGTTCGAAGAACGGGTTGATGATCCGGGATTATTGTCCCGCCGGATAAGCGATCGCCATTTTGGAGTGGGGAGTGACGGTCTTGTGCTTATCGGTCCTGACGATGAGGGAGATTTCTCGATGAAGATGTACAATGCCGATGGAAGTGAAGGGGCAATGTGTGGCAATGCGGCGCGATGTGTGGCCAAATATCTTTATGAGAGAGGACTGACGTCAAAAAAAGAGATCGCATTGAGTACCAAGTCGGGTATAAAACATCTTTCGTTGACGGTGAATCCGGATACCAATGAGGTAGAAACTATCCGTGTGGATATGGGAAAAGCGGTTTTCTCCGATTCGGCTCTGGTCACAATTCCCGAGATGGTGAATTATCCCTTGCAGGTAAATGGAAAAGAATACTCCATTAGTTTTGTTTCTATGGGTAATCCGCATGTGGTGATCTTTATGGATGGTATCGATAATCTGGAGATTGAAAAAATCGGTCCGGTAATCGAAAATCACCCTTTGTTCCCCGAGCGGACCAATGTGGAATTCATTGAGGTAATCGACAATGCTCATCTGAAGATGCGGGTATGGGAAAGGGGAAGTGGAGAGACGCTTGCCTGTGGAAGCGGTGCATGTGCTTCGCTTGTTGCAGGGGTAATTACAAACCGGTGTGATCCCAAGGCTTCAATTCAACTTAAGGGAGGCATGCTTGAGGTTGAATGGGAGAGGGAGAATAACCAGGTCTTTCTTACCGGTGACGCCCATTTTGTATTTCGGGGAGAGATTTAATGTGCCAATATGTCAATATGCCAATGTGCCAATGTGCTAATATGCCAATTAAAGAGGTGGAAAAATGCCCGAGTGCCTAAGTGGTTAGGTGTATAAGTAGTTTGAATTACTAATTATCAATGGGACTAAGTTCCAAGTCTTGAATCTTGGTTCTTGGCTCTTGGTTCTCAAATCAATTATATGTTTCAGATCAACGAAAACTATCTGCAGCTGAATGAGAGTTATCTGTTCAGTACCATAGCTAAAAGGGTGGAAAAATTCAGTGCTACCAATCCGGAAGCCGATGTGATCCGTCTGGGAATTGGTGATGTGACGTTGCCGCTACCCCCTTCTATCATCCGCGCCATGCACAATGCGGTGGATGAGATGGGAAAAAAAGCCACTTTTCACGGCTATGGTCCGGAGCAAGGCTATGGTTTCCTGCGGGAAAAGATAGCGGAGATCGATTTCAGAGAGAGAGGGATAGATATCTCAGCCGATGAAATTTTTGTCGGCGATGGTTCCAAAAGCGATACGGGCAATATCGGTGATATCCTGGGAGAGGACAATATAGTGGCCATTACCGATCCTGTTTATCCTGTCTACCTCGACACCAATATTATGCGCCTGGGAAAATCCTCAAAGATTGCAATGCTTTCCTGTAGTGAGGAGAACGGTTTTCTACCCGAGATACCTTCACAACGGCCGGATATAATTTATCTCTGCTATCCCAATAATCCCACAGGAACGGTGATGAAGAGGCAGCAACTCAAACAGTGGGTAGACTATGCGTTGGAAAACAGGAGTCTTATCCTCTTTGATGCCGCCTACGAAGCTTTTATCCGGGATGAAGAGATTCCTCGTAGTATCTACGAAATTGAGGGAGCAAAGGAGTGTGCCATCGAATTCCGCTCTTTCTCCAAAAACGCCGGATTTACCGGTCTCCGGTGCAGTTACACGGTGGTACCGAAAGTGCTGGGAGCAAGATCAACCAAAGGGAGTGAAGTTTTGTTACACGGTTTATGGAACCGCCGCCAATCCACCAAATTCAACGGTACACCCTACATTGTCCAAAAGGCAGCCGAAGCCGTCTATTCGTCCGAAGGGCAGCAAGAGGTAAGAGAAATGGTCACTTACTATATGCATAATGCAGCGGTGATCAGGGAAGGGTTGTCAGAAAAAGGATGGACTTTCTTCGGCGGCGAGAACTCGCCTTATATCTGGCTAAAATGTCCTGGCGGGATGGATTCCTGGACATTTTTCGACTACCTGCTTCAAGAGTGCCATATAGTAGGCACACCCGGTGTTGGATTCGGTTCTGAGGGTGAAGGCTATTTCCGCCTGACCGCCTTCAACAGCCATGAGAAAACTAATGAGGCGGTAGAGAGGATCAAAAAATGGGAGTAGTATGTAATGTTTTTTTTCTTACTGACATTCATATTCCACCCTTTGTACATTCTGGTTACACGTTTTTTTTTAAATTATCCTGGAAATGAACGGATTATAAGAACGGATTAATTATTTTTAATTCGTTTTCAATTATTTGTCCATGATGAAAATTCTCGGAATAGAGAATCTTGCAACCGGTTTCGACTGCTGAAGCCACAACAATACTATCAAAGAGTTGAAAATCATAACGAAGAATCAATTTACGGGCTAAATCCAAAGTGCTTTTACGCACAGCTTCTAACCGGCAAAAGTCTATGTTTTGTCGGCAAATATCAAGTATTTCCACTTTTGTTAATCCCAACCTCCTCTTTACAACATTGAGGTATTCCGAAAGTACTTGAGTAGAAATAACAGGATGTATCGCCAATAGACCGTTGGCTATTTTCCTTTTTTCCAATTCGTCGGAACTATGGCAATAGACAAGTACATTTGTATCGATTGCAATACTGTCAATCATATTCATTGGCTTGATCACGGTTGAACTTAAGTCCTTTTGTAGGAAAAGAACCGGAAATTATAGCGTTCCGTCTTTCTTTCTTTCCGGTTTCAGACTCTCCTCGTTGCGAAACCTTGACCTCAACATCTATATCCCATGCCCTGAGAAAATTGATGATGGAGTCTAACTTCTTCTCGTCGATTTTACCATTTAAAACTAATTCTGTCATAACTCCCTTGTTTTAAAGTTATAAAAACAAAGATAAAAGAAAGATTTGAAATTCGTGTAGACCAGTATGTTAAAGAACATTTTTGTATGAATATAGGCGTATTCCTTGTAGAAAATGTATCTGATGGAATTTGTGTCTCCAAACATGGATTACACTTTATAAGTGTCAAACGGCTTTCTTCCACCAGAGGATAAAGCCGGTGATTGGCAGAGAGCAACCGATAAGGCAGATGAGGAAGTATAAGATGCTTCCGGGCAGGCCGATAATTTCACCCGTATGGAGTGGTAGAGAGATTTCAATGAATTGCCGGTGAAGCGGCTTGTCTTTGAACCGCTCCAAGGAGCGTAACTCCCCTTTCCTGTCGAATTCCACCCTGTCGTTGACCTTCGAGCCGAGGAAATTATGCGTATTGATCTTCCTTATAATATAGCGGGGATTGGTCCCATCGGACATCACTATGGTGGTAGATTACAACGACTTGAGCAAAATGTCCGTTATCTATACCGACAAGGTAAGAGGTGGCACCAACGGTTACCACACACCTACACAGTACGTGAACGAGGCAGGAGAAATCCTCCAGATGGTAAGTGGCGCAAACGCAGATAGTAAGAACGAAGTACATATCGTAAAAATCAAAAACGGTGAATATGATGAGACGTTCGATTATAACCTGAGTACAAAATTAGGGAAAGAGTCCAAAAGTAATGGATGGTTCTATGCCGGTAACGGTATCGGACATATTTATATCTTTGACGTGAACTCGGAAGGTAAGGACGGGACCAAAGGTGCAAGCATCACCGGCACCGGGGCTGACCAATACTATATCGGCATCTATTAGATGAGTCCACTTCGAAAAGTCGTAGGGATAATTTAGTGTTATGTTAAGTCTCAATTGTCGGGTATAACCTTCTAAGTTTTATCCTTGCGTCTTCTTTTGTGAACTGCCAGTTTATCTTGGCATCCCTGTTGTTACGACAATCCTGCCAGGCTTCCACCTCGGATTTCACCTTGTCCATAGTCGCAATATGCCTGTTCAGGCATTGTCCGTTGAGCACATGTGACTCTATTTCCGCCATATTCAGCCAACTCTCATGCTTGGGCGTGAATACAAACTCGAACCTGGCCCAGTCTTCTTTCTTCTTGGTCTTTGTCACCTCTACCATCCGGTTCCCGGCAAGGGGTTCGTTCGCCATGAATATGTTGACCATCCCGAGCCTGACATACTCGTAATCTTCCCGCTTGTCGGCGCCGGGCTTCATGGGGAGGGACTCCCGGGCATCGCCTGTCAACTGTTTCGGGAACTCGTCCATGCAGACCACCGGATTACTCTTGTCATAAGGCCTCCTGTAAACGTCCAGCACACGTTCCATGTGGGCCACAAAGTCACTGCTCTGCTCCGGGGGGATAACCCATCCCTTCACTTTCCAGGGCTTAAGTCCATTTTTTTTAAAATCTCGCCCACGCTCACATGGGAAATACTGTCAACATATTCAAGTTCGACCATCTTTTCCGCCAGTAGGCGTAATGACCATTTGGAGCGCCCTTCGGGAGGATCGCTACAGCATAGTGCCACCAGGTGGGCTTCCAGGTCTCCGTCTATTTTCCGGTCGTACTCCCGGGTCGTGGGACGCCGTTCCAGAACCGCGTCAAGGCCTTCTTCGACAAAGCGTTTTTTTGTACGCTCAATCGTGCGGTCACTGACTTTCAGTATCTTCTTTATCTCCTCTGTCGTGGCTTTGTCAGAGTACTCTCCCTCGTCACAATTCAACAAAATGTATGCGACCTTGAAACTCTGGGCCGTATGGGAACCTTTCTTTATGATGGTTTGAAGTTCGCTCACTTCTTCCCCTGTTAAATAAATTCTATATCGTGGCATAGTTTTTTTCGCCAAATATACAAAAAATTCTATTATAAAAAACGACATATTATATTTAACTTTACACTAGTGTCTCTATATTTTGAATTAGACTTTATACTTTGTGTTTGAAAAATGATTACTTTTGTAAAAGAGATAATAGTAACTTTAGGCTCTTTTAAATGAGTTGCCAGAATATCGGAAGAGAAAAATGAGCGATAGAGATACTAATAAAATACTGCTGTCTTTTAGAAATTATTATAAAGAGAACATATCATCATTGATTGTGTTTGCAAGACGTTTTGTCTCAGTAGAAATTGCTGAGGATATCACTCAGGATCTCTTTCTTGATATTTGGAATAAGTATGAATTAAATAATGAGCTGCCAACAAAATCCTGTCTTTTTGCATCAATAAGAAATAAATGCCTGAATACCCTTACCAGAGAAAAAGTCAAACAAAACTATATTGAATCAGCTGAATTGGATATTAAACTCCTTGGTCTGGACTATTATAAATCACAGGAAAGACGGTTGATTGAGAAAGAGGATATTCAATATATTCATGATGAGATAGAAAAACTACCGGACAGATGCCGCGAGATATTCAAAATGTCTTACCTTGAAGAGATGAAAAACATAGAAATTGCAAAAAAATTGAATATTTCTGTCAGAACTGTAGAACATCATTTATATCTGGGCTTGAGAACTTTACGAGATCGTTTGACGGGGGATGGCAAAAAAAGTTTATTTTTTTTATTTTTCCTTTAAGTAAATAGATTGTTCATCTTGTCTTATTAATAGAGAGTAACTGTGATAAGACAATAGAAAATGCAAATATCCGAAGAAATAATTATCCGGTCAATTCAAAGAACCGCTTCTGAAGAAGAATTAAATATTTTAAGCAGATGGCTGGGAGAAGATAAAAAGAACTCAGTTTTTTACTTTCAGCTTGAAGAAATTTGGAATGCCGGAAAAAATCTTTCCGAAGAGACCATCCATCAGGGTTGGCACATGCTTGCCAAACAGATTGAAAAACAACCCCAACAACATATTGTTTTGAAAAACAACCCGAAAGTTGTGTGGTGGCGTTACGTTGCTGCTGTTTTTATTGGTGTATTGGTTGCAACTGCTATATGGTTTGCTATACCAACAAAAGATATCTTGCAGCATTCCATTGTACAAAATGTGGTTTGCAATAAATCGGGTGTTCAGTCCATCGTTTTACCGGATTATTCTGAAGTGTGGCTGAACGAAAATTCACGTCTCTCCTATCCGGAAGAATTTTCTCAAAATAAGCGACTGGTAGATTTATCAGGTAAGGCATATTTTGATATCCGTAAAGATACAGAGAAACCTTTTTTTGTGCAAATAGGCAAAGTAATGATTGAAGTTACCGGTACAGAGTTTTTTGTGGAAACTGTATATGAGGAAAAATCATCCGTCACACTTATTTCAGGGAAAGTCAACCTTAATTATACGGACAGTAATGGAAAACCGATTTCTATGCCGCTTATTTCCGGTCAACAAGCTCATATAAACAGCATGGATGCAACCGTGGAAATTGAAAGTGTAGATACCGATTATTATACAGCCTGGAAAGATGGTACTTACCGGTTTACAGATGAGCGACTAGAAAAAATCGCTGCAATGCTGGCACAGCATTATGATTTGGAGATATGTGTGGCTTCATCTTTAAAAAACAAACGTTTCACCGGTAGGGTAACATCGGATGAAAATATCGAGGATATATTAAAATCGATCGGAAAAAGTTATCCGGTCAGCTATCGTATTATTGACAAGTTGGTTAGAATTATTGAGTAATCGTAATAGATGTATAATATATTAAAAAAGAGTGCCTATGGAAAAGTGATGATTTTAAATGGAGGCTAATGCCAAAAAAGAGCCGGATGCTGTGCAACCTCATCCGACTCATTGAGTTTTCAATTTATTAACATTGCCAATAACTTCACATCTTGCAGGATTACGGTTAGAGGCAATAAATCAAAAACATGTAAATCTATGAAAAATTACGGACATGGAGTGCCTGTATCAAGCATTTTAGTATTTATTATGAGAATAACATTCTTTTTGTTTGTTCTTGGTGTTTTTCAGGTGTATGCAGTTGATTCATATGCACAAAAAACACACCTCACCATCCATGAGAATAAAATTAAATTAGGCGAACTTTTCAATAAAATCGAAAAGCAGACCGATTTTTACTTTTTCTATAGTATGGATCAAATTGACAAAAACCTGGAAGTCTCGATCAATGCGAATAATAAAACAATATTCGAAATCCTTGAGATTGTTTTGAAAGACACCAATATCACCTATTTGGTAAGCAATAAGGCAATCATACTCAACACGCGCGAAAAAATTGAGTTATCTTCTCGTCAACAGCCTTCCAAACGACAAATCAGAGGAACGGTTACTGATAAATATGGAGAGCCTATAATCGGTGCAAATATTATCGAGAAAGGAACCACAAATGGTACGGCAACTGATATTGATGGAAATTTTGTTATCAGTGTGGGTGACAATGCTGTGCTGCAGGTGTCCTATATTGGGTATTTGACAAGGGATTTTAATACTTCCGGGAAAAATATTGTGAATATGAGTCTTGTGGAAGATACACGGGCATTGGAGGAGGTCGTGGTAATAGGTTACGAGACTCTTAATAAGAAAGAATTGACATCTGCAATATCTCATATATCCAGTAAAGATTTTGTAAGTGTTAGCAGCTCTGACCCTATGATGTTGATTCAAGGTAAAGTTCCAGGGGTTTCTATAACTAATGTTGGAGCAGCAGATCCCAATTGGGGAGCGAGTATTCAAATCAGAGGTGCCTCATCTAGATCAGCTGGTCTAAGTCCACTTATTGTGATAGACGGTGTTCCCGGAGCAAACCTACATAATGTCAACCCTAATGATATCGAGTCTATGGATATTTTAAAGGATGGTGCTGCGTCAGCAATCTACGGAACACAGGGTAGTAACGGGGTTATTATCATTAATACGAAAAGAGGAAAAAAAGATGGAGGTTTATATACAAGTTTCAATGCTGTAACATCAATGGATTTTATGATTAAAGATATTAAACCTCTTACTGCAGAGCAATTTAGAGAGAATCGAGTTCCGATGGTTCCATCGTGGGATTTGGGTGGAAGCACTGACTGGATTGATGCTATAAGTAAAAATGGCTTTTCACAACAATATACGTTTTCTGTATCAGGTGGAAACATAAGAACAAGCTACTATGGAACGATAGATTACCGTGATGCTTCAGGGATTGATCTTCGTTCAAATCGTAATGAATACGGTGCGAGATTTTCTTTACATCATCAAACCAAAGGAGGTTTGTTCAATTTTGCTGCTAATATTGCACCGCGCGTGATCAAGAGAGATAATTCTTCATGGGATGCCTATAAAATAGCGATGGATGCAAATCCAACTACCCCCATTTTTGATCCCAATGAGCCGGATCTATATTATGATTTTACAGGGCAAGAAGCCTTATGGAATCCTGTTGAAGAATTGATATTAGAGCAAAGCAATCGCGAAGATAAGTATTTGGATTGGAATGCTTCTCTGACAATGAATCTTTTGCCGTTACTATGGACGGCTGCAGACAAACATTGGTTAACCACTCAGGTTATGTATGGCGATTCACAGATCGACAATTTTTCGAGTTGGTTCAGACCATCCACAAGCCGTTCGGCAATGAGAGAAGGATATGCGGGAGTAGCAAGTAGAGGATATAACTTAAGACAGAATAACTTGGTCGAGTCTATTACTAATTATGCTTATAATGGAGATAATCATAACATTAAAGGGATGTTTGGTTACTCTTATCGTTATTCTCAGTATGCATCATTGTCAGCAGAAAATAGAAATTTCGTATCAGACGTATTGGGCTCAAATGATCTTGGTTCAGGCGATTGGGCTAAAGAAGAAGGATCGGTTGGAATGGGTAGTTTTAAAGAAGATTCAAAGCTCATTGCATTTTTTGGACGTCTAAGCTACAATTATAAAAGTAAATATATCATTACAACATCATTACGAAAGGAAGGATCCTCTAAATTTGGAGCACGCCATAAGTGGGGGTATTTTCCTGCCTTTTCTGTTGGCTGGAGAGTTAGTAGCGAAGAGTTTATGCAATCTGTATCGTGGATTAATGACCTCAAATTAAGGGCTGACTATGGTGAGACAGGAAATCAAAACTTTGGAAACTACTTATCCTTATCTACAATGCGAGGCTTTGGTAGTGTAAGTTATCTGGGTAAATATTACACGGTTTGGGGACAAAGTAAAAACCCAAATCCGGATTTGCGCTGGGAAAAAGCTAAGAACTGGAATGTTGGTTTAGACTTCTCATTCTCTGAGAACAGAGTTTCTGGGTCTGTCAACTACTACTATAGGACTCAAAGCGATCTACTGGGAGATTATTTAGTCCCGGTACCTCCCTACGATTATGCGACAACTTTTGTAAATGTAGGCACAATGCGAAACACGGGAATCGAGATAGATCTTAATGTTGTAGCGGTTAAAACTAAGGATTTTCGATACGGAATAGATTTTGTGGGGAGTACCAACAACAATAAATTCTTGAAATTCTCTAGCTCGCGATATGTAGGTCAAAAATATTATGATCTTGCTGATATGGAATCACCTAACCGCCCTGGTTTTCTTCAACGTATTGAGGAGGGACAAAGAATTGGAAACTATTACACATGGGCTTACGCAGGAATTGACACCAATGGCAACTGGCTTGTATGGGACAAAGATAATACTAAGAGGATCAGAATTGACAGTGCTACAGAGGCAGATAAGCGGGTTACAGGAAATGGCCTCCCTAAATTCACAACTTCATTAACAAACAATTTTCAATATAAGAATTGGGAGTTGACACTTTATTTCCGAGGAGCGTTCGGTTTTGATCTATTCAATATTCATGAAATATACTGGGGGTTGCCTACCTCGCAAACTAATGTTTTACAATCAGCGATTGGTAGGAATGCACCGATTACTACAGGTAAAAACCAACTTGTAGATTACTTTATCGAACCGGGAGATTACGTAAAACTTGATATGGCACAATTGAGTTATACATTCAATATGAAAGATTACAAATACTTTGATGGCGCAAGAGTATTTGTTACGGGGCGCAACCTTTTAACATTTACATCATTTAGTGGAATTGATCCTGCTACATTTCAAACTAATGGGTTAACTCCTGGTGTTAATATGAATGGAGGAGAGGCTACTCGAAGATTTTATCCTTCTACAAGACAGTTACTTGTTGGAGTTCAGTTAAATTTTTAATATTATGAATATGAAATATATAAATAAATTTGCAGTACTTATCATGTTCTTTGCGACAATGACTTCTTGTACTGATTTGACAGAGAACGCTTACAGTATCATTGTTAGCGACAACTATTATAATTCAAAAACCGCCGTTTTACGTTCTGCAATGCTACCCTTTGAACACGCGTTCTGGAGCATTGGGCCGCGGCAAGTCGTGTGTGAATTGTCGTCAGATCAAATTGGCACGTGGGCACGTGATGGTTGGTTTACAGAAGAAAGGTGGGAACAATTGCATTATCATTCGTGGGATTGGGATCATATTGATATACAAACCGAATGGGAGGGTTGTTACAAGGGGATAATCAAGGCCAATACAGTTATAAAAGATTTGCAAAGTCTCGATCCATCTAAATTTGGTATGACTCAAAATGAGATGAACGTTCTGATAGCTCAGTCCATGGCATTGAAAAATTGGTTTTATCTAAGACTCCTTGATCAGTTCAGAAACGTGCCTTTAATGCGTGATGCCGATGATTTCGATGGCGCGTATACTCAGGTTACTCCTAAACATTTGTTTGATTTTATTGAAGACGAGTTAAAATTAGCACTTACTTATCTTCCTATAAAGGATGGAAATAATGGCAATGGAATCTATCAAGGGCAGTGGAATCAGGCTGCAGTTGCGGCTTTACTTGTGCGACTATATCTTAATGCAGAAAAATGGATTGGAGAAGATAGGTATTCTGATTGCGAGATATATGCAAATAAGATAATAAATGGAGAATATGGTTTTTATGAATTAGAATCAACTTGGGATGCGGTTTTCGACTGGAAAAACGATCAATCAAATGAAGTGATTTACGCCTTTACCGGTAGTTACGGTCACAGTCACTGGCACTATGACGGTAATATGTATTGGCATACGGTTCCAACAAATTCCCGGCCATTTTTTAAGGCATTCCAACAAAACGATTTTAATGCTAAATATGCTGTTCAGCCAAGTATGGACAACACTGATCAAGAATTTGATTTTAAACTTGGGAAATTTGTCAAGAAATTTCAAAAATATCCTAATGATTATCGTTTAATACGGTATAAAAATTTGGGTAATAGTTCAAGAGAAGGAATGTTTCTTTTTGGTTATCTCGATTATGAAGAAGATGGGCAAACAAAACAAGTTACATCTCCAGTTGGTAACTATATCCTTTATTTAAGAGATCAGGTTGGTTCGTTCCAAGGTCGTGCACCGGGTTTACCCCCATCAAAACCTGATTCAAACATTAAATCAGGTGATTTCAATTCAGGATGGCATTTTGTGAAATATCCTATCTATGGAGATAATGAAGAAGGTAAAAAAGAGGCAGACTACGTAGAAATAAGATTGGCAGAAATTATATATTCTTTGGCTGAGTGTAAATTCAGAGCTGGTCAGGTTGACGAGGCGGCAAAATTATTAAATAAAGTAAGAAAACGCAACTATCCAGCTGCTAACCATGAAGAATATCTATATATACCTAACGGTGCTATTACTCTTACGGCTGATGAATTTCTTGACGAATGGGGGCGTGAATTTTTTGCAGAAGGTAGACGTCGAACCGATTTAATTCGTTGGAATAAATTCTCGTCAGAGAGATGGTGGGATAAGCAACCAGATAAAGGTAATTATACAGAAATTTTCCCTATACCAAGAACTGTTATGGTTGTAAGTAGAGATTTAAAACAAAACGAGGGTTATAAAGAATTCTAAAAACAAACAATACTATTAATAAATATAAAAGCTATGAAAAAGTCATTATATTATTTGTGTTTGATAATAGCAAGTGTAATTTTATTTAATATAGGTTGCAAGAAGCATGACGAAATAGTAATTATTGAGGATGAGGATATTGCAAAAAGCTACCCGCCTATACTATATGCTACGGGTGCCTCATTCGGTTGGGGATTGTTCCCAATATTACCTTCTGAATCAGATCCCTCTATTTTTGAATTTGAGGTCAATTTAACGTATCAGGAAGCAGATCAGAATGGATTGTTTAAATTTCAATTATCGGAAGCTGCATGGGATGTTACTACCTTTTGGACTCCTACGGAGGTCGATCTGACAGGAGCATGTAAAGAAATTTTCGATGGTATGGAGTATCCTATTTCTCAAAACTCTTTTCCGGAGGGAACGCTTCAGAACTTTTTCTGGGGCGTGAGTGAAGTAAACAATGGTAAGTATAAAATTACCGTGGATGCTGATAAGATGGTCATTAAAGTTCAGAAATTATCGGAATCAACAATTGGTTATCTTTGGGCAGATGGTGAGGCATTCAATTCAACTCTTACACGTATTGAATCTGATGTCGAAAACTCAAGCCGGTTTGTTTTCAAAAGACTTATGTCGTACTCTTCCGAAAACTGCCTTATGAGGTTCCAATTAACTAACGAATCTTGGGATGTTGCGCAACACTTGATTCCTACAGAAGTTGATTTCAGTGATAATGTTAAAATCATGGAACACGGTACTACGTACCCTATGACACTTAGTTCTGTGCCTAATGGAAATTTCAAGGATCACTATTGGGGTGTATCACAATCAGGTGATGGGGAATATCGTTTTACAGTAGATTTAGAATCAATGACAATGAAGGTTGAGAGACTCTCTTCTACGAATAGTGATTACCCGCCTGTACTATATGCTACGGGTGCTGCATTCGGTTGGGGGTTGGTCCCAATATTACCTTCTGAATCAGATCCCTCTATTTTTGAATTTGAGGTTGATCTAACATATCAGGAAGCAGATCAGAATGGATTGTTTAAATTTCAATTATCGGAAGAAGCATGGAATGTTACTACCTTTTGGACTCCTACGGAGGTCGATTTAACAGGAGCTTGTAAAGAAATTTTCGATGGTGGGGAGTATCCTATTTCTCAAAACTCTTTTCCGGAAGGAACGCTTCAGAACTTTTTCTGGGGAGTGAGTGAAGCAAACAATGGTAAGTATAAAATTACCGTGGACGCTGATAAGATGGTCATTAAAGCTCAGAAATTAGAGGAATCAACGATTGGTTATCTTTGGGTAGATGGTGCTGCGGTCGGCTGGACGCCGACTCAGATTTATGCTAATCAGGCAAACCCGTCACTATTTGAGCTTTCATTAAGATTGACATATCAAGAAGCTGATGGAAATGCTCTGATTAAATTTAAGCTCTCTAACGAGGGTGGTTGGGATGAAGTAGAATATCTAACTCCTCCGGAGGTGGATTTTACAAATGTTTGTAAAGCAATTGTAAGCGGAGAAACTTATGATATAGATCGAAACTCTTTCCCTGCTGGGAATATGAAAAATTTCTTTTGGGGTGTAACCGAGGAGAACAATGGAATGTATGATATTGAAGTCAATATAGAGACAATGAAAATTTCATTCACAAAAACAGGTGATTAATTCACAAATTTATAAAGAAATAATAGAGTTTATAATAGTGCTCTTTTACATTTTTTTGTGATAAAATATAATTAGTTGTCACAAATGAAATACGACAAAGTCCGAAGAATTCCAAGTCGGTTGCTGTCCTTGACGGGACTGAAGAGCTTATGTAAAGTTCTACATAAGCTCTTCAAGCAGCTGAAACAGAACTTCCCCTTGAAATATTTTCTGGGAGACAATGAGAACGCTATTATCATACAAATTTGGTCTGTTATGCTAGCCAATATTCACTCTTCCCTCAATGGGAAGGAGTTTGCTTTTAGAAATGCACGAAAAATAGGGCTGAAAGTCCGTTAAATCGTGATTGAAAATTAAATTACCGGTTTTACCGAACAACAATGTATATGAATACCAAATCAGATTTAAACAAAACGAGTAACAAAGTTATTTTAATTGTAATATTAGCAGTTTTTGCTTCATCCAATTCCGTTTATTGTCGGGAAAGTCCCTTTACTAAAAAAGGGAGTGGGCCGAAGTATTGGATGGCATATGAATATTGCATTACAAACAATGTAGCTATTCCTGAAGCTGTTTGGAAAGCTAATATCGATTGGGTTGCCGATAATCTTAAGCCCTATGGTTATGACATGGTGTGTAATGATGGTTGGGTTGAGGGTGCGCAAACAATTAACGCGGATGGTTATATTACCAAGTATAACGATCAATGGAATATGACATTTAAGGAGTGGGCTGACTACGTTAAATCAAAAGGGATGAAATTTGGAGTATATTACAATCCGCTATGGCTCACAAAAACGGCATATAATGTCAATCCATATATTAAAGGAACTGATATTAGAGTAAAGTCAATCCAAAGTCCGTATCATCAGATGAATGATCATCTGAGATGGATTGATGTTAACAGACGAGGTGCAAAAGAGTGGATACAAGGGTATGTGAATTATTTCAAGGAGCTGGGCTGTGAATATTTACGGATAGATTTTGTAAGCGGATATGAAAACAATTTTGGAACCGAACGTTACCAAAAAGCTTTACAGTGGATAGCCGAAGCAGCCGGAGACGATATTTTTGTAAGTTTGGTTATGTCCAATAGCTATAATAACGCAGTTTCAGAACTTCCCTATGCTGATATGATTCGTGTAGCCGATGACATTTATGAAGGAGATTGGGATTTTATAAGCAATCGTAGAAGAGGTAAATATCAGCGTGCATGGCCTTCTTACGGTAATCTGTTTGATGGTTTTATTAATTATGCCCGACTGGGTGGTGTTGGTAAAATGATTCTTGATGGTGATTTTATGAGAATGAATATGTTGGCAAACGACCACGAACGAAGAACTGGTATATCTCTTCTTGCTATGACTGGAGCCCCGATGGCTGTTGCTGATCAGTACTATACAATTGGAAACCATCTCTGGGTTTACCAGAATGAAGAGATCAATGAACTTGGAGAGTTAGGATTGGTAGCAAAACCGATTGTTGCAGATATGTTTGATACTCAAAATAGCTCACGATTTATTGGGCAACTGCGTAATGGGGATTGGGTTGTAGGATTATTTAATAGAGAGAATGTAACTCTTACACGTAGTATAGATTTTATTACTGAGTTGGGGTTGAGTTCTAATTCTGTGATACAGGTTAGGGATTTGTGGGAAAAAAAGAATTTGGGAGTAATGGATAATTTCTCTGTAGAATTGCCTCCTCACGCTTGCAAGATATTAAGAATAAAACACGACTCAAAACGCTTTCAGGCTGAGTGTGCTTCATTTACGGGAAAGGTTGTTAATTAAATTCAGAATTTGAAATGAGAAAATTGAGATTATCGTTTTTAATAATATTTTTTATTACAATTGGAAGTTGTAGTAAAATCGAGTCTGACCCTAATCCTGATACTCAGGATGATCAAAATCTTACAGATTATAACGGTACGGGATATGTGAGCGAACTGAATAATATCGGAGCAATGGTAATGTTTGCAATCGATGTTGAAACTTCTAAATCGTACGATATGGACGTCAGATATAAAACCAACTCTGAATTTAAAGACGCGACAGTTACACTATATGTTAATGATGTTATGATTCAGAATCTAACTCTTCCGATGAGCAAGAACTTTAGAACCATTAATGTCACTGTACCCTTAACATCTGGTTCTAACTATATTGTCTTAAAAACCGACACTTCGGATAATGGAGAATATTGTCTTGATTATATTGAATTAAAATAAAAAGTATGAGTATATCTTTCTTCTTGGTTTCCTAAACTGCCTTTATGCCAGACCTTTAATCTCAGATTAAATCGTCTTGGCGAGGCATTCAGGATATTATCCACCAAGATGATATCTTCTTTCATGTCGGCTGATAGTGACAAGGGTACATCCCTCGTTGATTCCCTACCCATGATAACTTGTTCCGGAAGGAGTAGGAAAGACAAAGCCAAAAAGCCTATAATGACCTGTTCTCTACGACCATTTCCAAGATCAGGCAACCTATAGAATCATTCTTCAACCGGCTGAATAAGAAAATAACTATTCAAAGAGTGCAAAAAGTAATATCCACGAAAGAGTTACTTGTACACACGATGGGGAAAATTGCCATCGCATTTATTTATCTAATTTTTTAAAAACTAATTTGAATTAACAATGTATCTAAAAATTTTATTCACATTACTCTGCACGTTGTTATTTATCTCGTGTATTGAAAAGAACGAAGATTTCTCGCAATCTTTATTAAAACAAAAAAAAGAAGTCATCATGTCTAATGATGCAATAAAGAACTTGCCTGCGTTTATAGCTTTACCTCCGGGCGTTGTAAAACCAAGAGGCTGGATTAGCGATTGGGCTGAAACTTCTTTAAGTGGTATTACTGGTCACATTGATGAATGGAGTCCCACTTTTGGTGAAGCATGGAAAGGAGTAGGATTTAAAGCCATGGGTGCGAACGAAGAAGATGGGACGTATTGGCCGTTAGAACAAAGCAGTTACTGGCTTGATGGAGCTATTCGGTTAGCTTATATAATGAATGACACTATGCTTACAAGAAAAGTTTCAGATCGTTTGGATATGGTTGTCAATGGAGTCTTGAATGGTGGAGGGACGTTTATATATTGGAAACCAGATGATTTTTTAAAGGATGATGGCTTTAATAACTGGGCGCACTCACATATGGGTCGAGCTTTAGTTGCATATTATCAAGCAACAGGGAAGAAACAAGTATTAGATGCTTTGGTGAAAGTGTATAGTAACTATCAAGTTCCGATATACAGCAACAGTTTTGAAACTGTTTCTGGAATTGTAAACATTGATCCCATGCTTGACACTTATATGATTAGCGGAGATAAAAGAATTTTAGACCAGGTTCTCAGAGTAGCTGACGACTCCTTATTCGTTGGAGTTGCAAATAGCTGGATACAAGGGGATATAAATAATGGACATGGAGTTATTACTTATGAAAATATTCGTGTGCCAGCTCTACTATACCCTTGGACTGGAAACAAACAGCTTATGCAAGCAACCCTGTCATGTTTTAATTGGCTCGATGAAAACCACATGTTACCTTGTGGAGTTGCCTCTTCAGAAGAAGATAATGCAGGGATTGGTTCAACTCGTAACATTGAAACTTGCAATGTAGCAGCATCAGCGTGGTCTTATCAAAAAATGTATGAAATTAGTGGTAATGCTAACTGGGGAGATCGCCTTGAGAGAGTTTTCTTTAATGCTGCTCCGGTACCTGTTGACCGTGATTTTCAGACCATGAGTTATTACCAGAGTCTTAATAAAATTGATAATATAATTCCATTAGAAACGCCTGATGCACCAGGTAATGGAGAGTCTTCTTACGTTTACAGACCTCTTGGACATAAAGTACTTTGTTGCGTCGGAAACTTAAATCGGGTTATACCAAATTATATTATGCATATGTGGATGGCCACATTAGACGATGGAATAGCAGCAACTCTTTATGGACCATCTGAAATATCAACAACAATCAAAGACATAGCTGTGGGAATAATCTCAGAAACAAATTATCCATTTGGTGAGGACATTAAATTAATTATTGAACCTAAACAGAAAGTAGCCTTCCCTCTCCATTTAAGAATTCCTGAATGGTGTGAAAATCCTATCATCTCAGTAAATCAAGAAAAGGAGAATTTACAGGTAAACGAAAATGGATTTGTTGTTATCAATCGAGAATGGAAAAAGGGAGATATAATTGATATTAAATTTCCAATGAAAGTGGAAATTATTTCAGGAAATGAAACTCCATACCCTCAAACTGACTATTTTAAAGAAAATAGAGAGCTTGCAAAATTGAACAATATTAATAATCCTTATAAAAGCATTTTTTATGGACCTCTTCTGTTCGCCTTGCCTCTAAAAGATGAGAATGCAAATACTCAAGTTCCGAATCAAAAATGGAATTTTGCATTAAGTGATGATGAGAACGGTGAGAATATTGAGTTAGTCAGAAATGAAATGCCTCCATATTGGAGATGGGATATAGATTCTCCAGTGAAACTCGATGTTGCGGTTAAAATATTTGATTGGACGCCAACCGAATTACAGCCATTACCTAAAGAAAAAGTATCAAGTACTAAAGACACGGTAATTAGTTTGGTGCCATATGGTAGTACAAAATTTAGAATCAGCATGTTTCCTGTGAGTCAGTAACTTACATTTGCATCAATACAATAGTAAAATATGATATCAGAAAGGGAATGAGTCTGTTTAAAAAGACAGGAATGAAGCATATATTGATTATTTGAAAGTAGTAAAGCTAAATTAAGTTTAAAGAAAATTTCACAACATCCTCTTCAGCAGGCCTGGCAGGGTACAGGTCGTTTCATATTGGTTTCCAGCCTCTCGTGCTCTAACGCTCAAGCAATGTAAAGTGACAACAAAAACCGTACGAACGAACATTCATACGGTTTTTCTCTATTTTCTATTACCTGTCTTTTCAAGGTTTGTACTTAATCGACTTGTAGTTATCCACCTAACAATTGGTCATTTAATAATGTCAATAACTATACTGTGGCTTCTCTTTGAGTCCAAATTTACAATATTATTATTTTTATAAACACCCCAGTCACTTAAATGAACCCAAATGCCTTTGCACGATGGATCAGACAAATTTTCGATATCTAATGATGCAGTTTTACCTATTTTATCTACTTGCAGGGTAAATGTAAGTTTTCCGAACGGTGTTGCAATGTCTTTCATTGCGGTTTTCATACCCGGTTGCAACCAACTTTCAGGAATAGCTTGTAACAGATGTAATTCACTGCCTCTATCTAATGCCAACATATGTACTGTCAATCCGATAAATTCAGCACTTGCCCAATTGTGAGGCATGTCACCTACATACTTGCTAGGCGTGAGGTCTCGTGGATTATGCTCTTCGCGCCAGTTGTAAAGTGGACTTGCATGATTTGCAAATGCATAAAGTGACTCGACAGCATACTGGTTTTTCCCTATCCATAAACAAGCCTGTCCGTAAAATCCGGCAAAATAATTCCATATGCCGTTAATTTCCCAGCCAGTACCCATAACCATACCTTCCTGTAATGTGGTATGTAACATATCCATAGTACCCAATACAATAGGATCATCTTTTTCAAATATTTGACCCGGATAAATTGCTAAACAGAATGCCCATTGAGCACGTTGAGGTAACGATTGTTTTTCCACCTCCATTGGGATAGGTAAATAAACGTTTCCGAAATTATCGATTTGTTTGTCGCGTTGAGCAGCTTTTTTGAAAACACTGTACATGTCACTGTATTCTTTTTCCCATACTTCAGCAATCTTTTTCTCGCCCAACCAATGTGCAGCCTGTACCATCGACTTAATTCCTACAAGACTCCAATATATATTGGTATATTCAGGCATATCGGGTCCTCCCCATAATCCGCCATCAATAGTTCCCGGAGGAATTAATCCGTCATCAAGTGGTGTCTCTGTTTCGTATGTCCTTGCACGTAATACTTTGATGAAATCCATTGTTTTGATTAGCTGAGGCCATACTGAATGTAACCATGCTTTATCTTGAGTGAGCAAGGCATGCCTTACGCAAGTCCAAAGTACAAAACCATTTTCTTTGTAGTATTTATCCATGATGGCAAATTCTCCGGTTTCTTTCTGGAATGATAAAGTGTAATCAATTCCAGCACGGGCATCTAATCCGCGATCAAACATTGCCGCAGTTTCCAAGATAAATGCTCCGTCCACAATCCATAATCCACGATAACATGTTGGTCCTACCTGAAAAGCTATTTTGTTATTTTTAATCTCACGGGCTTGCCATATCCCTCTGATGGATGCGTCTAATAAATTTTGTATTTCTGTATCAGGCACGGTAATATGATTATAAGGGACGCTACTTTTTTCTTCCCAATAATTAATTACTTCAGCTTTCAATCGTTCGACTTTAGATGAGAAATTCTTTGGGGCTGCTTTTAACCCATCGACAATGTCAGATGACATTCCATTATCATACAATACTACATATTGCTTTTTATCACCTGGTGCCAAAGTGATTTCTTCCAGATTAATGACGGTTTTCGAGTCTCCTAAATTTTTACGCACCCTGGTGGTCTTCAAATCGGTAATAATTTGTATCGTCTTATTTATTACAAGCCTACCTTCATCTACCTCCATTGGATGTTCTGAATTAATTATCAAAACAGGCTTGATAGTTCGTGTTTGTTCCGTAGGATTATCCACGGTCGTTAGGATTACATCTTCACGTTTACCTTCCTTGGTAGAAATCTGGTTGCGAATGAAATTCATTCCCAAAGCAAATGATTCTTGCGTTATGTTCAATCCATCGTATGTTGATTCTGTAATAACAATGGGTACTCGGGCAGAATACAAGCGTTGGTTGTTTATTTTTATATTTTCATCTGCCAATGTTTGGACCACTGTACGGAATCCCTGTCCAGCACCTATATATGGAAAGAAGTCTTCGCCTCCAAACTCATACAATAATTGACCAAGTGGTCCGACTAAAGTTTTACAACTGTCGTCTGGTAGACCTATACACGAAACCCACCATTGAGGCGAATATCGATAGTCAACTTTCAGGTTTTGTGTAGATACTGTTTTTGTGAAAACAAGTAAAAATAGAATCAAAATTCCTCTTTTCATTTCACATATTATTAAATTAATATTAGTTTTATTGTTTCTCAGTCAATATTTTCCCATCTCTTCATTCAAAAGAAACAAAATTCCATCCGGAATGGGTTCCTCTCGAATTGAACGGCTCAACCAGCCAACTTCAAGTATTTCGCCCATATAATCTTCGAAATAGATCGCTTCTATTTCATGTACTCCCGCTTCCAACGCTACTTTTCCGTCGATACGCTTCGCACTGTGGGAACCATCGTTGTCAACCGCCACCTGATTATCTATGGAGAGCCGCGACCCGTCGTCAGAATAGGTATAGAAGCGGTAAACTCCTCTTTCGGGAATATCTATCAACCCATTGAATACCAAAGCAAATGAGTCGCGATCTACTACCGGCGACAAGGAAATATTTTTCGCAACGCCTTCACTTATTTTTTTTGCAGGAAGGTAGGTCATCGACTCTTCATCGACCGAAGACAATCCTGACGGAAAGTAATAATCGAGTTCCCTCTCTTTGCGTGTTCTTATCCAAGTGTCGAACCGGAATTTATCTTCATACAACCGTATTATTCGCGCATCCCGTTCCAATACGCCATAGGCATCTATGCCGGTCGTACGCCCAAAGGCCAGCGCAATGTCATGCTCTATTCCTATATAGTTGTTGTCGTGGTCGTGTCCTACAAAAACACCCATCACATCCTGTTTCTCGAGAAAGGAACTGAATAATCCGGAGTTGATTTCGGATGAAGCCACCCCTTCCATATTTGTCCCGATCGTGGTTTCCTTGTTCTCGATA
>Ga0172382_10003605_pt1 | contig 24371 bp, 19 predicted proteins | sample Leawel138RmetaG_FD_122245 | JGI IMG/M metagenome (GOLD analysis project Ga0172382, IMG submission 122245) | Leachate microbial communities from a municipal landfill in Southern Ontario, Canada - Leachate well 138R metaG | ecosystem: Engineered > Solid waste > Landfill > Unclassified | place...
ACGGGTCAGACGGTTACGGTCCAGCGGAAAAACGCCGTTGAGGAACGTGTCCCACTGCTGGACGGTCAACGTCCGGCCCTGACCGTCGACCAGGCTCAACTCATTGTCCAGCCCTGCGTGAGAGGTGCCAGTGCTCACGAACAACGCTGCGATGGACGCCACCACCGCGATCAGCACCCGACTGATTGCCTTCATCTTCTCCCTAGCTCTGTCGTACGAAGTCCCGGTCGGGGCTTCGTAGTGTCCGTGCCTGGCTCTACCGCTACACCACACACCTCGCAAGAGGATCATGTGAGGGGAATTAAAAACCTCACATGTCGGTCTTACGATTCACTCATCGTTGACACGAGGAACATAACGGGGGGGCATCAGACCGGCAACGCGTAGCCCCGGTGGTACAAAACGGGACGCAACGCCGCGCGTCGTTTGCTGAGGTATCCCCGACGGCCGCTGACCCCTTCCGTGCGACGACGGAGTGTGGTCGGAGAGAACGTCGCAGATTGTGACCCCGCACCGACGTATTCGTCGACGGTGAGGCAACCGTTACGGGATGCACCTGGTGGTGCTACTGCGAAATCACAGGTCAGTCATGGTGAGGCGGGACGTTGTCCCGCAGCCAGCGATCACGCTCGGCGTCGTCGTCCGGCGAGACCGGGTCCCGCTCATCAGCCGTTACCTCGGGTAATGCGTCACCGAAGACCCTGTTAACTAGGTCTCGCGGCCGCTTCGGAAGCTGTGTCACAGCGCGACTCCAGTGTGACTAAGATCACACTTTACACACACTTGCCGTTCACCTGCGCGTAACACTGCAGGTCGCCCGCTGTTACAGCAACGCCGATCGGCGCGGGGCAGTAAGTGCTGCCACCGCGCCATCGCGCCCACGTTTCGGGTAAACGTCAGCGTGAACAAGCCGCTTAGATCTCCAAACTGGATAGCTGAGCGATGACCTGACCCGCCAGCGGGCCCAGGGTGGCCATGCCGTCGCGGACCGCTGCGCGGGAGCCGGCGAGGTTGACCACCAGAGTGCTGCCGGAGATGCCGGCCAAGCCGCGGGAGACGCCGGCATCGATGATGCCCGCCGAGAGCCCGGACGCCCGCAGCGCCTCCGCGATCCCCAACAGTTCTCTATCGAGAAGCTCCCGGGTCGACTCCGGCGTGACGTCGCGCGGCGTCACGCCGGTGCCGCCGACGGACACGACCAGGTCGACGCCGCCGATGACGGCGGTGTTCAGTGCGTTGCGGATCTCCACCTCGTCGGAGGACACCACGACCACGCCGTCGACAACGAATCCGGCCTCGCCGAGCAGTTCGGTGACCAGCGGGCCGCTGTGGTCCTCTTCGTCGCCGTGGGCGGTGCGGTCATCGACGACCACGACCAACGCACGACCGACCAACGCTTGAGGCTGTTCCATGAGCTCAACCGTATATCTCGGCGCAGTCATCGGTGCAGCCACACGGGGCCGAATGTCGCCGCCGGGGCGGCTACCCCGGTCCGGACGATCCTGCCCGGCGGCCAGCCTCACTGGCCGGCCTTGCCGAGCGTGACGTCCAGCGACTGCGACTTGCCCGCCGGATCGAGGTAGGTCAGCGTCACCTTGTCACCGGGCGCCTTGGACCGCACCGCGGCCACCAACGCGTCCGCACTGTTGATCAGCCGGTCGTCGACCTTGGTGACGATCACGCCGCTGGGCAGTCCCGCGGCCGACGCCGCCCCGCCTGCGGTGACCTCGACGATCTTGGCGCCGTCGACGCCGGCCTCGTTGCCGACCTGGACGCCCAGCGAGGCGCGCGACGCGGAGCCGGTCTGGATGATCTCGTCGGCGATCCGCTTGGCCTGGTCGACCGGGATCGCGAAGCCCAGACCGATCGAACCGCCCTGCTGTGCGCCCGCGTCGGCACCCATCGTGGCGATCGCCGAGTTGATGCCGACCAGTTCGCCGTTCATGTTGACCAGAGCCCCGCCGGAGTTACCGGGGTTGATCGCGGCATCGGTCTGGATGGCGTCGAGCACGGTGTTCTGGTTGCGCGCGTCGCCGCCAGCGGCCACCGGCCGGTTCAGCGCGCTGATGATGCCGGTGGTGACGGTGCCCTCCAGCCCGAGCGGTGAGCCGATGGCGACCACGTCCTGGCCGACCCGCAGATCTGCCGAGGACCCGACGGTGATGGGGGTAAGGCCGGACACGTTCTGGGCGCGGACCACCGCGATGTCACTGCTGGGGTCGGCGCCGATCACCGTGAACGGTGCGGTCTTGCCGTCGGCGAAGGTGACCTTGGTCTTCGCCGGGCCTCCGGGTTCGCCCGCGGCACCTGCGGCGGTGGCGACGACGTGGTTGTTGGTCAGGATCAGCCCGTCGGTCGACAGGATCACCCCGGAGCCCTCCTCCGATGCCCGGCCCTGGCTGACCTCGAGCTTGACCACGCTGGGCACCACCGCGGCGGCCACCGCCTCCACCGAACCCGCCGGCACGCTCGCGGCGGGCATGCCGGGCGCCGCGCCTGACGCGCTGATGCCCGGGACGCCGTGGTCGGGGTGCACCAGCATCGCGACGCCGCCACCGATACCCCCGGAGACAAGTGCGACCGCGACCGCGCCGGCAGCCAAAGCCGTTGCACGGGAGCCCTTCCGAGGCTGCCGCGGAGGGGTCACAGGCATACCGGGGCGCGGGTGGTGACCGGGACCGGACGGCATGGGAGCGCCGGCGTACGGATCGTAGGGCGCCCGGAACGCCTGGCGCTGCTGCTCGGTGGCGTACCGCCAATCCCAACCGCCGCTACCCTGCTGCTCGTAGGACCCCGTCCGCGGTCCAGCATGACCGGGGGGCACCTGCCCGGGATATCCGGACTGGCGACCCGGTTGCGGAGTCGGCGAGTAACTGGGCTGGTTCGTCATGTCGCTGCAGTGCTCTTCCTGGAGTCGGTGTCGTCACTTGGAACAACGAAGGTTGCTAGCTCAGCGTGCCCAAACGGGCTGAGAATCGGCTTAGAGAAGGATTTCCATTCCGACAACATTCGAGCGCACCCCCTGCCGCGTCCCTGTGGAAGACCCTGTCAGTGTCCGTGTCAAGGCCCCTGTCAATCATCACCAACGGTGCTCACGAACACGCCCGTGAAGCACCCCGCGTGTCGCGATCTACCGCTCGGCCTCGTCGGAGCCGGCCGGGGAGGGGCGTCCGGGCAGCACCACGTGCATGGCCGTGCCGGGGGGTGTGCCGCCGGGCACTGTGTCCTCGATGCGCAGCGTGCCGCCGTGCTTGAGCACCACCTGCTTGACGATCGCCAGCCCGAGCCCGGATCCCGGCATGCTTCTGGCCGAGGTCGACCGGAAGAACCGTTCGAAGACCAGTGCGCGTTCCTGCGGGGGAATCCCGGGACCGCGGTCGGAGACCACCAGCTCGGCGTGCAGTGCGTCGATCTGAGTGAGGCCGACGCCGACCCGTCCGCCCGGCGGGCTCCATTTCGCGGCGTTGTCGAGCAGGTTGAGCACGGCACGGCCCAACCCCGCCGCATCGCCGTAGACCTGCCAGGGCGTGACCGCGACGTCGAACTGGATGTCGTTGCGGCGCCTGCGAACCCGCTCCAGCGAGCGATCGATGACCTCGGTGATCTCGACCGTCTCGTGGACCGCGTTGCCTGCGTCGTCGCGCGTGAGATCCACCAGATCGCCGACGAGCGTGGACATCTCCTCGATCTGGGCGATGACATCGGTGCGCAGCTCCGCCATGTCCTCTTCGGGGATCCGCGGCGCGCCGGGCTTCATCGACTCCATGAGCAGTTCGACGTTGGTGCGCAGCGACGTCAGCGGGGTGCGCAGTTCGTGGCCCGCATCGGTCACCAGACGTGCCTGACGCTCCCGGGATTCGGCGAGTGCCCGCAGCATCATGTTGAAAGTCTCGGTGAGACGGGCGAGTTCGTCATTACCGATGACCGGTATCGGGCGTAGGTCGTCGGTGCGGGCGACGCGTTCGGCGGCCTGCGTCAGTCGGCCCACCGGCCGCAGGCCCGCGCTGGCGACCATGCCACCGGCGATCGCGGCGACGGCCACGCCGAGCCCACCGACGATGAGCAGAACGGTACCGAGCCTTTTGAGCACCTTCCCGGTCGGGACCAGGCTCTTGGAGAGCAGCAATGTATTGCCGCTGGCGAGTTGGATGGCGAGAACCCGCTGATGTTCGACGGTGCGCAACGACAACACCAGCGTGCCGTCCATCACGTCCTGCTCGGGCGGACCCACGGGCAGCGTCTGCCCCTGCTGGTTGGCGGTGTACTTGCTGCGGCCGGGGATGTAGAACATCGCGTTCATGTCCGAATACGCGGTGCCCTCGATGGCCTTGCCTGGGTCGACATCCAGTGAACGGCTCTCGATGAGCATCTGGGCGCGGCTGCGGAGCTGGTTGTCGATGTCGTCGTAGAGCGCCCGCGAGACCACCGCATACACGGCGACCGCCATCAGCACGACGGAGATCACCACCATCGACATCGCCAGCAGCATCACCCGCCATCTCAGCGACACCGAACTGGCCGGGTGGGTGGGCGCGGGCGGGCCTGGGGGTTGCCCGGGCCACCGCCCGGCGTTGTCGGCCGCCATCAGGGCGGTGTCTCACGCAGCACGTATCCCACGCCCCGCACCGTGTGGATGAGCCGCGGCTCGCCTTCTGCCTCGGTCTTTCTGCGCAGATAGCCGACGTAGACCTCCAGAGCGTTGCCCGATGTGGGGAAGTCGAAGCCCCACACCTCTTCCAGAATCCTGCTTCGGGTCAACACCCGTCGCGGGTTGGCGATCAGCATCTCCAGCAGCGAGAACTCGGTGCGGGTCAGGCTGATCGGCCGGTCGCCGCGGGTCACCTCTCGGGTGACGGGGTCCAGGGACAGGTCCGAGAACGTCATCGCCGCCGACTCACCTTCCCCGTCGTCGGGGGTGGTGCGACGCAGCAACGCGCGCATCCGGGCGAGCAACTCTTCCAGCGCGAACGGCTTCGGCAGGTAGTCGTCGGCCCCGGCGTCCAGTCCGGCGACCCGCTCCGACACCGAATCACGCGCGGTCAGAACCAGGATCGGAAGGTCGTCACCGGTGCTGCGGAGCTGGCGGCACACCTCGAGGCCGTCGAGCCTGGGCATCATCACGTCGAGCACGACCGCGTCGGGCCGATCGCTGGCTATCAGATCGAGAGCTTCGCGGCCGTCCTGGGCCAGCTCCACCGAATAACCATTGAACGACAGCGAGCGGCGCAGGGATTCGCGCACCGCGCGATCGTCATCAACGACAAGAATGCGCACTGGCACAGTCTCAACCCGATGTCTGAGAGTGGGCTGAGAGGCACGCCGCCAATTGGGCGTCTTCCCTGAGAGTTAGCGGCGGTCGAGGTCGATCAGGCCAAGGCGGGCGGCCTTGAGCAGACGACGGGGCACCTTGCGCTGCTGACCTGCGACGGTAACACCGACGAGGTTGGTCGCGGTGGCCTTCCACTGCGCGCGCCGGCTACGGGTGTTCGCGCGCGACATCCTGCGCTTCGGCACAGCCATGATCGAGAACTCCATCTATCGGGGTGATATCCGAGGTTGCACTGCCTGCGGGCCTGGACCGGCCGGGCGCTGGCAATTGTCGTTCAGGATAGCCGGTGAGCTGGGTGGGCTCCAAACTCGGCAGCTTGACCTCGCCCGGCGGACGTCCGGACCGCGGTATCAGCGGAAACGCCCGGTAGTCCGGCACCGGCATCGCAGACTGGACCACACCAACCCGCGCGGAACCCTTGACGCGATACCGCCGGTACCCGCTAACCTACCGGTTGGTTGGTCGGGACCCTACGACAGGAGTGTGCGTGACGACTGCGCCGTTTCGGACGCCCGTCCGCATCGGGAACTGCTCGGGCTTCTATGGCGACCGGCTGGCGGCGATGCGCGAGATGCTCACCGGCGGCGAGTTGGACTACCTCACCGGCGACTACCTGGCCGAGCTGACGATGCTGATCCTCGGCCGCGACCGGATGAAGAACCCCGACCGCGGTTACGCCAGGACCTTCCTGCGCCAACTCGAGGAGTGCCTGGGCCTCGCCAAGGACCGCGGTGTCCGGGTAGTCGCCAACGCCGGTGGCCTGAACCCCGCCGGGTTGGCCGCCGCGGTGCGCGCACTGGCCGACAAGCTGGGCGTCGCGATCACCGTGGCCCACGTCGAGGGTGACGACCTGCTGGCCCGCGCCGAACAGCTGGGGCTGGGAAACCCGCTGACCGCCAACGCCTATCTGGGGGCGTGGGGCATCGTCGACTGCCTGGACTCCGGAGCCGATGTCGTTGTCACCGGACGGGTGACCGACGCGTCGGTCATCGTCGGGCCCGCGGCCAGTCACTTCGGTTGGCAGCCAACAGATCACGATCTCATCGCAGGCGCCGTCGCGGCCGGCCACGTGATCGAGTGCGGCACCCAGGCCAGCGGCGGCAACTTCTCCTTCTTCACGGAGTTGGCCGACCTCAGCCACCCCGGCTTCCCGATCGCGGAGATCCATGCCGACGGCACGTCGGTGATCACCAAACACCCCGGCACCGGCGGCGCCGTCACCGTGGACACCGTCACCGCGCAACTGCTCTACGAGATCGGCGGCGCCCGTTACGCCAATCCCGATGCCACACTGCGCGTCGACTCGATCGAGCTCACGAGCCAGGGCCCCGACCGGGTCCGGATCAGCGGCGTGAAAGGCGAGCCCCCGCCGCCGACGTTGAAGGTCTCCCTCAACAGCCTCGGCGGGTTCCGCAACGAGGTCACGTTCGTTCTCACCGGGCTCGAGATCGAGGCGAAAGCCGATCTGGTGCGTCGCCAACTCGAGACCAGCCTGCCGGTGCGCCCTGCCGAGCTGGAATGGACGCTGGCGCGTACCGATCACCCCGACGCCACCACCGAGCAGGAGGCCAGCGCGCTGCTGCGGTGTGTCGTGCGTGACCCCGACCCCGCGACGGTGGGACGGCAGTTCTCTTCTGCCGCGGTCGAACTGGCCCTGGCGAGTTATCCCGGCTTCACCAGCACCGCCCCACCTGGGGACGGTCAGGTCTATGGCGTGTTCACCGCCGCCTACGTGCCCGCCCACGATGTAGCGCACGTCGCCGTGCACTCCGACGGGGTCCGGATCGACATCCCCGCCGCGACGGACACCGAGGAGCTCACGGATCCCCCGCAGCCGCAGCTGCCGCCGCAGCGCGAGTTCGGCGTGACGCGGCGGGTCCCGCTGGGCCTCATCGCCGGCGCCCGCAGCGGCGACAAGGGCGGCAGCGCGAACGTCGGCGTCTGGGTGCGCACTGACGACCAGTGGACGTGGCTGGTGCACACGCTGACCGTCGAGAAGGTGCGCGAGCTGCTCCCGGAGGCCGCCGATCTTCCGGTGACCCGCCACGTCCTGCCCAATCTGCGCGCCGTGAACTTCGTCATCGACGGGATCCTCGGCCGCGGCGTGGCGTACCAGGCGCGCTTCGATCCGCAGGCCAAAGGCCTCGGCGAGTGGCTGCGCAGCCGTTGTATCGAGATACCTGAGGAGCTGCTCCCGTGAGCATCTGGACCACCCCGGAGCGGGACGACCTTCGCAAGACAGTGCGCGCGTTCGTCGAACGCGAGGTACTGCCCCACGCCGGCGAGTGGGAGCGAATCGGGGAACTGCCCCGCGAGCTGCACCGCAAAGCGGCCGAGGTGGGACTGCTCGGCGCCGGGTTTCCCGAGTCGGTCGGCGGGGGCGGCGGTGACGGCGCCGACGCCGTCGTCATCTGCGAGGAGATGCACCGGGCCGGCGCGCCGGGCGGGGTGTTCGCGTCGCTGTTCACCTCCGGCATCGCGGTACCGCACATGATCGCCTCGGGCGACGAGCACCTGATCGACACCTACGTGCGGCCCACCCTGCGCGGGGAGAAGATCGGCGCGCTGGCGATCACCGAACCCGGCGGCGGATCCGACGTCGGGCACCTGACCACCCGCGCCGTCAAAGACGGTGACTGCTACATCCTCAACGGCGCGAAGACCTTCATCACCTCCGGCGTGCGCGCCGACTACGTCGTCACCGCGGTGCGCACGGGCGGGCCGGGCGCCGGCGGCATCTCGCTGATCGTGGTCGACAAAGGCGGACCGGGCTGCTCGCCTGGCTTACAGGTCACCCGCAAGCTGGACAAGATGGGCTGGCGCTCCTCGGACACCGCCGAACTGTCCTATACCGACGCCCGGGTACCCGCAGGCAACCTGGTCGGCGCGGAGAACACCGGCTTCCTGCAGATCGCGGCGGCGTTCGTGTCCGAGCGTGTCGGCCTCGCCGCGCAGGCGTATTCGAGCGCCCAACGTTGCCTGGACCTGACCGTCGAGTGGTGCCGCAGCCGCGAGACGTTCGGCAAACCGCTGATCACGCGGCAGTCGGTGCAGAACACGCTCGCCGAGATGGCCCGCCGCATCGACGTCGCCCGCGTGTACACCCACCACGTCGTCGAACGCGAGCTCGCCGGCGAGACCAACCTGATCGCGGAGGTGTGCTTCGCCAAGAACACCGCCGTGGACGCGGGAGAGTGGGTGGCGCACCAGGCCGTGCAACTGTTCGGCGGCATGGGCTATATGGCCGAATCAGAGGTCGAACGCCAGTACCGCGACATGCGCATCCTCGGAATCGGCGGCGGCACAAGCGAAATCCTCACCGCACTGGCCGCCAAGACGTTGGGATACCAGTCATGACCACAGCGACAAGCGATGGGGGCACCTCCCGCTCGCGGGGGACGGATCGCGCATCGATCCTGCAGACCGCGATCGATACCGCCTCCCCCGCCTTCCTCGAGGCCGCCGAGGTGATGACAGCCAAGCTCGCCGAACTGGAGGCCGAACACACCAAAGCGCTCGCGGGCGGCGGCGAGAAGTACGTCGCCCGCCACCATGCCCGCGGCAAGATGACCGCCCGCGAGCGCATCGAAGCCCTGCTCGACCCCGACTCCCCGTTCTTGGAGCTGAGCCCGCTGGCGGCGTGGGGCACCGACTTCACCGTCGGCGCCAGCATCGTCGTCGGCATCGGCGCGGTCAGCGGCGTGGAATGTCTGCTGGTGGCCAACGACCCGACCGTCAAGGGCGGCACCAGCAACCCGTGGACGTTGCGGAAGATCCTGCGCGCCAACCAGATCGCGCTACAGAACCGGCTGCCGGTGATCTCCCTGGTGGAATCCGGCGGCGCGGACCTGCCGACCCAGAAGGAGATCTTCATCCCCGGCGGGCAGATGTTCCGGGACCTGACCCGGCTGTCAGCCGCCGGCATCCCGACGATCGCGCTGGTGTTCGGCAACTCCACCGCTGGGGGCGCCTACATCCCCGGCATGTCCGACCACGTGGTGATGATCAGGGAACGGTCGAAGGTGTTTCTGGCCGGGCCACCGCTGGTCAAGATGGCCACCGGCGAGGAGTCCGACGACGAATCGCTGGGTGGCGCCGAGATGCACGCCCGCACGTCGGGTCTGGCCGACTACTTCGCCGTCGACGAACTCGACGCGCTGCGCATCGGCAGGCGGATCGTCGCGCGACTCAACTGGCGCAAGCAGGGACCCGCGCCGCGGCCGGTCGTCGTGCCGCGATACGACGAGAACGAGTTGATCGGCGTCGTGCCACCGGATCTCCGGATCCCGTTCGACCCGCGCGAAGTCATCGCGCGCATTGTCGACGGCTCGGAGTTCGACGAGTTCAAACCGCTCTACGGCGGCTCGCTGGTGACCGGATGGGCCACGCTGCACGGCTACCCGCTGGGCATCCTGGCCAACGCCCGAGGCGTGCTGTTCAGCGCAGAGTCGCAGAAGGCCACCCAGTTCATCCAGCTGGCGAACCGGTCGAACACTCCACTGTTGTTCCTGCACAACACCACCGGCTACATGGTGGGCAAGGACTACGAGGAGGGCGGCATGATCAAGCACGGCGCGATGATGATCAACGCCGTGTCCAACTCGACGGTGCCGCACATCTCGCTGCTGATCGGCGCCTCCTACGGCGCGGGGCATTACGGCATGTGCGGGCGAGCCTACGACCCCCGGTTCCTGTTCGCGTGGCCGAGCGCCAAATCCGCGGTGATGGGCGGTACGCAGCTGGCGGGGGTGCTGTCGATCGTCAACCGCGCCGCCACCGAGGCCCGCGGTGGACAGGTCGACGAAGCCGCCGACGCTGCGCTGCGGGCGGCCGTCGAGGCGCAGATCGAGGCGGAGTCGCTGCCGATGTTCCTGTCCGGACGGCTCTACGACGACGGCGTCATCGACCCCCGCGACACCCGCACCGTGCTGGGAATGTGCCTGTCCGCCATCGCCAATGGCCCGATCGAGGGGACGTCGAACTTCGGCGTCTTCCGGATGTGAGCATCGTGGCCGCCATCGCCGAATCTGAACTTCTCCCCGAGTTTTCGCCCGTTTGTCGCACACAACTTCAGACTCGACACGAGGGACGCCCATGATCACTCGAGTTTTGGTCGCCAATCGCGGCGAGATCGCCCGCCGCGTGTTCGCCACCTGCCGCCGCCTCGGGATCGGCACCGTCGCGGTGTACACCGACGCCGACGCCGGGGCGCCCCACGTCGCCGAGGCCGACGCCCGGGTGAGGTTGACGGGCACCCGCGGCTACCTGGATGCCGCGCAGCTCATCGCGGCCGCCCGGTCGTCGGGTGCCGACGCGATCCACCCCGGATACGGATTCCTCTCGGAGAATCCCGATTTCGCCGCCGCCGTACAGGATGCGGGGCTGAGGTGGATCGGCCCGCCGGTGGCCGCGGTGGCGGCGATGGGTTCCAAGATCGAGGCGAAGAAGCTCATGGCCGCGGCGGGCGTACCGGTGCTCGACGAGCTGGACCCCGACACCGTCACCGCGGACATGCTGCCGGTGCTGGTGAAGGCGTCGGCCGGCGGCGGGGGTCGCGGGATGCGGGTCGTCCGCGACCTGGCCGAGCTGCCTGCCCAGGTGGAGGCCGCGCGCCGCGAGGCACAGTCGGCCTTCGGCGATCCGACGGTGTTCTGCGAGCGCTATCTCGACGCCGGGCACCACGTCGAGGTCCAGGTGATGGCCGACGTCCACGGCACCGTATGGGCGGTCGGGGAGCGGGAATGCTCGATTCAGCGCCGTCACCAGAAGATCATCGAGGAGGCCCCGTCGCCTCTGGTCGAACGCGTCGCGGGTATGCGGGACAAGCTGTTCGAGGCCGCGAGGCTGGCCGCGACCGCGATCGGTTACAGCGGCGCGGGCACCGTCGAGTTCATGGCCGACGATCAGGGCGCCTTCTTCTTCCTCGAGATGAACACCCGGCTGCAGGTGGAGCACCCCGTCACCGAGCTCACGTCCGGAGTGGACCTGGTGGAACTGCAACTGGCCGTGGCCGACGGTGCGACACTGGATCCCTCACCGCCGGCACCGCGCGGCGCGTCGATCGAGGCCCGGCTCTACGCCGAAGATCCCGCCAACAACTGGCAACCGCAGCCCGGCGCCGTGCACCACTTCGACGTCCCGACAGCCGGTGTCGAGTTCGGCCCCCTCGACCGCACGGGTGTGCGTCTGGACTCCGGCATCACCGACGGCGCGGTCATCTCGGTGTTCTACGACCCGATGATCGCCAAGGTGATCTCGTACGCCCCGACGCGCAGGCAGGCCGCGGCCCTGCTCGCCGACGCGCTTACCCGCGCCCGCATCCACGGGGTGCGGACCAACCGGGACCTGCTGGTCAACGTGCTGCGCCACCCCGCGTTCGGCGACGGCGCCACCGACACGGCGTTCTTCGACACCCACGGGCTGGCCGAGCTGGCCGCACCCGTCGCCGACGACCGGACCGTGGCGCTGTCCGCGGTGGCCGCCGCGCTGGCCGATGCGGCCCACAACCGCAGCACCGCAACCGTTTTCGAGGATATTCCGAGTGGGTGGCGCAACCTGCCGGCCGGGTTCCAGCACAAGAGCTACCAGGACCACGCCGGCCGGGCGCACGACGTGCGGTACCGCTTCACCCGGGATGGAGTGATGATCGACGGCCACGACGACGTCTCCGTGGTGTCGGCCGGGCAGCGGCAGGTGGTGCTGACGGTCTCCGGCGTGGACCGGCCGTTCGACGTCACCCGGTACGGGGATTCAGTCTTCGTCGACTCACCCTGCGGCTGCACGCATTTCGTGGCGCTACCCCGGTTCCCCGACCCCGCGGCAGCGTTGGCCCACGGCTCGCTGCTCGCGCCGATGCCCGGCTCGGTGCTGCGGGTCGGGGCCGCCCCTGGCGACACGGTGACCGCGGGCCAGCCGCTGCTGTGGCTGGAAGCCATGAAGATGGAGCACACCATCACCGCCCCCACCGACGGTGTCCTCGTCGAACTCAACGTCGAACCCGGCCGCCAGGTCGAGGTCGGTGCCGTCCTCGCCCGAGTCGAAAGCCAAGAAGGAGATCCGCGATGAGCTTCATCGAAACCGACGAACAGCAGGCGCTGCGCAAGGCGGTGGCCGCCATGGCCGCCAACTACGGGCAGGACTATTACCTGGAGAAGGCGCGCGCCGGCCAGCACACCGACGAATTGTGGTCGGAGGCAGGCAAGCTCGGGTTCATCGGGGTGAACCTGCCCGAGGAGTACGGCGGCGGCGGCGCAGGCATGTACGAATTGAGCCTGGTCATGGAGGAGATGGCGGCGGCCGGATCATCGCTGCTGATGATGGTCGTCTCCCCCGCGATCAACGGCACCATCATCTCCAAGTTCGGCACCGAGGAGCAGAAGAAGCGCTGGATCCCGGGCATCGCCGACGGATCCCTGACGATGGCGTTCGCGATCACGGAACCCGACGCCGGCTCGAACTCCCACAAGATCACCACCACCGCGCGCCGCGACGGCAGCGACTGGGTGCTGTCCGGGCAGAAGGTCTACATCTCCGGTGTGGACCAGGCGCAGGCGGTCCTGGTGGTCGGCCGGACCGAAGACCACAAGACGGGCAGCCTGAAGCCCGCGCTGTTCGTGGTACCCACGGACACACCGGGTTTCACCTACACCAAGATCCCGATGGAGATCGTCAGCCCCGAGTTCCAGTTCCAGGTCTTCCTCGACGAGGTGCGGCTGCCTGCCGACGCGCTCGTCGGCTCGGAGGACGCGGCGATCGCCCAGTTGTTCGCCGGGCTGAATCCGGAACGCATCATGGGCGCGGCGAGCGCAGTCGGCATGGGCCGCTTCGCGATCGGCAGGGCCGTCGAGTACGTCAAGACCCGGCAGGTCTGGAAGACACCGATCGGCGCGCACCAGGGGTTGTCACACCCGCTGGCGCAGAACCACATCGAGGTCGAACTGGCCAAGCTGATGATGCAGAAGGCCGCCAGCCTGTACGACGCCGGCGACGACGCTGGCGCCGCGGAGGCGGCCAACATGGCCAAGTACGCCGCCGGCGAAGCATCGGTGCGGGCCGTCGACCAGGCCGTGCAGTCACTCGGCGGCAACGGTCTGACCAAGGAGTACGGCATCGCTTCGGCGCTGACGGCGTCGCGGCTGGCGCGCATCGCCCCGGTCAGTCGGGAGATGATCCTCAACTTCGTGGCGCAGACCTCGCTGGGCCTGCCCAGGTCGTACTGATGTGGGGGTACCACCCGCTTGCGGGGGACGCTCGCGCGAAGAAGCGACGGTACTGATGAGCACGCTGGTCACCTACGAGCGCGACGGTGCGGTCGCGCGGCTCACGCTGGATTCCCCGCACAACCGCAACGCGCTGTCCACCGCCCTGGTCGAACAGCTGCACGACGGGCTGACGCGGGCGTCCTCAGAACCGCGGGTGCGCACGGTGGTCCTCGGCCACACCGGCAGGACGTTCTGCGCGGGCGCCGACCTGAGCGAGGCGGCCGGCCGCGACCCGTCAGATCTGGCTGTCGACCGCGCCCGCGAGATGACCCGGCTGCTGCGCAGGATCCTCGAGCTGCCCCTGCCCGTCATCGCCGCGGTCGACGGGCATGTCCGCGCCGGCGGCCTGGGTCTGGTCGGCGCGTGCGACATCGCGGTGGCCGGCGACTCGAGCACGTTCGCGCTCACCGAGGCCAGGATCGGCGTCGCGCCGTCGATCATCTCCCTGACCCTGCTGCCGAAGATGACCGCACGGGCCGCGGGACGCTACTTCGTCACCGGAGAGAAGTTCGGTGCCGCCGAGGCCGCGGCCATGGGGCTGGTCACCGTCGCCACCGACGACGTGCCGGGCACGGTCGCCGATCTGACGTCCGCGATAGCCCAGGGTTCCCCGCAGGGGCTGGCCGCGTCCAAGGCGTTGACGACGGCGGCCCTCATCGACGACTTCGAGCGGCGCGCAGAGAAATTGACGCAGGAGTCTGCGCGGCTGTTCGTCTCCGAGGAGGCGCGGGAGGGGATGCTGGCGTTCCTGGAGAAGCGACCACCGCGGTGGGTGGGCTGAGCAGGCCACAGTTTGGTCAAGCCGCTTGCATGTGCCGACGTTCGTCGTAGGCTCGGGGCGATGTACTGCCTGCGTAGCAACGAGCCATCGATGAGGAGCCGTCGGTGAAGAGCGGAAGGTCACGATGAGCACCCCGGCCTCCCGCAGCGGGGCGATGCGTGCCGGCGACACCGACCGCATTCAGGTCGCCCAGCTCCTGACGGACGCCGCCGCCTCCGGCACCCTCGGTCTCTCGGAGTACGAAAGCCGCTTGAGCAGGGCCTACGCCGCCCAGACGTATGACGAGTTGGACCGCCTTTCCGCTGATCTGCCCGGTGCGGTGACGCGTGGCCGCGGCGGCCCGTGCCGGCCCGCGCCGTCGACGTTGCTGCTGGCGATCCTCACCGGCTACGAGCGCCGCGGCCGGTGGAACGTCCCCCGCCGGCTCACCACGTTCGCGCTCTGGGGTGGCGGCGTCGTCGACCTGCGCTACGCCGACTTCACCTCACCCGAGGTCGACATCCGGTCCTACTCGATCATGGGCGGGCAGACCATCCTGGTTCCCCCTGAGGTCAACGTCGACTCTCGGGGCGTCGCCGTGATGGGCAGTTTCGACCACGACGTCGACGGGGAGGGCTCCGCGGGTGCACCGCTGGTCCGCATCAGGGGCTTCGCGCTGTGGGGCAGCGTCGGCGTCAAACGCAAGAGACGCAAGGCGCCGGCGGACACCGCCGAGGGTTAACGACGCCGCTTCGCGCTGAGATAGTCACCCACCACCGCCGCGCCCAGGCCGTCGAGGTCGGGCACCACCACGCGACCGCCCACCCGGCGCGCCACCTGATCGATGAACCGTGCCAGCCCCGGGTCGCTGCCGAGCCGGAAGATCGTCACCTGCGCGCCCATCCGCGCCACCTCGTCGAATCCCTTCACGGTGTGGGCGATGGTCCGCGGGTGCGGAGGGTAGTCAAAAAACACCGCAGAACGACCGTCGCCGTCGAAGTCCTCCAGATGCGCAGTCGGCTCACCGTCGGTGACCACCAGCACGACCGGCTGCGCGTTGGGGTGCCGCCGCAGGTGCCGGGTGGCCAGCGCCAGTGCGTGGTGCAGATTCGTGCCCTGCTCGTAGACGCCTTCCAGCCCGGTCAGCTCCGCGGCGGTCACGGTGCGGGCATACCGGCCGAACGCCACGATCTGCAGCGCGTCGGAACGGAACCGGGTGCTGACGAGGTGGTTGAGCGCCAGCGCGGTCCGCTTCATCGGCAGCCAACGGTTCTCCATCACCATCGAGAACGACGTATCCACCAGCAGCGCCACCGCGGCCTGGGTGCGGGTTTCGGTCTCGGAGATCTCGACGTCGTCCACCGTGATCCGAATCGGCCCGGCGGTCTCCCCGGTCCCGGCCTCGCGCAGCACCGCGTTGGTAGCCGCAGTGCGGAGCACTGCATTCGTCACCGTGCGGGTGACGTTCCACGGTTCGGTGTCGCCGAACTGCCACGGCCGGGTGGCTCCGGTCAGCTCTCCGGCCGCCCCGGCGCGGCGGGTGTCGCGCTCGCCGTGCCGCCCGGAAAGCTGTTGCGCCACATCACGTAACGCCGCCTGACCGAGCTGTCGCATCGCCTTGGGTGAGAGTCGCCACTGCCCGTCGGATCCGCGGTCGAGGAAGCCCTGGTTCATCAACGCCCGCTCCAGCTCCGCCAGGGTGCGGGCGTTGACGGCGGCCTCGTCGCCGAGTTGACGCGCCAGCATGTCGAGGTCGACGTCGTCCATGGTCGCGCCGGAGTAGCTCTGCGACAGCTGTTCGGCGAGCTGCTCGAGCTCGGCGATGTCGGCCAGCGCCTGTGCCCCCTCCCCCATGCCGAGCGGGTCGTCACCGGAGAACCGTTGCGAGCCCGTCCAATCCTCCCCGGGCCGGGCGGACTGCAGGTGGGCGTCGAGACGGTCGAGCGCGTTCATCAACGACGGTGACCCGAAAGCCTGCTGCGCCAACGCATCCAGCTCGGCGCGCTGCTGCTCGGACAGGCTGTTGCGGAACCGCTGCGCGGCCGCCGCCCGCTTGGCCAGCGAGTCCAGCAGCTCGTCGATGTTCTTCGGGTTCTCCGGGAAGAACTGGCCGTGCTTGGCCATGAAGTCCTGGAAATCCTGGGGGGAATCTTGTCCTTTGGCGTGCTTGTCGAGCAGGTCGTTGAGATCGTCGAGCATGTCGTTGACCCGCTGGCGATCCTCGTCGGTGGCGTTCTCCAGCGCCTCCTTCATGCCGGCGAACCGCTGATCGAGCATCTCGCGTCCGAGCAGATCCTTGATCTGGTCGTACTTCTCGCGCGCCTCCGGCGACCGCCAGTCATAATCGGAAAGCTCCTGCACGGCTTTGGCCGGGGACGGGGACAGCGAGTTCAGCTGCAGCTCACCGAACCGTGCGTCGTCGTCGAGCGCACGCGCCAGTTCCTTGCGTTCGGCGAGCACCGCCTCGTCGAGCAGCTTCTTGATGTCGGCCAGGGTGCCGTCGAGATTGTTGCGCTGCAGCAGTTCCCGACGGCGACGGTTGGCTTCGGCGGCGAGCTTGTCGGCGCCCGGCATGTTCTGAGTGCCGCGCCGGAGCATCTCCGACAGCGCGCGCCGCGGCGACGTGCCCTCCATGACGTCCTGACCGATCGCCTCGAGCGCCTCGCGCAGGTCGACGGGCGGCGCCAGCGGGTCGGGCCCGCCCGTGTACCGCGAATACCGCGACAGCCGAACATGTTTAGCCATAGACGGTTTCGCCTTCGTCGGACACCTTGTCGATGCGCTTGGCCAGATACAGGGCCTCCAGCGCCAACTCCATCGCGGCGGCGCGCTGCCCTTCGGACGTCGCACCGAGCCGCTGCTGGATTTCGGCGACGGCGGACACCTCGGGAACTGCGGCCAGCACCTCGCGGGCGGACACCCGTTCCCCGGTGGTGACGGGCGAGCCGTTCTCCACGGCGGTGACGATCGGTCCGACGTCGATGCCGCCGAGCAGCCGTTGCGCCGTCTCGGCCGTGGCGCGGCGCAGCAGATGCTCGAGGACGGCCTGCTCGCGGCCCTCCTCGCCGGACTCGAATTCGAGCTTGCCCCGCAGCACGTCGATCACGTTCTGCAGGTCGACCACCCGCGCGACCGGATCCTGCTCGCCGAGCAGGGCCGCGCGGTGGCGGGCCGACGCGGCGACGGTTTCTGCGGCCGCGATCGCGAACCGGGCCGAAACCCCGGAGCGCTGGTCGATGGAGCTGGATTCGCGCAGGCTGCGTGCGAAGCGGGCCAGAATCTGCAGCAGGTAGTCGGGCACCTCGGCGGCCAGGTGCGCCTCCTGGGTGATGACGCCGACCTCGGCGTCGAGCTCGGGCGGGTAGTGGGTGCGGATCTCGGCGCCGAACCGGTCCTTGAGCGGGGTGATGATGCGCCCGCGGTTGGTGTAGTCCTCGGGGTTGGCGCTGGCGACGACCAGCACGTCCAGCGGCAGCCGCAGCGTGTACCCGCGGACCTGGATGTCGCGCTCCTCCATCACGTTGAGCATCGCCACCTGGATCCGTTCAGCCAGGTCGGGAAGCTCGTTGACCGCGACGATGCCCCGGTGTGCCCGCGGGATCAGGCCGTAGGCGATGGTCTCCGGGTCCCCGAGGCTGCGTCCCTCGGCGACCTTGATCGGGTCGATGTCACCGACCAGGTCGGCCACGCTGGTGTCCGGGGTGGCCAGTTTCTCGGTGTAGCGCTCGCTGCGGTGCCGCCAGGTGATCGGCAGGTCGTCACCCGAGTCGGCCGCCCGCCGGATCGACTCGGGGGTGATCGGGCTGTACGGGTGCTCACCGAGCTCGGCGCCGGCGATCACCGGCGTCCACTCGTCGAGCAGGTTGGTGAGCGCACGAAGGAGCCGCGTCTTGCCCTGCCCGCGTTCACCGAGCAGGACGACGTCGTGTCCGGCGATCAACGCCCGCTCCAACTGGGGGATGACGGTGTCCTCGAAGCCGAGAATGCCCGGCCAGACCGCATCGGCACCGGCTCCGGACGCCAGCGCCGACAGCAGGTTCTCCCGGATCTCGGCCTTGATGCTGCGCTCCTGATGGCCGGAGGCACGCAGTTCGCCGACGGTTCGGGGCAGGTCGTTAGGTGAAGTCACCTCTCCACGCTACGACTATCCGCGGAGTTGGGGTCGGATAACCTCAGCGGCTGCCCGGCGGCAGCATCTGGAAACCGTTCAGAATCTGGGCGGAGTCGCGCTGGTATTCCGGATCCCGCTCGTCGGCGCTCTGCACGGTGACCGCGACACCGTAGGTCGTCCCTTCACTGACCATGACGGCGCTGAGCAGGTCCGCCCGGCGGGGCGCCGCCGTGCCGAGCAGCGGCGACATGTAGTGCCCGCGCACCGCGGGCAGGCCACACAATGTGGTGTCGGTGAGTGTCAGGTCGGTGACACCCAGCTGCATCACCTGGCGCCGTTGGTCGGCGAAGAACTCCCGCGGCGACAATTCGCCGCGGTGGGACTCCAGCGTCACCACCGCCGTCGGGGTGATGCCCCCTGTGGCCAGACCCTCATTGCGCATCACGTACCGGATGGCCCCGGAGTCGAGGGCGGTGACGCGCTTCCAGCCCTCGGGGCGGGGGATCCGGAGCACCGGTTCGATGTCGGCCGCCGCGCCGCGCGGCGGCGGAACGTCGGCGAGCTCGCTGTCGACGGGCGTACAGGCGTCCGCGGAGGCATAGGAGCCGAACGGGGCGCCGGGTACGGCGGCCACCGCCCGCGCGTCGTCGACCACCCGCGTGCACGACGGCACCAGCGTCGCGGCGAGCACCGCGGTCGCCGCGAGAACGCGGCGCCGCACTGTGCGCGAATCCATCAGCAAGGCCACTCCCTAGTGCGCGAAATGCCTTGCGCCGGTGAGGTAGAGCGTGATCCCGGCCGCTTCGGCGGCGGCCGTCACCTCGTCGTCGCGCACCGATCCGCCGGGGTGGACGACGGCCTTGACGCCCGCCCTGATGAGGGTCTCCAGCCCGTCCGGGAACGGGAAGAACGCGTCGGAGGCGCCGACCGCGCCGCTGCTGCGCCCGCCGGCGCGCTCGACGGCCAGGCGGGCCGCGTCGACGCGGTTGACCTGACCCATGCCCACGCCGACCGTGGCGCCGTCCCTGGCGAGCACGATGGCGTTAGATTTGACCGCCCGGCAGGTCCGCCATGCGAACGCCAGGTCGGCCAGCGTGTCGGGGTCGGCGGCGGGGCCTGCGGCCAGCGTCCACGTGTTCGGGTTGTCGCCGGCGGCGTCGAGGGCGTCGCGCTGCTGCAGCAGCAGCCCGCCGCTGACCTGACGGAACTCGGTGCCGCCCCGCTGGGGTTCGGAGGCGACCAGAACGCGGATGTTCTTCTTGCCCGAGAGCACTTCGACGGCACCCGGTTCGTAGGCCGGCGCGATGATCACCTCGGTGAAGATTCCGGCGACGGTCTCGGCCATCTCGACGGTGACCTCGGTGTTCGCCGCGATCACCCCGCCGAACGCCGACAGCGGGTCACACTCGTGTGCCTTGCGGTGGGCGTCGGCGACCGAGACCGGCGAGATCGCGATGCCGCACGGGTTGGCGTGCTTGATGATCGCCACGCAGATGTCCTCGTGGTCGAACGCCGCACGCCACGCCGCGTCGGCGTCGGTGTAGTTGTTGTAGGACATCTCCTTGCCGTGCAGCTGTTCGGCCTGTGCGAGGCCGGGCCATCCGCCGTCGTCGCGGTACAGCGCGGCCTGCTGGTGCGGGTTCTCGCCGTAGCGCAGCACGGCCGCGCGCCGGAACGTCGCGCCCAGCCAGGGCGGCAGGTCGCCGCTCGTCGCCTCGGCCTCGGGGGCCAGCACCGACTCCATCCACGAGGCCACCGCCACGTCGTACTCGGCGGTGTGCCGGAATGCCAACGCCGCCAGCTTCTTTCGCTCCGAGTAGGTGAAGCCGCCGGCACGCACCGCGGCCAGCACCCCGTCGTAGCCCAGCGGATCGACCACGACGGCGACGCTGGGATGGTTCTTGGCGGCGGCGCGCACCATCGACGGCCCGCCGATGTCGATCTGCTCCACGCATTCGTCTTCGTCTGCGCCGGAGTTCACCGTCTGGGTGAACGGGTACAGGTTCACCACCACCAGCTCGAACGCCGCGACGCCGAGCTCGGCCAGTGCCGCGACGTGTTCGGCCTTGCGCTGATCGGCGAGCAACCCGGCGTGCACGTGCGGGTGCAACGTCTTGACACGGCCGTCGAGCACCTCGGGGAAGCCCGTGACGTCCTCCACGGGTGTGACCGGAATCCCGGCGCCGGCAATCGTTTTGGCCGTCGAACCGGTGGACACGATGTCGACGCCGGCAGCGTGCAGACCCTGCGCCAGGGGCACAAGCCCGGTCTTGTCGTAGACGCTGATCAGGGCACGCCTGATCGGCCTCCGGAACAGGTCGTCGTTGTCGCTCATCCTAGGTTCACCTTTCGTCCTGTCCATGTCATGCCGCGGGTTGCCATCGCCGCCACCACATCCACCAGCAGTTGCCTTTCGATCACCTTGATGCGCTCGTGCAGCGATGACTCGTCGTCACCGTCGAGCACCGTCACGGCCTGTTGGGCGACGATGGGACCGGTGTCGGTGCCCGCGTCCACCAGATGCACCGTGCACCCGGTCACCCGTACGCCGTAGGCCAGCGCGTCGCGCACCGCGTGCGCGCCGGGGAACGCGGGTAGTAGCGCCGGATGGGTGTTGAGCACCCGGCCGGGAAATGTCGAAAGAAACTGGGGGCCAAGTATTTTCATGAATCCGGCGGACACCACCAAATCGGGGCGGTGGGCCGCGGTCGCGTCGGCCAGCGCAGCGTCCCACGCGGCGCGGTCGGGATACTCGCTCAGCGGGACGGTGAACGTCGGTATCGCGGCCCCGGAGGCGATGTCCAGCGCCGCGCACACCCGATCTGTGCCGACTGCGACCACCCGTGCCGGGTAGTCACCGACGGCGGATTTCAACAACGAGGCCAGCAGCGAGCCGGTACCCGAAGCCAGCACCACCAGTCGCGCCGGCGCGCTCGGGGGCACACGCAGGACGCATCGCTCCTCGCGTCCGCCGGCCTCAGGTTGCACGCTGAGATCCTAGTGGTCACCCTGTTCGCGCTTGCCGCCGCTGTCGTCGTCGACGACGCTGAGGCCGTTTTCTTCGTCTTCGACGAAGTGGCCGTTTTCTTCGTCTTCGACGAAGTGGCCGTTTTCTTCGTCTTCGACGAAGGGGCTTGTTTGTTCGTCAACGACGAAGTGGTCCTCGGGGTCAAGGTCAGCGTCGATCGGACCGTCGGGTACCGGCGGCGCAGGTTCACCGGCGGGCTCGATTCGCGGGTCGGGGTCCGGCCGGTCCCGGGGCGGTGCCTCGAGGGCGATTTCTTCGGTGTGGGGCTCCGCGTCAGCGGTCTCGATCACGGCGTCGTCGACAACCGCCGCTGGTTCGGGGACAGGCTTGGGTTTGCGCACCCGCGGGGTGATCCCGCCCGACATCGCGACCGTTAGCGCGCCGATCCCGAAAAACCACAGGAACACCGCGGGGGCGAACGTGGCCTGATCCACACCGACGTTCCCGAAATTGCCCAGCGGTCCCCCACCGGCATGTCCGAGCAACGCCATCGCCCCCGCCGCGGCCGCCGCGGCGGTCAGCACCTTCGCCAGCGCCGCGGGCATCGGCAGCGGGTGGCGCGCGCACTGCTGGCCCAGCGCCACCGCCGACACCGCCGCGATGATCATCAGGGCCACCCATACCGGGCCGAGCGGCGGAGTCGGGACCGCGGCCAGCACCGGAAGCGCCGGTATGTCGCCGCCGAACACCGTGAACGAACTGAACGTGGCCAGCCCGATGTGCGCACTCGAGCCGACCGCCACCGCCGAGGCCCCCACCATCACGTTGGGCAGGTACAGCACCGAAAGCACGGTCAGGCTGAGCTGGCCGAACATCGAGTCGGTGATCGAGAACAGGTCGTGCATGGTCGACCAGTGCACGACCAGCGACCCGGCGACGACGGCGCCCGACAGACCCATGAGCGCCAGCACACCGGCCGCGGCGGCCCGGAACGCGTCAGGCAGCCAACCGGGCAGCGGCGACGCGCTCAGCAGCCGCCTGCCCACCCGCGAACCGACGCCGAGCACGGCACCGATCGCGTGCACGGTGAACACGTAGCCGAAGGCGTGCAGCGCGTCCGGGGTCTGCAGTTGGGTGAGCACCGAGGCGGCGTCGTGGATGACGGCCAGACAGATCGCGGCGATCAACACCGGCCCGCCCAGCGCCGAGGCCACCACCCAGCGGGTGACGAACCACGAGGAGCTGGTCGCCGCCGCGGTGGTCCGCGCGGTGCCGTAGATCATCACCAGGACCGGAAGCAGCGGCATCACGCCGAGAGCGCTGCCGCCGATGGACACCGGAACCAGATGCACACCCAGCCACATGCTGGCGATGGCGCCGAAAGCGCCTGTCATGTCGCTGTTGGCGATCAGCAGCTGAAGCAGGACGACTGCGGCGATGATCACCAACGCGACGAGGGACGGACCGAACGCGACCCGCAGCAGGTCACGCGCCTGGCGCGTACCGACTGGCCGGGTGCTCACGGGTTGGGCCGCTCCTCGCAGACGCTCGGGCGCGCGACGTTCGCGCACGCGCGGCTCAGACTACGACGAGGACTGACCCGGCTGCGAGGATGACGGCGACTGGTGTGGCGCGGGCGCCTGGCTGGTCGGCGTGTTGCTCGCGGGCGGCTGGCCGTACGTCGGGAAGCCGGTGGGCGGGGTGGGCGGTCCGGACTGTGCGCCGGCGGGGAAACCGCCGGTGCCCGGCCCGCTGCCCGGGTAGCCGCCATACGGCGTCGGGTATCCGGGCCGCTGCTGTTGTTGCGGCCCCTGCTGGTGCTGACCGGAACCGCCCTGGGTGGGCGGCTGACCGTAGTAGCCGGGGTACTGGCCGTAGGACTGCGGCTGCTCGTACTTGGGCCGGGGCACCGGTGGGGTGATGATGCCCGCATCGAACAGCAGCACGACGACGGAGACGGCCGCCTGAAGCAGGATGAACGCGATGACGAGGTAGAGGCCCCATCCGATCGACGCCTCGGCCGGCTTGTTGATGATCTCCGCGACCACGAGCAGCAGGGCCAGAACCGCCGCGACGGCGGCCACAGCGGTGAAGTTGTTCTGCCGGGGAAGCAGCCCGACCGCGGCGAACAGGCCCGCTGTGATCGCGGAGATGAGAGCCAAGATGACACCGAACGAGCTGCCCGTCAGCTCACCGAAGGCGGAGAAGCCCGACGCTGTGAAGTGCGGGCCGAAGCTCGACATGTACACGAGCAGGCCGAGGGCCACGACGGCGGCGCTGAGGTAGACGGGTAGCTTGCTCGGACCCTCGGCGACCGGGTCGGCGTCGGGAACTCTGTTGAACTGCTGCGTCGGCGCGCTGAATTGGGTGGTCGGTTGCTGGCCGGGCGGGAATCCCTGACCTCCGGGCGCGCCTTGTGGGTACGACATGACCTCTCCTGTGCTGTGCGGACATCGGAACTGACGGTGCCGCCATGGGTGACGACGGTCGACGTCGACGAACCCGCCTGAAGCGAATCGATAAACCACGCTAGCGCACTCCGGGGTGAGCCCGGCACTCCCGCACGAACGCCGAGCCCCGGACCCGTCGAGGTTCTGCTACGCAGGCACGAGGACGGGTGAATCCGCCGACACGCGCCCGGAGTTCTCGATCTCGCGAACCAATGGGAGCACCCTCGCCCCGAAGTACTCGATCTCCTCCTGGAAGTGCAGGAAGCCGCCCAGGATCAGGTCGACGCCACGCTCGCGGTACGCCGCGATGCGTTCGGCGATCTGCTCGGGCGTGCCGATCAACTGGGTGCGGAAACCGTCGTTGTACTGGACCAGATCCTCGAATGTGGAGTCGGCCCACATGCCCTTCCTGTCGCTCGTCGAGTTGCCGGCCTGCTGCACCGCGCCGCGGAAGCCCTCCACCGCAGGTGTGTTCGCCTTGGCGATGATCTC
>Ga0172382_10003607_pt1 | contig 24369 bp, 23 predicted proteins | sample Leawel138RmetaG_FD_122245 | JGI IMG/M metagenome (GOLD analysis project Ga0172382, IMG submission 122245) | Leachate microbial communities from a municipal landfill in Southern Ontario, Canada - Leachate well 138R metaG | ecosystem: Engineered > Solid waste > Landfill > Unclassified | place...
ACCGGCTGGCCGCAGTGGGAACAGAATTTCATTGCTTGCGAACGGGGTTCGCCGCAGTGTAGCAGTCAGCGCGTGTCCGGCACGCCATGGCTGACTGGCCCGTGCCGGAGGATGAGCTGATGAGCGCCGGGGGAATCAGCCGGCCAGTACCATGACGATGGGCAGCAGGACGGCCGTGAGCAGCCCGGCCAGACCCATTCCAAGCCCGGCGAATGCGCCGGTCCGGGGGCTGGACTGCAGAGCCCGGGCGGTGCCGATGCCGTGGGAAACCACCCCGAGCGAGAAGCCGCTGGCCACCGGGCCGGCAATGCCCAGCCGGACGAGCATCGGCTGCGCGATCATGGCGCCGAGCACTCCGGTGAGCATCACCAGGGCGGAGGTCAGCGAGGCCAGTCCGCCCATCCGCTCGGTCAGCGCGAGGGCGATCGGCATGGTCACCGACTTGGTTGCCATCGCCAGGATCGTCGCCTCGGAGGCGCCCAGCAGCGCCGCCAGTCCCACGGCCGTGGCGATGGCGGCTGCCGAGCCGAGCAGGGCGCCGCAGAGCAGCCGCAGCCAGCTGCGCCGGATCAGGCTGAACTGCTGGTAGAGCGGCACGGCCAGGGCCACGGTGGCTGGCCCCAGCAGAAAGTGGATCAGCTGCGCCCCCTCGAAGTAGGTCGGATAGTCGACTCCGGCGGCCATCAGGATCGCGACGAGCACGCCGGTTGCCACGGCGACGGGGTGTGCCAGCGGGTGGAAGCCGGCCCGCCGCTGGATGCCCAGGGCGAAACGGTAGGCGGCCAGCGTGGCGAGCAGCCAGGTCAGCGGCAGGCGGGCGACGTGTTCGAGAACCGAAAGTGGATCAGTCATCGTGCTGGGCGCCCCGGACCACGTATGCCGTGACGACGATGCCGATCGAAGTGCTCGCCAGCAGGGCCAGGCAGATGGCCAGCCACTCGCGCGACAGCAGATCCAGTTGGGCCATGATGCCCACGGCTGCCGGGATGAAGAGCAGGGACAGATGGCGCAGGCTCTGCGACGAGAAGCCTAGCAGCCCGTCCTCGTGCGAGCCGCGTGCCAGCAGGTAGAGGAAGAGCAGGATCATCCCGACGACCGGACCGGGGATCGGCACGGCCAGCCCGAAGGCGAGCGCCTCGCCCAGGACCTGGAACAGCAGCAGCTTCATCACGCTTTCGATCATCTGGCCCTCTCGTCCCGCAACGACGGCCGTATCATAACCAGCGCTCAGGGGCACCTGACGCGCGCGCGGGCCCGGGTGCGCACCCGACGCACCCGACGCACCCGCAGGCGGCACCTGACGCGCGCGCGGGCCCGGGTCGCCCGGAAGGGGTATCGTTGAGCCTTTCGGGAAAGACCATGGAACCTCTTGCGACCCGATTGACCCGCGCGCTCGATCTGCGCCACCCCATCGTTTCCGCGCCGATGGCCTTCGCAGCCGGTGGCGCGCTGGCTGCTGCGGTCAGCCGGGCAGGCGGGCTTGGCCTGATCGGCGGTGGCTACGGCGACCCGGGCTGGCTGGACGAGCAGTTCCGGGCGGCGGGCGGCGAGCGGGTCGGTGTCGGCTTCATCACCTGGTCGCTGCGCAAGTCGCCGTCGCTGCTGACCGACGTGCTGCGCCATCGCCCGGCCGCGGTCATGCTGTCCTTCGGCGATCCGCGTCCCTTTGTCGACGAGATCCGCGCCGCGGGCGCGAAGCTGATCTGCCAGTGCCAGGACATGGCGCATGTGATGGACGCCGTCGACGTCGGCGCCGACATCGTGGTGGCGCAGGGCTCGGAAGCCGGCGGGCATGGCGCCTTGCGCGGCACGCTTAGCCTGGTCCCGGAAACGGCCGACTGGCTGGCCGGGCACGCCCCCGACATCCTGTTGCTTGCCGCCGGCGGCATTGCCGATGGACGTGGCCTGGCCGCTGCGCTGATGCTGGGCGCCGACGGCGTGCTGGTCGGCACCCGGCTGTGGGCCTCGCACGAAGCGCTGGTCGCCGAACGACACCACGAAGCCATCGTCGCCACCGATGGGGACGGCACGCTGCGCACCACAGTGCCCGACATCGCCCGTCAACTGCAGTGGCCGCGCGGCTTCACTGCACGGGTTCGCCGCAACGCCTTCACGCAACGCTGGCACGGCCACGAAGAGGAACTCCGGCGCCAGATCGCGGTGGAAGGGCCCCGATACCGGCAGGCCTTCGCCGCTGGCCACCCCGACGACACCGCCGTGTGGTTCGGCGAAGCGGCCGGGATCATCCATGCGATCGAACCGGCCGGCGCGATCGTCGAGCGGATGGCGAGCCAGGCGGCGCAGCGGCTGCAGCTTCGCTGAGCCGCCAGGCAAAGCGCCGGGCCGGCGTCGGACAAAGCGCCAGCCCGGCAGCGCCAGCCCGGCTATTCCTTGAAGTAGACCACCTGGTGGCTGGTCGCCAGCAGCGCGCCACCCTCGCTCCAAATCTCGGCCGACTGGTCGTGGTAACCCAGCCCGAAGCGCGAGGCCCGGGCAGTGGCCAGCACATGCCGGTTGCCGACGGTGGCCAGTTGCCGCGCGTCGCTGTGGAAGTAGGTGGTCAGCGACACGGTGCCGGCCGGTACGCGGCGCGGACGGCGGATCATCACCCGCGGGAAGAACGAATCGCAGATCGCCGCCAGCGCAACGAAGTCCAGCGAACGCGGCGGCTCGTCGCGGATCCACAGCGTGCTGACCGAGTCGGGTTCGTGCCCGGCCTTCGAATCGTCGGACAGGTAGCCTTTCACGAAACGCATGTCGTAGCAGCGGGTCCAGGTTGTGAAGGCACTGCTGTCCCGAGACGGGACCTCGTCGGCCGGCGGAACCCGCGGAAAGCCGCTCTCGGTGGCGGACCAGGTGTCGCGGCGCAAGGCGAAGAAAGCCGTGGCAGTGGTGGTCACCGCCTCGCCCTGGCTTGCGGTGATCGACCAGTGCTGGGTGGACCGGTTGGTACGCATCGGCACCGCGTCGATCCGGAATTCACCGTCAGCCACCGCACCGGCGTAGTTCACCGTGAGCGCCACCGGGTCGCCCAGGCGCTCCGGATGGGTCAGCACGGCGTTCAGCATCACCGCAGCGGTCACGCCGCCAAACGGGCCGACCATGTTGGCATAGGCCGGGTCGGTATGACCGCTCAGGCTGCCGTCGGGATTGCGGACAAGACGGGTGGCACGGTCGAGCGGATGAAGCGCGGGGTCGGGGTTCGCAGACATGGGGGGATTATCTGTCAGGATGGTCGCGAGGCGGGTGCATGCCCGCGCGGCGACTTCACAACTGCGCGGTGCGTTCTTCTCTGACAGCGGGCTGGCGACCGCTGACAGCCGGGAAGGGCCGCATGCGGGAAACACTGGAGGAAAGCCCGGACAGGAGTCGTGAGGCTGTGCGAGCCGTGTTGGCGCGGATCCTGTGAAGACCGGCGCGGACGGGCAGGCCTGCGGAGAAGCGATTGCGAGCTATTCGCAATCTCTGGAGTTGGTTGCGGGGGCAGGATTTGAACCTGCGACCTTCGGGTTATGAGCCCGACGAGCTGCCAGACTGCTCCACCCCGCGTCTGAGAAGGAAGACTATAGCACGCGACGCTGTCCGACACAAATCACCCCTCGTCGGGCAGCTTTCGTCGGGCACTTGGTCGGGGCGCTCCAACTCGGGAGGCGCTCGGTTCAGGACTCCCCGGGCGGATCGGTCGCCCGCCATCCGGAGCGAAGGCGTCCGCCGAACACCCGGGCCAGGCTGGCGGTACCGCTTGCGCTGCGGCGCAACTGGGTTCGCCAGCCGCGCTGCTGTTCATGGCCTTCGATCCGGCGCCGGTTGCGCTGGGTCATCAGGGCTTCGGCAGTGGCATCGGAGATCGATGCAGCCAGCAGGTCGATATTCCAGACCGGTGCTGCGGCTCGCACGGGAACGACTGATTCGTCGCCCATGTCCTGGCGAATGGCGGAGAGGATGCTGGCGATCCGCTCCAGCTCGCCGGCGGGGATGCGGTCTTCGGGAAACGGCCAGCCTTCGAGCAGCAGATCGACACCGGTGACCGCGACGATCAGCGGCGGGCGGCGGCGGCCGGGGCGCCGGGTCAATTCGGCGTCGAAGCGTGCGAGGAGGTCGACATCAGGCGCCCGGGCAGGGCGGTTGGCGCGAATGACCCAGACGATCAGGTCGCTGTCGAGCATTTGTGCGAGCAGGTCGATGGCGACGGCGTCGCTGCCGTCGATGCCGTGGGTGTCGATCAGGTGGAACGGGGTGCCGTCGATCAGGAGGTCGTGGCGGGTCGGGGCCGGCGTGGTCGGCGCCATGTCGGTTTCGGCGCGCGATTCGCCGAGCAGGGCGTTGACCAGGGTCGACTTGCCGGCGCTGATCTGGCCGACGATGAGCAGCCGCAATGCCTGGTCCGGCTGGGCGAGGATCCGGCGGTCGGTGATCTCCGAACCGAGTTCGATACGCAGCAGTTCGGCGTCGCTGAAGCGCAGGTGGCCGGCGTGCAGATCGATGGCGGCGCGGGCCAGTTCCTCGAGCACCAGTGCCTGGAGCTGGGTCACGCTCAATGACCTCAGGGTTTCACCGGCGTCGGACAGCAGCAGGTTCTGGATCTCCTGGGCGATCGCTGCCACCGGCGAGCGGGCCAGCCGGCTGATGCGCCAGCCTGTGCGGGCGACGCGCGCACCTGCCTGCAGCCGGTCGCGGTGGGCCCACAGCCACAGCAGGTTGCGCAGGCTGATCCGGTCGGAGTAGGGGATGTCGGTGCGCAGGGTTTCGCGCAGCCGCATCAGGATGCGATCGGCCAGCAGCAAGGCCTCGGGCAGCGAGAAGTCGAGCGCGTGCCGGCGCCCGTCCGACAGGCGCTGGGCGGCCGATTCCAGGATCTCCCAGGCGATCGGCTGCAGCGCTGGCCAGTCGACCGGGGTGCGCAGCCTGTCCCGGATGTCTTGCAACAGGCTCTGGTAGACCTGTTCCTCGCGATCGCTCCATTCGGGGTTCGGAGGGACCTGCGGCAGCCCCTCGCCGGGTCCGGATGGCGCGGTGGCGCGCGGCCGCCAGCGATAGAGCAGTTCGATCCCGCGGATGGCCAGCGGCAGGCCGATCAGCAGGCCGACGATCCAGCCATGACCTCTTTCGATCAGCCACAGCGAGCCGGCGACCGTAAGCACGAGGACCGACAGGCTGAACAGCAGCAGCGACCACAGGCCCCGGCCGCGCAGGAAATTCCGTCGCACGAAATCACTCAGACGCATCGCGACCTCGCTTGAAGGCGGCTTCGTAGCGGCTGCGCAGTTCGGCCTCGTCGATCCGCAGGCCTTCCCGGGTCCGGTACATCCAGTAGGCGGCGGCGCGGCCGATCGCGTAGGTCGACGCCAACCCCCAGCTGGCCGACAGCACCGGGCCGACCGTCTGGCCGATTCCCGGGATCAGCAGGGCCAGTTCGCGGCCGAGCAGGGCCACGGCCTGCCCGCCGAGCACGCCGGTGCCCAGCGCGGCCAGGAAGGCAGTCAGTTGCTTGCGCGTCCAGTCGATCCGGTAGCGTGAGGCGAGTCCTGCGAGCATGGTCGCCTGCAGGGCGGGCACCGAGGCCGCGCCGACCAGCGGCAGGCCGCCTGCGGCCGTGGCGGCGGCCGTGTAACGCAGGATGAAGCTGCGGTTCGCCTGGAACTCGGCGTCTTCGGCGTCGACGGCCTTCTGGCGCTCGAGCAGCATGGTGACTCCGGGCAGCATCGCCTGCAGCTGTGCGGACAGCGCAGTGAGGTCGGCTGTTTCGGGCGTGGCAAGGGAAAGTTCGAGCGAGGCCAGCGGCTGGTCCCAGGCGGCATCGAAGCGCGCCTGGGTCGCGGCACGGGCCCGGGCGCGTTCGTCGCGGCTGCCGCAGTCGGCGGCCGTGTGCAGCACTACTGCCGGCATCCGCCGACGTTGCCGGATCCGCGTCAGCGCTTCGGCCACCGCGCCCTGCACCGGGTCGTCGAGGCGGGCCAGCACCAGCAGCAGATGCGTGGCGGATTCGCAGGCGGCGAGATCCTCGGTCGGGTCGTAGCCGACCTCACCCAGGCCGCGCGTGTCGAGAAAGCGCATCGCCGGCTCGTCGGGCGGGAAGTCGTAGACCACCGAGCTGCGAGTGCACGGCATGTAGCCGTTGCCGATCTCGGCTTGGGTGGCACCGGTCAGGGCCCGGATCAGCGAAGTCTTGCCAGCGCCGGTCTTGCCCAGCAGCCAGAGCACCGGGACCGGCGGGATCGCCGATTCCGGGGGCGTCGATTCCTGCGCCTCCGGGGATCGTCTGCCCGATCGCGTCGCCGTCGTGACGGCCGCTCGCAGGCGCCGTCCCCACTGCTTCAGTCGACTGTGCAGGCGCTGTGGTGTGGCCGCCGCATGCCCACCGATCCGCCGGGCGAGCGCATCGAACTCCGGGGCAGGCAGGTCGCAGCGGGTATCGTGTCCGGGCACCGCAGCCTTCATTGTCAGGAACGCTTGCGACGTATCCTAGCGCGGCTGCGCTATCCCCACAGTGTTCCGGCGGCGACGATGGCCAGCGCCATCGCGATCAGCAGCGCGAAGCCGGCCGCCGCGAACGGCAGCAGCAGCGCGTAGACCTGACGCTCCTGACCCTGGCCGCCGGCCAGGCTGGCGGCGATCGTCATCCTGACCGGTGAGAAAAAGCTCATCCCCGACCCTGAGACATGCTGGAGGGCGACCAGGGCGGCGACGCTGAGCCCGCTTTGCAGCGCCAGCGCCAGTTGCGCCGACATGAACAGGCTGTTGGGCGCGTTGCTGCCGTTGGCGAGGATGCCGAAGACGCCGGCGACGATCGGCGTGGCCAGTACCGAACCGGTCTTGAGCGCGGCGAACATGCCGTCGGCGAAGGCTTTCGAAATGCCTGCCGCCGACAGGACTTCGGCCATCATGGCAAAGAGCAGCAGCGTCATGATCGCAGGCTGGCCGGTCTGCCAGGCCGAGCGCAGTTCGCTGCCGAGCCGGTTGCCCTGGCCGCGCAGCAACGCCGTGGCGAATCCGCCGGCGATCATCCAGCTGCCGGCATGCAGGAACGGTGACCAGGCCGGCAGGTCGGCGAACGGAGCCATCCGACCGAGGCTGGCGAGCGGTTCGCGCAGTGTCGGCAGCAGGCGGGTCAGGACCAGTGCCGTGATCAGCAGCAGGTAAGGCAGGATCTGACGCACCGTGGCGCGCAGCTGTCGAAGGTCCGGCCGCTGGTCGATCAGGTGGCGGACGATGATCAGCGGGCCGAATGCCGCCAACAGCGCCGTTTCCGGCCCCAGCACTGCCGTGGTCGGGGTGAGCAGGATCAGGCCCGCGACGATCCAGCCGATTTCACGCAGGCATTCGCCCAGGGGCGCAGCCAGGCCGGCTTGCCGCGCGGTGCACCAGAACAGGGTCAGCCAGACGGGCATCAGCAGGGCGGTCGGGATGATCGAGTAGAGGCCTACCTCGGTGGCCGGCAGGCGTGCGTAGGCGGCTGCCAGCAGGGTGCCGCTGCCCATGCCTCCCCAGGGAATCAGTGTCTGGCTGAGCAGCGCGAAGATCATCAACTGGCGCGGCGTGAAACCGAGGCCGCGCAGCAGGGCGACCGTGCCCAGCATCCCGACGCCGAAGCCGGTGGCCGACTCGGCAAAGGGGCCGACCAGGAAGCAGGCGAAGAATATGCGGCGGCGCAGGGCCAGCGGCGTCGGCGCGGGGGCCGGTTCGTCGGCCGGGGCTGTTACCGGCTGTGCGGCGAGTTGCCAGAACAGCAGGCCGCCGAGGATGTAGGGCGTGATCGTGGCGCCGATCCACAGCCCGCGACTCAGTGACAACTGCACTGCGGCACCGCCGAACGGCAGCGGGCCGGTGAACATCGCGATCGGGATGGCGAGCGCCAGCCCCAGCAGCGCGGCGCCGCTGGTCGACAGCCGGGCGCTGGCGATCGCCGCGGCGACCGAAAGCGCGGGGAGCAACCAGATCAGGTAGTGCATCGGGGAATCTGCGGGAGTGAGGCAATGGTAGCGCGTCGCCAGTGTGCCTTTTCCGACTTCCCGAAAAGGGTTCCAGGTGATTTATTGAATGATAATGATTATCATTAGATGAATTTCCCGGACACCAGGACACACAGGAAGGTCACCATCATGCCGCTGGTCTCACCCATCACGCTCGAACCGGTTTCCACGCCGAGGATCTGCGAGTGTCTTGCACGCTGGACGCGCCTGACCCGGCAAGCCCAGGCCGCACAGCGCGGCGGGCGCCGGGAACTCGCCCTGGCCAGCTACATCCGGGCGCTGTGGACGGCCGAGACCCTGATGGAGGGGAGTGCGCTGGCACAGCGCCCCGACGACTGCCTGGCCGCCCTGGTGGTCTCGCACCACAACCTGTCCGACCAGTACCGCGCGCTCGGCCAGTTCAACGAGGCGGTGGATCATCTGTGTCAGCCGCATGCGTTGCTGCTGCGGCTGGCCGGTGACCAGGCGGTTGCGCTCGAGATCCGCCAGGCCACCTGGCGCCATCTGCGCCAGACCCGGGCCGAATGCCTGGCCTGGTTGCGCCAGTATGGGTCGGAGCCGGCCATCGAGGCCGTGCTCCATGTGCCCGCACCGATTGCCCATGGCATCGGTTCCTGCTGTTTTCACTGAATCACCGATCACGGGAGTCACTCATGTCTCATGCACTGCCTGCCTTGCCCTACGCCTTCGATGCGCTCGAACCGCATATCGATGCGCTGACGATGGAGATTCATCACAGCCGGCATCACCGCAGCTACGTCGACCAGCTGAACGCGGCCGTCAGCGGCACTGGACATGAAGACACTCTGGTCGAGAAGCTGATCGCCGACCTCGACGGGCTGCCGGAGTCGATGCGCACCGCGGTGCGCAACCACGGCGGGGGGCACGCCAACCACAGCCTGTTCTGGACGGTGCTGGCCCCGGCCGGTCGCGGAGGTGAGCCGGCCGGCGCGCTGGCCAAGGCCATCGAAACCGACCTGGGGGGCATGCAGGCCTTCCGGGAAGCCTTCACCCGCGCCGCGCAGACCCGTTTCGGCAGCGGCTGGGCCTGGCTGGTCGTCGCGGCCGACGGCCGCCTGGCGGTCGAGAGCACCGCCAACCAGGACAGCCCGCTGATGGTTGGCATCGGCTCGGGAGCGACGCCGATCCTCGGGCTAGATGTATGGGAACACGCCTACTATCTGAAGTATCAGAACCGCCGGCCCGACTACATCGCGGCCTTCTTCGAGGTCATCGACTGGCACGAGGTGGGACGTCGCTACGCCGCGGCACGTGCCTGAAGGAGCCAGCGTGAGCCTGACCCGGGGAGGCTGCGGGGGGCACGGTATCGAAACGAGCGCCTGACGTGGTACCGTCAGTGCAGGAACGATCGATCATGAACGAGTTGCCTGCCCCTCACCACGATGAATCCGGCTGGCCGCGGCCCGGGCCGCGACAGTGGCTTGGGCTGGCCATCGTCATGGCAGGCGTCATCGTTGCCGCAGTGCAGTTCTGGGCTTTCGCGAGCGCCCGGCCGGCCGTGTGGAATGCGTTGCTGGGGGGGTCGGCGGCAGCCCTGGCCACGGCGCTCGGTACGGTCCCGGTGATGTTCTCGCAACGGCTGTCCGACCGCGTGCAGGATACGCTTTTCGGCTTCGGTGCCGGGGTCATGCTGGCGGCCTGCGCCTTTTCCCTGATCATCCCCGGGCTCGAATCGGCCAGTTCGCAGGGTGTCTGGGGAGGCGGGCGGTGGGCCGCCGGCAGCGTGATCGGCGTGGCCATCCTGCTGGGCGGAGCCGTCCTGATGGGCATGGACAAGCTGCTGCCGCACGAGCACTTCATCAAGGGGCGCGAGGGCGCCGACAGCCAGGCTGTGCGCCGGCTGCGCCGGACCTGGCTGTTCGTGTTCGCGATCGCCCTGCACAACCTTCCGGAGGGCCTGGCCATCGGCGTCGGCTATGGGGGCAACGACGGGGTGCGCGCCAACGCGCTGGCCATCGGCATTGCCATCCAGGACGTTCCCGAAGGCCTCGTCGTCGCGGTTGCCCTGCTGGCAGCCGGTTACCGGCGCTGGCAGGCCGTGGCGCTCGGCATGGCTTCAGGCTTGATCGAGCCTGTGGGGGCGGTCATCGGGGCGGCCGTCATGGGCTGGTCGGCAGCGCTGCTGCCCTGGGGCCTGGGTTTTGCTGCCGGGGCGATGCTGTTCGTCATCAGCCACGAGATCATCCCCGAATCGCACCGCAAGGGGCATGAGGCTTTCGCGACCGGTGGCCTGATGGTGGGCTTCGTGCTGATGATGGTGCTCGATACGGCTCTGGGTTAGCGATCCGGGGTGCCGGGTCGGCCCCAACCCGGGGATCCTGTATAATCATTCATAATTAAAATAACTAATATAATTATCATTCATTTGTAAAATAATTTCTTTGACTCCATAATGTCACTGCTGCAACGCAACATTGATTCAAGGAGTTGAAGATGAGCACATTGATCACCCATCATGACGGGCTGGACCGGGTCGTTTCAGGGGTTCAGCTCATCGTCCAGAAGATCTACGCTGTCGACCAGAGCATCCGGAAACCCCGGAATGCTGCGGCGCGGAAAAACAGACTCGATTCGGCGCGCCCGACGAACTGGTTCGAGCGCATGCAGGCGAGTTTTGCCCAAAGCCGTCGCGATCGTGAATTCGAGGCGCTGCTGAAGTCCGATCCGGGAATCGCTGCGGACCTGCGCGCGGCCCGCGCCCGGATGGAGCGGGAACAGGGCAGTCATTGACGGCCTGACCCAGACCTGCCGCAGGAAATCGGCAGGTCGAGAATTTCGGGGCGGCGCAGTGCGCCGGCCCAACCGGTGTCTCCTCCTCCACCTCCAAGGTGGATTCAGCCCGGGCCTTTCGGCCCGGGCTTTTTTCTATCTGCGTCGCCCGCCGGTCGCCAGCCAGATGCCCGGCAGCAGCAGTGCCGTGCCTGCCCAGTGGTACCAGTGCGGCTGTTCGCCGAGGAAGAGCCAGGCCGCCGCAGCCGCATACGGCGGCCCGATATAGAGGACGAGGCCCGTCCGGGCAGGACCGAGTGCTTTCTGCATGAACGAGTAAGCCTGGTAGGCGCCGAAACCGGGCAGCAGGCCGGCAGCCAGGCACAGCAACACCGTGGCCAGGTTCAGGGTCGGCGGGCCCAGCAGCAGCGCCTCGCCGATCGTGAACGGCGGCAGGACGACGAGACCGCCCAGCACGATCACGGTGAGGCGTGCGAACGGATCGAGTACCGACGGCCGGGCCTGCAACAGCAGCGAGTAGACGGTCCACGAGAGGGCGGCCGTCAGTGCCCAGAGGTCGCCCGGGGTGAAGCGCAGGGCGAGCAGGGCACGTGGATCGCCCTCGAGCAGGATCAGCATCACACCGGTCAGCGCGATCGCAACGCCGGCCTTTTGCGCCCCGGCCAGCCGGTCGCCGAACCAGCGCGCCGAGGCGGCCGCGATCAAGACCGGCGAGATCGCGTACAGCAGGCCGATGTTGGTGCCGGTGGTCGATTTGCCGGCGATGTAGACGAAAGCGCCGCAGATCCACATGCCGAGTGCCCCGAGCACCAGCAGGTCCGGCCATTCGCGACGCCAGGCAGGCCATTGCGCCCGCAGCGCCGGCCAGGCCATCGGCAGCATCAGGACAAAGGCGATCAGCCAGCGCAGGAAGGCGAGCGCGTGCGGCTCGATCACCCCGACCGCGAGTCGCGCGACGATGTAGTTGACCGCCCACAAGGCGGGCGTGACCAGGAGCAGGATCCGGGCGATCCTCAAGCGGTTGTCGGGGTTCATCGCGCGCCGATTCTACCCGGCTGACTGTGGGCTCCAGCCGCGCTTCGTGCCGGCTTGGGCTAAGCTGGAGCTTGAACGATTCCAGGCAAGCCATGCGCGTTACCCAGCATGCGGACTTCGCTTTGCGTGTTTTGATCTACGTCGGCGGCAATCCGGGGCGCCTCGTCACGATTGCCGAAATCGCCGAACGCTATGCGATCTCCCGAACCCACCTGATGAAGGTGGTCAACCAACTGGTCAGGGACGGATTCCTGATCGGTCGCCGCGGCAAAGGCGGCGGACTGCGTCTGGGCATGCAGCCCGAGGACATCCGGATCGGTGCCGTCTTCCGCCGGATGGAGAGCGACCAGGGGCTGCTCGAGTGCTTCGGCCCGCGCAGCACCTGCCTGCTCGACAGCGGCTGCCGGCTCAAGCTTGCCTTCGGCGAGGCGCTCGATGCCTTCCTGGCCGTACTCGACCGCTACACGCTGAAGGATCTGCTCGACAATCCGACGACCTTGCGGCTGGTGGCGATGATCCATCCGGTCTGACCCGACGCCAATCCAGACTTTCCGATCATGAATCCGGAACAAGAAAAACGTCTGCCGCTGGCCGGCATCAAGGTCATCGAACTCGGTCAGTTGATCGCCGGGCCATTCGCCGGCAAGACCCTCGGCGATTTCGGCGCTGACGTCATCAAGATCGAGCCGCCGGGCACCGGAGATCCGCTGCGCAACTGGCGGGTGATGAACGGTGACAGTTCAGTCTGGTGGGAGGTTCAGTCGCGCAACAAGCGGTCGGTGGTCCTCGATCTGCGCACCGAAGAAGGCCGGCAGACCGTTCGGACCCTGTGCGCCGAGGCCGATGTGCTGATCGAGAACTTCCGGCCCGGCACGATGGAGAAATGGGGCCTCGGCTATGAAGTCCTGGCGAGCGACAACCCCGGGTTGGTCATGTTGCGGGTGTCGGGTTATGGCCAGACCGGCCCCTATCGCGATCGCCCCGGCTTTGGCGTGATCGGCGAGGCCATGGGCGGGCTGCGCTATCTGACTGCCGAGCCGGGCGGCGTGCCGATCCGTGTCGGAGTGAGCATCGGCGATACGCTGGCCGCACTGCATGGCGTGATCGGTGTGCTGATGGCCCTGCGCGAGCGCGATGCAAGCGGCAAGGGTCAGGTCATCGACGTGGCGCTCTACGAGGCCGTGTTCAACTGCATGGAGAGCCTGCTTCCCGAGTATTCGATGACGGGTGAGATCCGGCAGCCGGCCGGCTCCGCGCTGCCCGGCATCGCACCCAGCAACGCCTATCCGTGCCAGGACGGCTGGGTGCTGGTCGCGGGCAATGGCGACAGCATCTTCAAGCGGCTGATGCAGTGCATCGGCCGGCCCGATCTGGCTGCCGATCCGGACCTGGCCGACAATCAGGGGCGGGCAGCACGAGCAGACGAACTCGACGCCGCCATCGGCGCCTGGACGCGCGAGCGCAGCATCACCGACGTGCTGGCCGTGCTGGACGCGGCGGCCGTTCCGGCCGGGCGCAACTACACCGGCCGAGACATTGCCGAGGACCCCCACTATCAGGCCCGTGGGATGATCGAACCCTATGTCGCGCGCAACGGCCAAGCGCTGCTGCAACCCGGGGTCGTGCCGCGGCTGGAGCGCACGCCGGGGGCTATCCGTAGTCGTGCGCCGGTGCTTGGTGAGCATACTGAGGAGGTGCTTGGGCTCTTGCGGGGCAAGCGGCGGTCAGAGTGAGGGCAGGCGCGGGGTGCGGCTTTTGGATGGCGGCGAAGACGGCCAGCGTCAGCTATGCCGACGAACTGGCGCCTGAAGTACTGGGGAGGGCTCTTGCCAGCGAAACCGTGCCGCCGTTCGCGCCGCATCTGACCTGTCTGCTCGATGAGGCGCCGGTGCCCATCGTCGTGATGACGGTGGAAGAAGCTGCCTCACATGCTCACGTGCCGCCGCGACAAGTGTGGCGCAACGTCGCCAAGCTGGCGAAGACGCACGTGACGCCGCAACTGAGCGACGCCGCGGCCGATCTCACCGCGGACTATACCGAGAGGCTGTGCGACCGGGTTCAGCAGCATGAATCCGACATGAGTCGGCACGGGTGCCCGCATTCGAGGCTCTGTCTGCCCCGGCATTTCGTCGCCACAGGTGATCGCTCGTCCGGACGCATCGAGGCATGGCGATCTCCGTGTGAGGAGACACCGGGAACATGGCGAATGGGACCCTGGACGCTGCCGGCGAACATTCCCCCCCGAGCTGAACGCGGCGCCGAGCGCGCGCTGCGCAAGGCCAAGGCAACCGACAAACAGCGCCAGGCACAGAAGCGACGCAGATGAGTACAGCAGCGCGTCCGCTGGTGCCGGACGCCAATATCCTCGTGCGTGCAGGGGCACGAGTACGGCTTGAAACCGCTTGCAGCTACCCGCAAAGCAGAAAGGCCAGTTCCGAAGAACTGGCCTTTCTGCTTGATTACTTGGCTCCCCGACCTGGGCTCGAACCAGGGACCTGCGGATTAACAGTCCGTCGCTCTACCGACTGAGCTATCGGGGAACAGTCGGCTACTATAGCATCATCCTGCTTTCGCTGTCGAGTCCGTGGCAAGTACCCTGGCGATCGCATCGGCGACCGCATCGAGGTTGCGGCTGTTCAGGGCGGCCAGGCAGATGCGGCCGGTGCTGACGGCATAGATGCCAAACTCCTCGCGCAACCGGTCGACTTGGGCGGCGCTCAGGCCGGAGTACGAGAACATGCCGCGCTGGTGCGTGACGAACGAGAAGTCCCGGGCGACGCCGCGCTCCTTGAGCTTGTCGACCAGTTGCTCGCGCATCTGCCGGATCCGTCCGCGCATTCCGGCGAGCTCTTCCTCCCACAGCCGTCGCAGTTCGGGGTCGGAGAGCACGCTGGCCACGACGCTGGCGCCGTGAGTCGGCGGGCTCGAGTAGTTGACCCGGATGACACGCTTGACCTGGCTGATCACGCGGGCGGTTTCGTCGCGGTCGGCGGTGACGATGGACAGGGCGCCGACTCGTTCGCCGTACAGCGAGAACGATTTCGAGAACGAGCTCGAGACGAAGAAGGACAGGCCCGAATCGGCGAACAGGCGCAGTGCGGCGGCATCTTCCTCGATGCCGTCGCCGAAGCCCTGATAGGCCATGTCGAGGAACGCGGTCAGGCCGCGGCTGCGAACGGCGGCCAGGACCTGTTGCCACTGGTCGAGGCCGAGGTCGACGCCGGTCGGATTGTGGCAGCAGGCATGCAGGACGACGATCGAGCCGGCCGGCATGGCATTCAGCGCGGCCAGCATGCCGGCGAAGTTCACCCCGTGGGTCGCGGCATCGTAGTACGGATAGGTGTCGACCTTGAAGCCGGCGCCTTCGAACAGGGCGCGATGGTTCTCCCAGCTCGGGTCGCTGATCCAGACGCCGGCGTCCGGCGCGATCCGCTTGAGGAAGTCGGCGCCGATCTTCAGGCCCCCGGTACCGCCCAGCGCCTCGAAGGTCGCGACGCGTCCGTCGGCCAGCAACGGGGAGTCTTTTCCGAACAGCAGATCCTGGACGGCAAGGTTGTATTTCCCGAAGCCTTCGATCGGCAGATAGCCGCGCGCCGGCGCAGCGCTCAGGCGGCTTTTTTCGGCTTCCCGCACTGCGGCGAGCAATGGCAACCTGCCAGTATCGTCATAGTAGACGCCAACTCCGAGATTGACCTTGTTCGGACGCGGGTCAGCATTGAAGGCTTCGGTCAGGCCCAGAATCGGGTCACGGGGGGCCAACGGGAGGGCGGCAAACATCGACTGGCTCATGAAGATCGACCAAGTAGCTGATTTTTAATGGGAATTACTTTTTGAGACCAAACGGGATGCCCAATAAATATGCAGGGCACTAGCTTTTTGATGGGCGTGAAGCGATAATTCGCCTTTGGCCGGTCGGCTGTGACGCGTCGAATGGCGCGAGATCCAGGAGGGTTTCGCGCCGGGCGCGGGCGCCTGTCAGCATGCTTTCCGGCAGGTGGCCGCGGGATGAGATTGCCATGATGCAATGCAGCATAAACCGGTTTTGTCAAGTCTAACACGCCGTCTGTGAAACCCGTCTCAAGATGACCGATCTGGCACTCGACAGTTCGAAGTTCGTCAGCTTTCCTGGCAGCCCTTTCCAGCTGTACCAGGCGTTCGAGCCTGCCGGCGATCAGCCGGCGGCGATCGCGCAGTTGGCCGACGGCATTCGCGACGGCCTCAGCTTCCAGACCCTGCTCGGTGTCACCGGTTCGGGCAAGACCTTCACGATGGCCAATGTCATCGCGCAGCTCGGCCGGCCGGCGCTGGTGCTGGCGCCCAACAAGACGCTGGCTGCGCAGCTCTATGCCGAGATGCGCGAGTTCTTTCCGAACAACGCGGTCGAGTACTTCGTTTCCTATTACGACTACTACCAGCCCGAGGCCTACGTTCCGCAGCGCGACCTGTTCATCGAGAAGGATTCGTCGATCAACGAGCACATCGAGCAGATGCGGCTGTCGGCGACCAAGTCCTTGCTCGAGCGTCGTGACACGGTGATCGTGGCCACCGTCTCGTGCATCTACGGGATCGGCAACCCGAACGACTATCACGCGATGGTGATGACCCTGCGCGTGCGTGACCGGATCTCCCAGCGCGACGTGCTGCAACGGCTGGTGTCGATGCAGTACAAGCGCAACGAGACCGAGTTCGTGCGCGGCAGCTTCCGGGTGCGTGGCGACACGATCGATGTCTTCCCGGCCGAGCACGCCGAACTCGCGGTGCGCATCGAACTGTTCGACGACGAGGTCGAGAGCCTGCAGTTGTTCGATCCGCTGACCGGCCGCGTCCAGCAGAAGATTCCGCGCTTCACCGTCTACCCGTCGTCACACTACGTGACGCCGCGTGCCACCGTGCTGCGTGCGATCGAGACCATCAAGGAAGAGCTGCGCGACCGGCTCGCGTTCTTCAATGCCGAGGGTCGCTTCGTCGAGGCGCAGCGGCTCGAGCAGCGCACCCGCTTCGACATCGAGATGCTGCAGGAGCTGGGCTTCTGCAAGGGCATCGAGAACTACACGCGCCATCTGTCGGGTGCGGTGCCGGGCGAGCCACCACCGACGCTGGTCGACTACCTGCCGTCCGATGCCTTGATGTTCATCGACGAGAGCCACGTCACGATCGGTCAGCTCGGCGGCATGTTCCGCGGCGACCGTTCACGCAAGGAGACGCTGGTCGAGTACGGTTTCCGGCTGCCTTCGGCGCTCGACAACCGGCCGCTGCGCTTCGAGGAATTCGAGGCCAAGATCCGCCAGTGCGTGTTCGTCTCGGCCACGCCGGCCGACTACGAAGCCCGGCAGTCCGGCCAGGTGGTCGAGCAGCTGGTCCGGCCGACCGGTCTCGTCGATCCGGAGATCATGGTGCGGCCGGCCAGCTCGCAGGTCGACGACGTTCTGTCCGAGATCCGCGTGCGGGTCGAGCGCGGCGAGCGGGTGCTGGTCACGACGCTGACCAAGCGGATGGCCGAAGACCTGACGGACTACCTCGGCGAACATGGCGTCAAGGTCCGCTACCTGCATTCGGACATCGACACGGTCGAGCGGGTCGAGATCATCCGTGATCTGCGACTCGGTGCCTTCGACGTGCTGGTCGGCATCAACCTGCTGCGCGAAGGGCTGGATATTCCCGAGGTGTCGCTGGTGGCCATCCTGGACGCCGACAAGGAAGGATTCCTGCGTTCCGAACGCAGCCTGATCCAGACGATCGGGCGGGCTGCGCGCAACCTGGACGGTACCGCGATCCTGTATGCCGACCGCATCACCGATTCGATGCGCCGGGCGATCGATGAAACCGGACGCAGGCGTGCGAGGCAGAGTGCTTTCAACGCCGCGCACGGCATCGTGCCGCGCGGCGTGAGCAAGCAGATCCGCGACATGATCGATGGCGTCTGGGATCCGCAACAGGCACGCCAGGAACTCAAGGCTGCCGAACAGCAGGCCGGTTATGGCGCGATGTCCGAGAAGGCCCTGGCGCGCGAGATCAAGCGGCTCGAGAAGCAGATGCTCGAGTACGCGAAGAACCTGGAATTCGAGAAGGCCGCGCAGGTGCGCGACCAGCTCGCGGCACTGAAGGAAAGGGTGTTCGGTTCGGACGGAGGAGGCAATGTCGTTCCGTTCGTGGCTGAGAGGGCTGCTTGACCGGCGCCGCCGTCGGGGCGGTGCCGCTGGGAAGAAATCTATTTTCGAGTCTGGAGTTGAAATGGCAAAACGTGAACCAATCTCATTGGCGATGAATACACGTGTCCTGTTCGTTTGCATGGGCAACATCTGCCGCTCGCCGATGGCCGAGGGGGTGTTCCAGCAGATGGTCCGGCAAGCCGGGCTGGATGAGGTCGTGCAGGTCGACTCGGCCGGCACGCATGCCTTTCACGCCGGGGAGGGCCCCGACAAGCGGGCCCAGACGACCGCCGCCAAGCGTGGTTACGATCTTTCCGGGCTGCGCGCCCGCCGGGTACGCGAGCGGGATTTCGAGGATTACGACATGATCCTCGCAATGGACTGGGACAACCTCTCCCTGCTGCAGCAGATCGCACCCAAGAGCGCCCACCACAAGCTGCAACTGCTGATGCGCTTTGCGAGTGACCACGAGTCGGCGACGATCCCCGACCCGTACTACGGCAACCAGCAGGGCTTCGAGCAGGTCCTCGACTACATCGAGGATGCCTGCAACGGCTTGCTCGAAGTGGCCAAGCGACGCGCCACCCAGGTCGCCGCTGCCTGACGGGCCTGCCCTGTGTAACCTGCTTGCCCCGGTGTAAGGAGGGGCTTGCGGGGTCGACGATACCCGAGTGCGCTGGAAGGTGATTTGTCCAGGACAATGACCCTTCCAAGCGCGGCAATTCCCGAGTAAAATACTCAGACACTCGCAGGTCGAGCGTCCGGGCTCCCGATGGGCCTTCACCTCACTGGAGCAATCATGAGACTGACCACGAAAGGGCGGTTCGCAGTAACCGCCATGATCGACCTGGCAATGCGCCAGCATCAGGGGCCGGTGACCCTGGCCGGCATCAGCCAGCGTCAGAAGATTTCACTGTCCTATCTGGAGCAGCTGTTCGGCAAGCTGCGCCGGCACGAACTGGTCGAAAGTACCCGCGGCCCCGGGGGCGGCTATACGCTGGCGCGCCCCGCCAAGGGCGTGACGGTTGCCGACATCATCTTTGCGGTGGACGAACCACTTGACGCCACCCAGTGTGGCGGCAAGAAGAATTGCGGGGAAGACCAGGGGCCGTGCATGACCCACGACCTGTGGTCGAATCTGACCAAGCGGATGGTCGAGTATCTGGATTCGGTCACGCTCGGTGACCTGGTCGAGCAGCAGAAGGGGCGGGAGGCCCGCAGCCGCCAGCCTCGGGAGATCTCGGTGCTCAAGGAACACCGCGCTGCGCTCGAGTTCCCGACCTCGACCCTGCAGCCGATCAAGCTCGATAACGGCCGGATCACGACGATCTGAGCCTTGCGTGCAATCCGGCGTTTCCGGCCACGATCCGGCCGGGGACGTCAGCGTCTAGTGGAGAAATCGTCATGGCAATCATGCTGACCGAAACGGCCGCACGGCATGTGGCCGGACACCTGCAGCGGCGAGGCAAGGGGCTCGGACTGCGGCTGGGCGTGCGCACCAGCGGTTGCTCGGGTTTCGCCTATCAGCTCGATTTCGTCGATGAAGTCGACGCGGCCGACCTGGCATTCGAGAGTCACGGTGTGAAGGTATTCGTCGCTCCGAAGGATCTGCCGATGGTCGACGGCACCGAGGTCGATTTCGCTCGCGAAGGCCTGAACGAGAGCTTCAGGTTCAGCAATCCCAACGTCTCCGCCGAGTGCGGCTGCGGCGAGTCGTTCGCGATCTGAGCAGCCGTTCCGGCTGACGTGCGCGTCCGCCGGCCGGGTCCGGCGTTACCGGCGTGCCGGGGTCCGGGACTCCTGCCGACGCACATAGACGGCCAGCGCGACGATCGTCGCGAACGAACCGAGCGAAAGCGCCGCCAGCAGGGTCAGCCCGGTACGCGGGCCGGTGGCCTGCACCAGGGCCGAGAAGACCGTTGGTGCCAGAGCGGCGACGGCCAGGGCCGGGCCGGCCACCGTGCCGAGCAGTTCTCCGTAGCCGCGGCTGCCGAACACGGCCAGCGGCAGCGAGCCCCGTACGATCGTGATCAACCCGTTCGCGCATCCATACAGGATCACGAAGAGGGTGGCGGCAACAGGTGACCCCGGCGAGATCAGGGCCACGATGAAGCTGGCCGGCAGCAGGCCCATCGCAGGGGGCGCCACGGCGACCATGTCGAACCAGCGTTGCGTCAGCATCTCGATCAGGCGGGCGATGACCTGCGCGACGCCCATCAGTGCGGCAGCCGACACGACGACGGCGGTGCCCAGGCCGAGGCCGTCGAGCAGCATGATCAGGTGGGCGCCCATCGTCGATGCGACGAAGGCCTGCAGCGTGAACGCGACGCCCAGCAGCCACAGGGCCACTCGCCGTGGGTGATCCGCGACGAGCAGCCCGTGGCCGTACGGTGACTGCCCTTGCCCTTCGCCGTGCCCGGGCGGGTTGTCGCCGGTGTCGGCTGGATAGACGGCCGGGCCGCCGGCGAACCGCCAGTACAGGGGCAGGCAGACGAGGAGATTGAGCAGGGCGTAGATGGCCAGGGTCTGGCGCCAGCCGAATGCACTGTCGAGCCAGTGGCCGGTCGGCCAGAACACCGTCGACGCCAGGCCGCCGAGCAGGGTCAGCAGCGAGATCGCCCGCCTCGCCTGGCTGCCGGCCAGCACGGTCAGCGCGGCGAAGGCGCCGTCGTAGAGGATGGAGCGCAGCGCCAGGCCGAGCAGTGTCCAGCCTGCCAGCAGGCCGGCGAGCCCTTGCGCCAGCGACAGGGTCAGCAGGCCTGCGGCGGCGATCACCGATGCGGCGCCCATCACCTTGCGCGCGCCGAGCCGGTCCATCAGGCGTCCCGCCGGGCGGGCGCTCAGGCCTGCGACCATCAATCCCCACGAGAAGGCGCCGAGCACGGCCGTCGGACTCAGGTTCAGGCCGGTGGCGATCGGTGCCGTCAGCACGGCCGGCATGTAGTGGGTGGTGCCCCAGCCGACGATCTGGCCGAGGCCGAGCGCGGCGATGGTGCGGCCGCCGACCTGCCGTGCGCCCGGCGTCGGCGGGTGGGTGCGGGGCACGCCTGGGCGGCCGGTCAGTCTTCGCGCCGCAGCGCGGGAAACAGCACCACGTCGCGGATGCTCGGGCTGTCGGTCAGCAGCATGATCAGCCGGTCGATGCCGATGCCGCAGCCACCGGTCGGCGGCATCCCGTACTCGAGCGCGCGAATGTAGTCGGCGTCGAAGTACATGGCTTCCTCGTCGCCGGCGTCCTTGGCGGCGACCTGGGCGAGGAAGCGCTCGGCCTGGTCTTCAGGGTCGTTCAGCTCGGAGAAGCCATTGGCGATCTCGCGGCCGGTGATGAACAGCTCGAAGCGCTCGGTGATGCCGGGCTGCGAATCGGAGCCGCGGGCCAGCGGCGAAACCTCAACCGGATAGTCGATGATGTAGGTCGGGTCCCAGAGCCTGGCTTCGACCGTTTCCTCGAACAGTGCGAGTTGCAGCGCTCCGAGCCCGGCCCGGTCCAGCGGCGGCGCGTCGACGGCCACGCCCAGCCGGGCCAGTTCGCCACGCAGGAAGGCCGCGTCCTGCACCTGGGCCGGTGTGTACTGCGGTGCGTGCCGGGCGATTGCATCGGCGATCGTCAGCCGTTCGAATGGCTGGCCGAAATCCAGCGTCCGGCCCTGATAGCTGAGCGTCGTCGACCCGGTGGCGCTCAGGGCCACGTCCCGGATCAACTGCTCGGTGAAGTCCATCAGCCACCGGTAGTCGGTATAGGCCGCATAGAACTCCATCATCGTGAATTCGGGATTGTGGCGCGGACTGATGCCCTCGTTGCGGAAGTTCCGGTTGACCTCGTAGACACGCTCGAAGCCCCCCACGATCAGCCGCTTCAGGTACAGCTCGGGGGCGATCCGCAGGAACATCTGCTGGTCGAGCGCGTTGTGATGGGTAACGAAGGGCCTGGCTGCGGCGCCGCCCGGAATCGGGTGCAGCATCGGCGTCTCGACTTCGAGGAAGCCGTGCGCGCTCATGAAACTGCGGATCGCGGTGATCGTCCGGCTGCGGGCCACGAAGGTGTTGCGCGACTCGGGCGTGACGATCAGGTCGACATAGCGCTGCCGGTAGCGAAGCTCGGTGTCGGCGAGGCCGTGGAACTTGTCGGGCAGCGGGCGCAGCGACTTGGCGAGCAAGCGGATCGTCGTGCAGCGTACCGACAGCTCGCCCTTGCGGGTCTTGAACAGCACCCCTTCGCAGGCAATGATGTCGCCGAGATCCCAGTGCTTGAAGGCTTCGTGTACGTCGGCGCCGACGCCGGCGTCGTTGAGCCAGAGCTGCAGGCGGCCGTTGGCGCCGCTGTGGTCGCCGGCAGCCGAGCCGTCCTGCAGCGTCGCAAAGCTCGCCTTGCCCTGGACGCGCTTGAGCACCATGCGGCCGGCCAGCGAAACCGGAACGTTGGCGGTTTCGAGTTCTTCGCGACTCATGGTGCCGTAGCGCTCGTTCAGCGCTGCGGCCTGGTCAGCGGGCCGGAAGTCGTTCGGAAAGGCGATGCCCTGTTCACGCAGGCGGGCGAGCTTGGTCCGCCGCTCGGCGATGATCGTGTTGTCGTCGGGCCCGGTGGGCTGGCCGTCCTGCGCGGATGCGTCGGAGGCGGCTTGTGAAGGGGTGGAAGCGCTCAAGGCGTCAGACTCCCTGCTTCAGGCTGGCAATGATGAATTCGTCGAGATCGCCGTCGAGCACGGCACGCGTGTTGCTGATCTCGACGTTGGTGCGCAGATCCTTGATCCGCGAGTTGTCGAGCACGTAGGAACGGATCTGGTGACCCCAGCCGATGTCGGCCTTGCCGGCCTCGATCTTGTCCTGCTCGGCACGCCGCTTGCGCATCTCGTGATCGTAGAGCCGGGCGCGCAGCATCTTCATCGCGGCATCCTTGTTCGAGTGCTGCGAGCGGTCGTTCTGGCACTGCACGACGATGCCGGTCGGATTGTGCGTGATGCGCACCGCCGACTCGGTCTTGTTCACGTGCTGGCCGCCGGCGCCCGAGGCGCGGTAGACGTCGATGCGCAGGTCGGCCGGATTGATCTCGATCTCGAAGGAGTCGTCGACTTCCGGGTAGACGAAGACCGACGCGAACGAGGTGTGGCGTCCGCCGCTGGAGTCGAAGGGCGACTTGCGCACCAGCCGGTGGATGCCGGTTTCGGTGCGCAGGTAGCCATAGGCATACTCGCCGGACACCTTGACGGTGGCGCCCTTGATCCCGGCGACATCGCCTTCGGATTCCTCGAGGACCTCGGTTTCGAAGTCCTTGCGTTCGCAGTAGCGCAGGTACTGGCGCAGCAGCATCGCGGCCCAGTCCTGGGCCTCGGTGCCGCCGGCCCCGGCCTGGATCTCGACGAAGCAGTTGCTCGGGTCGGCCGGGTTGGAGAACATCCGGCGGAATTCCAGGTCTTCGACGATCGTCTCGACGGCCTGCACGTCGGCTTCGACTGCCGTCAGCATCTCGTCGTCGTGCTCTTCGTGCGCCATCTCGAACAGCTCGCGACTGTCGGTCAGCTTCAGGTCGACGTCGATCAGCCGTCCGACGACGTTCTCGAGCCCTTTCTTTTCCCGGCCGAGCGCCTGGGCGCGGTCCGGGTCGTTCCAGATGTCGGCGGTTTCGAATTCGCGGTTCAGGACTTCGAGGCGGTTCTTCTTGCGATCGAAGTCAAAGATACCTCCGTAGTTCGACGGCCCGCTCGTGCAGGTCACTGATCAGGGCATCGATCTGATTCAGGCGCTCGGCGTCCATATGGGGTGATCCTTTGACTGATTTTCGTGGAGAACCCGAAATTATAAGCTGGCCGCCGGTGTGGCGGAGGCTTCGATCACCAGCTGGACCCGCGCACGGCCCTGCCAGTCGTCGCGCAGCAGGCGGTAGGCGAGTTGTGCCTGCGCCGGCAGCGGATCGGTGCGGCCGAAGGCGATCGCGTCGAGGCGGTGCGTGCCCAGCCGGAGAGCGAGCTTCAGGTGGCGTTCACCGACCACCGTCTGCCGTTCGACGGCGAAGTGGTCGGCGAACAGCGGCTCCGGGAAGCCCTGGCCCCAGACCTGCGACTCGATCTGTTCGAGCAGCTCCAGGCCGATCTCCTCGGTGCTCAGGCTGCCGTCGGTGGCCAGCACCCGGGTGAAGCTGGCCGGGTCGGCGAGCTCGGCCAGGGCCGCCTCGAAGGCGGCGGCGAGCCGGGGCAGGCCCTCGGCAGGCATGGTCAGGCCGGCGGCCATCGCATGGCCGCCGAAGCGCAGCAGCAGACCCGGTTCGCGCTTGTCGACGAGGTCGAGCACATCGCGCAGGTGCACGCCGGGGATCGAGCGACCCGAGCCGCGCAGTACGTCCGGGTCGTTCGCCGACGGCGCCAGGGCGATCGTTGGCCGGTGCCGCCGGTCCTTGACCCGGCTGGCCACCAGCCCGACCACGCCTTCGTGCCAGCCGGGCCGGAAGATCACGATGCCCAGCCCGTTCT
>Ga0172382_10003608_pt1 | contig 24362 bp, 16 predicted proteins | sample Leawel138RmetaG_FD_122245 | JGI IMG/M metagenome (GOLD analysis project Ga0172382, IMG submission 122245) | Leachate microbial communities from a municipal landfill in Southern Ontario, Canada - Leachate well 138R metaG | ecosystem: Engineered > Solid waste > Landfill > Unclassified | place...
ACGAACGATCCTTTTAGTGTTTTTTCATACCGATCTGAGATAACGGTCTAAAAGGATCTCACGTTGTCATTTATTGGTGCCAAATCATTTGGGGCGGCTTATCAGAGTCCGCCTCGATTGCCGAAACAAGCGCGCGAGCCGGCTGAGGAGAGCCCGGCGGATGTCGCTGAGAAGGCAGAGGGTAAGTCGAAAGACAAACGCCGCCTGGCCAAGCTCGCCCTGGGTGTGGGGGCGGGGCTGGGGACAGTGGCGGCCTTTGCCAGTCCGGTAGGGCAAGCCTATCTTCAAGAGACCCACCTTTTGCAATGCCTGGGGCTCCCGGACCCGCTGCAGACAGGAGATCTCATCGACCTATCCGTGGAATCTCAACTGCCCGCCGGAGTGCCTTCGCATCGAGCGACTCCAACCCAGAACAAAGCCTGGTGGGATGGATTGAGCAAGCAGCAACAAAACGATCTGCTGCGGAATCACCCGCACGCGCTGGGCGATCGCGATGGGCTCCCGGCTGAAGTGAGGGACCAGGCGAATCGAACCAATCTAGAGATGGCCTATCAGGATCTTGAACAGCAGCACGAAACGGTACGGGCCCAGGTGGAGGCCCTCGGTGACCAGGTCGGCCGCGGTTTGCCAGAGCGAACACCACGAATCAAGTTGGAGGCTTTGGAAAGCCGCCTCGCTGACCTCAGGGCGGTCCGAAAGTCGGTGGCCGAAGGGGAGGGGAGGTATCTGCTCTCCTTTCAACCCGAGGGTGAAGTCGCCACCGCCGTGGTCGCTGACGGAAACCCCGACACCGCTGAACACATCGCGGTAACGGTACCCGGGGTCAACACCGGTGTTCGTTCTCTGCCCAGGATGATGCGGGAAGGCGACGCGCTGAAGGACGAAGCCACCCTGCAGTTGACCCGAGTCGGTCGAGGGGAAGAGTCTATATCCACCATCGCCTGGGTGGGCTATGAAACCCCCAGCTACAATACCGAGGGGAATCTGTGTGAAAAGATCAGCGACGGTCTGAGTGCAGCCAGTCTCACTCGGGCTCGGAATGCCTCGGGCGACCTGAACCGTTTTTATAAAGGGCTCGAGACGGCTCACGAACAGGGAGAGGACCCGAATATCACCGCCATCGGCCATTCTTACGGTTCGCTTGCCACCAGCCTGGCGCTCCAGCAGGGTGGTCACGGCGTGGACAACCTGGTGGTCTACGGCTCCCCCGGTTTAGAGTTGGACCGGTATTCGGACCTGGGGTTGGAACCCGGTCGGAGTTATGAGATGACCGCCATCAATGACGGGGTGGCCGAAAAAGTTGGTCAGATCCGCTGGTTTGGAGAGCCCACCAAGAGCCGAGACGACCTGGTTCACCTCAGCACCCAGACCGCCGAAGTCAATGGCGTGAAGTACGGTGGTGCGGTCGAACACTCCGACTACCCGCGCACCGATGATAATGGCCGAGTACTGATTTCTGGCCACAACGTAGCAGCCGTGATCTCCGGGCTTCCCGACAACGCCTTGCGGGTCGGGTAACAGATCAAAAAAAAGCGCGGTGCCAGACACCGCGCTTTTTGAGGAAGATTGTCGTTTAGGAGTTGGCCGAGCGGAACATCTCGGCGACATTGCCGCCACCGCCACCCTGCGCTTTTTCAAGCATTTCTCGAAGCATTTCGGAAGATAAGCCGGAGCTGTCTTGGCCGAAGGGGCTGTTGCCCGCTCCGGGGCCTTCGCCCGGGGCGTGTTTGCCGGGGCCTCCGCCTACCTCGCCCGGGCTTCCGGTGCCCTGGGTACTGGGGGAAGTGCTGTTCGGGCTATCGGGGCAGGGACCGTTGCCGGGTCCCGGGCCTTCTCCGGGCGAGTGTTTACCGGGGCCGCCGCCTACATCAGCAGGACTACCGCCGCGGCCAGAATTGCCTCCGTTGGTGTTGGTTTCCGTGCAGCCACCTCTGGCTATCATGCCGCCGCCACCCTGGCCGTTGCCACCGCCTTGGGGAATACAATTAGGTTTGAATCCGATCGCGTTCATATCTTCACTCCTTGGTTTATCTGTGTTTGTTCACTCGCGGTGAACTGTTATGAAGATAGATTTTTTACCGAGACTTGTCGCAGCGTTTACTTACTTTTAACTTAATCCCGGTTTCAATACCACTTTGCTTACAGATTTGGAAGGGAAACGGACTCTACGTCTCCAGACCTTTATGGAGCTCAGGCCGCCCCGTTCACAAAAATTCAATTCTCCGGTTCGGTTTTCCCAGTATGGCTCACTAGATGGGCTGTCGTGCGGTGGTCTTGATCGGCTCTTATGACTCTCAGGCGGAATCGACCCGAAAACTTATTACAAAATTATGAAAAAAGTAGACAGGTGCTTGACAGATCATCCGTCTCGCCGACGGGCCTGTCGGATTTTTCTCTTGACCCGCTCACTCCGGGGAAACTTCCTGGTCCCGATAAACTCCAAAATCCCGAACACATCTCGAAGTTCTCGTTTGTCCACCGGGGGCACCGGGGGCAAGCCTACAAGATCGTCCTCATCCTTACCGATCATGATTTCGGTGAGGGCGGAGTATTCGTCGGGATCGTCTGTATCAGGGCGCTCTTCCCGCCGGGGTACATAGGCGTAGGCTTCGGACTCTTCCAGGGTGACCAGCTTTTCCTGAGGGGCCACCTTTTCGGCTTCGCTGCTTACCGCTACTCGATCGGCAGTGTGAAAGCGGGGGGCTTCTTCATACAGCGGCTCCCAACGGAGCCAGCACATCTCTTCTTTGGACGCTTCATCCCAGTACTCAGATTTTTGAGTTAGCTCCCAACCGAGCCTCTGTAGCAAGGGATCATGGGAAGCAAAGGCTCGATAGGCACCCACCCGGCAGGCCCCCTCGATGGGGTAGTCGCGAAGGCCGAGCTCGCGGGCGCTCCGGGTAAACAGCTTGATCAGACGAAAGAGGCAAGCTTCGTACCCCTTCTTTACGAAAATATCATCGACGTAGATCACTCGCTCTTTTTGAGTTTGTTCCAGACGACTGAACTGAGGATAGACCACCACGTAAGCGACGCACTTGCCGGTTTCGTGTAAGATCCAGGACATGGAGCAGTGGGAGTCGTCCAGATCGCTGAGCTTCTTTTCAAGCTTTTCTCGTCCTAGCCTGAATACCGGCGGGTACTCTTGCTCGTGTTCCAGGATTTCATCCAGGTGGGCTTTGCTGAGAGGAGAATGAGATATCGGCATCAGCTACTCATGGAGTTCATCATAACCAACTTGAAAAGCCGAGCCTTGGCTTTGTCGGTTTGTTCCACGCATTCCGAAAGTTCTGCAACGTCTCGGTCTTCTTCCATATAGCGGATCAGAGCATCCATAGCCTTCTCAAAGTGATCCAGGGCTTGCCCGATTTCATCGGGCAAGGGATCTCTCGGCACCTCGGCCAGGGCCGTGATTTCGCTTTCATGCTTGAGCAGGCCCAGGGCGTCGACCGAGGATTGAATCTCCAGCAACGCTTGCTCGATTTCCTGCGCGTTTTCCTGGAAATCTTCCAGGCTGGTGGACCGGCCGAAGAGCGCACTCAAGGAGTTTAAGGTATCGTTGAGCTCTTCTTGAATTTCGCCGAAGTCCTCAATGAACTCCGAAACGCTCCTGCGGGCGTCTTCGGGTACCTCGTCCGGAACCTGGGATAAGACCTTGAAGTTGGACGAAATGTCGGAGGAGGCTCGATTGAGGATGTGCTGCACTGAACCTAACAGGTGGGGAACAAGCTCCTTGAGTCCATCGGGAGTCATAGACCCCTTGCGAACCTTGCTCAGAGACTCCTGGATGAGTTCAGCCGGTTTGCCGTACGGGTGCAAAGGGACTGGTTCAAAACTCTGTCCACAGTGACTACAGGCCCGAGTGTCTTCTTCACTCAGGACTTGTTCACAAAAGGGGCATTTTTGCACGTGACCTCCTCTAAATTTGAATGCCCTCGTTCTCGTTCAACCGAGGTTGTTGCTCGGTGGGACTGGAAATCTCGGCGTCGTGGACTGCTTCGCCCCCCCGGGGGCCTGCCCCCTGTTCCTGGTGACTTTCGTTGCCCTCTCGGACCGACTGACCTTCCTGAGCTTGCTGCTGCGCCTGCTGGGCCTGTTGGGCTTGCTGGGGGTTATTGTTCCCTCGCTGTGGTTGCTGGTTTTTCTTCTGTTGCCGGGTCTGCTGGTTTTTCTTCTGATCGTCGCGTCCGTCTGTACCTTGCTGTTGGGTTTCAGGATTTTCTTCGCGGATTTTGACTTTGGTGTTACGCCCATCCGGAGAATCTTTCAGTTGATCGTGGGCCTGGTCGGCAATCTCTCGCCCGGCCGCCATTCCTTTGTTGTTGCCCTCGTCGATTTTCATCTTCAAGAGTCGTTGCTTGTCTCGAGCACCTTGCCCAGAGTCACGGGCAGACTTGACCTCGTTAGTGAGCTGCTCCAGCTCCTGCTCGTACTTCGACTTCTGCCCGCTTTCGGCTCCCTTGTCGTTCTTTAGATCGGGCACTCCGTTCTGCAGCTTAGACTGCTTCTTTTGTTGGCGGGCCTTGCGAGCTTTTTGTTTGCGCTGGGCTTGTTTCTGCTGATTTTTCTCGGTCTTTTCTTTGTTCTTCTCCGATTTTGACTTCTTCTTATCGTCTTTGCTCTCTTCCGGCTTCTTGGATTCTCTGGCCCCTTCGGTTTTTTCGGACTTGCGCTCTTTATCTTCGGGAAGTTCGGAAACGTCTTTCTTTTGGTCTGCCTGGGTAGGGTCTTTCACCTCGGAACCGGCCTGGGAACGACCCTCGGGTTTTTTCGTCTTTGCTTTCTCGCCGGGGTCGGCTTTGTCCGATTTGGGGTCCTTTTCTTCAGTTTTGGAGGGGGACTTTTCAGCCTTGTTTTCGGCCTTAGGAGCTTCGGCTTTCTCGGACTTCGATTCAGCTTTTGGAGCTTCAGACTTGGCTGGCTTGGACTCGGCCTTCGGAGTCTCAGCTTTCTCGGATTTCGATTCAGCTTTTGGAGCTTCAGACTTGGCTGGCTTGGACTCGGCCTTCGGGGTCTCGACCTTAGCGGGTTTGGTCTCGGCTTTTGGAGTCTCGACCTTGGCGGTTTTGGATTCGACTTTAGGGGTCTCAACTTTGGCAGACTTGGTCTCGGCTTTCGGTGCGCTCTTTGGTTCCGATTGGGAAGTGCCGCTCTTGCTTGCACCCCCACCAGACACCGCACTTACCGGGGCAGCTTTGGGGGTAGGAGCCGAGCCTTTACCGCCAGACTGACCACCGCTACTTTCTCCACCGGCCGAGCCTCCGGTGTCGCTACCGCCTTTTACGGGAGCGACCTTGGCGTCGACCGGGGCCGGATTATTGGAGGCACTCGGTTTGGCTGCGTTGTCCACCTGGGCGGTCGCTGCACCAGCCTGCTTGGCGGCATCCTGACCGGCCTCTTTTTTGGCCTGTTCAACGGTGCTCTGCTTTTCGGTACTCCTGGTGACTTTGTCTTCAGCCGTTCTGGCGGTGTCGACTTCTCGGCGCGCTTTGTCGGCGTCGCGAGACTTGTCGGCCTTCTCGCCTTTCTTCTCGGCCTCCGCTTTGCCGGGTTGTTGGTTCTGCTGGGCTTTGTTGAGTTTGGCCTGGGCCTTTTCGCGACGTTTCTGAGCCTGCTTTAGCTTCTTCTGTTTGTCGGCCTTACCGGCACCGTCGTACTCGGCTTTTCCCCCCAACTCCTTGATGCGATCGACCGTTTCTTTGGTCTGGTCGGAGTTCTTGCCGATCTTTTCGCTCAACTTGTCTTTTTTCTCGTTGAGCTTCTGAAGGTTCTCTTTGGACCGATCCAGTTGTTCTTTCGATTTCGTTTCTTTGGCTTGGGTTTTGAGTTTCTTGGCCTTGTTCAGTTCTTTTTGCTGCTTTTCTTGTTTGGCCTTGCCGTGCATCTGCTGAGCCGACTGGGCGGTCGCCTGGGCGGCGATATCCAGACCCTTGGCTACGACTTCGATCACCTTGGCCGTCTTTTGCAGGGATGCTGAAAGGGGAGGGCCGACGTAGGGAATGGGGGCGACGGCCTGCGCTACCCCCTGGATCGTCTGGCCCACCGTGCCCACGATCTGGGCTGCGGTCGCCAGACCCTGGGAAGCGTTACCCAGGGCGTTGCCCGCACCGGTGAAGGCGGTTTCCTTGCCCTGGTGGGCTTTTTCTTTGGCTCCGAAGGCGTTCTTGAGGCTTCCCAGTCCTTCCACCTGTTTGCCCAGAGTGGCGTTGCGTTGAGATTCCTGGGCCTGAATGCCACCCAGACGGCCGAAGTCCGACTGCATCTGGGCTCCCTGTTGGGTTTGCTGGCCCAGGGAGCGGTTGAGCTTTCCGAGATCATTGGTGCTGCCCGGAGAGAGCACATCTCCGCCTTTCATGGAAGCGGACTCGTTGAACTGCTGGGGCTTTCCTTTAAGAATGTTGTCGGTGGACTTGAGCATCTGGTCGAGCTTGCTGTTGCCCGTCATCTGCCCGCCCTGTCCTTGAATGGAGGAAGTCTTGTTTTGGACGAAGCCCTTACCGCCGTCTTTGCGGGCATCCCCTACGCCCAGGTCGGACATGGTGGCGTCGGCATCCGCCTCGGCCTGTTCGGCTTGCTGGTTTTGCTGAACGGTGTTGGCCTTTTCTTGCTTCAGGTTGTCCACAGTGCCCGGGGGGATTTTTTTCTGAGCTTTCTTGGGGGCTCCCTCGAGCTTGGCTATGGCGCCGTCGAACTGGCCTCCGATCGCATCGGACCGGCTGGCGTCGCCACCTTGCTGGGGGCCCTGTCCGCCCTGGGGCCCCTGGGCACCCTGCCCTCGCTTGCTCCGCCCAATCTGAGGGTTGGCTTGTAATGCATCCATGGTGAGTGTGAGCCTTCCTGGTGAGATCTTGATTCTAATGTACCATTTCCGTAGGCAATTTGGGGATTGGGAATGTTAAAAAGTTTGAGGTTGTTGTCAACAAATACCGGAAAATCATTGAGTTTGTTGAAAAAAAATGAACCGGGTTTACAAAAATTTCGCCTAAACTTGAAGTGGCTTAAAGATCCGGCATCTGCGGGATGAAAGGCTCATCGTCATCATCCTCTTTATCGGGGTTTGAACCAAATGGTACGATCTCGAGGTTGGGTGCGTCAGCAGAGTCCAAGAATGACGGGAGCGCCGGTATGAAGGCGTCGTCTGCTGTACTGGCTGGTTCTTCCGAGCGGTCCCGCAGAAACTCGGGGAGCAGGTTGTCGCCAAGTTCGCCGGAGTCCGTTGTCTTTTCGGCACCTGGCTCGTCGTCTCCCAGTAGCTTCAGGAGGGGGTCGTCCGCCCCCGATTCGGCGCGGAGCCGTTCTGCAAGCTTTTTGACATCGATGGTCATGGTGTCGAGAGTCGGATCGATCTCCGGGAAGTCGGTCGGTGGAGGTGGAGGTGGAGGTGGGGGCGGAGGAGCACTGGGAGTCGTAGCAGCCGCAGCGGGAGCTTCAGAACCTCCCCAGCCGTAATCCTCTTCTACCTTGGGCGGGGACCCAGGGGCCGCCGGGGTGGATTTCCAGCCATCCACGGGATCCCAATTTCCGGCGGGTTGAGAGCCCCAGTCGTCCACGGGAGCCGCAGACTCTTGCGACCAGTCTTCCACCGGGGTTTCTCTACTTTGAGCTTTGACGAAAGGTGGCTTCTTGCCGCTGGGTTTGGCCTGAAAGTCAGTGGACGGGCTACCGGTCGTTTCTTCCCAGGAGGCCGGTTGGGGGGCTGCGGGTCCGGTCGCGGATGCGGCTGGTGCCTCGAAGTCGGACTCGAGTTCCTCTCCCCAGCCCCAGTCGTCACTATCGGAAGTACTGGAAAGCGAAGCCGCGACCTGGTCGATCTGAGGAGTGGCCGGGGACTGCTGAACTCGGGGAGCCGAGGGAGGGGGCGGCGGGGTCTCCTCGGAGAGCCAGTCTTCGGCCTCCGGTTCCGTATGCCACGAATCGGCTTCGGGTTCGGGGCGCTTTCGGAGGAGTTGAGGGCTGGCGGGGGCAGAAGTCGGAGCGGGTGGCGCGGGGGCGATATCGGGAATATCGGCCACGGCCTCCAGGAATTCGTCATCGCTGGATTCGTCCGGGCTCCAGGCGCCGGCATCCGGTGACCAATCGACCTCCGATTCGGGAGCCCATTGGGTTTCTGGTTCGGGAGCCCATTGGGTTTCTGGTTCCGGGGTCCATTGTTGTTGGGGGGCATCGGGAGAAAAATCGAACGACTGGGAGCGAGACTGATCCTGAAAGCCCTCGGTGGTGGCGGTGGTACTCCAATCATCCAGTGAGCCTTCAAAGTCTTGCTGCATATTGTCGATCTCTCGACCCACATCGAGCATGGGCTCTTCGACCTCGGCCAGTTGAGCCTTCAAGGCTTCGGCTGTTTTTGTGCCGGCGTATTGCTGGGTGAGCTTTTGATTTTCTTCGTCTTCGTTGTACTTGAAGTACTTGAGCAGCATCTTGCCGTAGTGGGTTCCTCGGCTAAAACGGGCAAAATCTCCGATAAATCCAAAGAGAATTGTGTGGAACGAGAGGCCGGAGCCTTTGTCTTTGCTGGCGGTTATCTCTTTCCATTTGACGTCGGCGTCTTCCTGAAGTTTGACCGCCAGGCGGCACAGGCTCTTGTGGCCTCTAACCTTGAGCACCGGTTCGTCAGGGAAACAGTTGAGGGCGCGCTGACCCAGATCCCGAGAGAGTTCCTTGACCCGGTCGCGATGCACGGAGAGTGCTCGGTTGATGGAATGGCGCCCCATCAGTTTCGTGAACTTCAACCTGATCGCACGTTTAGCGCGTTGAGCCTGGGAGAGTTCCAGGACGTCGTGCGCCTTTTCCGCTTCTTCGGCGTTTAAACCATCGAGAGCATCTCGCTCCAGCTCTTCTTCCAGTTCTTCGCGAAGCTCTCGGGCGTCTCGGAAAGACTGGGCGATGTCGCGGCATAGTTCGATCGAGGTAAAATCCGTGACCAGTCCTTTGGAATAGCCCTGGTAGACCTGACGTCCGAGTCGCGAGATCGCCTTCTCATGCTGCGCGCTGATGCAGATCCATTCATTGAAGCGTATGGTTGAAAAACGGCCGTCTTTCATACGTCGATCGGATTTCTTGTTGATCGGGGGGCGTCCCTGCGCGGTTTGGGGTCCTTATTTGTATTTTCGCCGTTCCCGCAGATTGTATTCCTCCTCCAGGAGCTTTTGCCGCAACCGTTCATCTTCGATCTCCTGGGCACTCATTCCACCGGCTTGATACAACTGCTCCAGACTGAAAAGCCGCTCCGCACCCTTGGAGACGCGGGTTTTAAGGTCATTTAACGAGAGTTGGGCGGTTTCTGGAGTTTGCGCTGCTTGCTCCTTCAGTTTGCTGTCTGAGGCCAGGGTCTTACTCAGTAACGTTTCCACGTCTCTCCAGGTAAGGCCCTGCATTTTGGCCCAGGCTTCAATAGCCGAGAGATTGGTTTTGCTGGTCCGGACGTTTTGCTCGAGCTGAGAAGGAGTAGCCTTCTCTTTGCCTTTGACAGCCTCCAAGGAGTTTTGAGCCCGGCTACGCTCGGCCTTCAACTCCTCCAGTCGTCGTCGGGAGACCAGGCTTTCACCGTCGGTGTCGTTGAGTTGCTGCAGAGTTCGATCGAGCACCTCCAGCTGCCGCTCGGCAGAACGCTTCTCCAGGGCCCATTTCTGACCCGCGTTGCGGGCCAGGAAAAGGTCTTCTTCGGCCTGCTCCAGACTGCTCTTGGCCACCAGCCAGGAGGTGAGTAGCGAGTTCCGGGAGACCGCCGGAGCGGCGACCGCTACAGGAATCCCGGCATTCTTTTCCCCGAAGGGTACGTAGCTACCCTGGCGATCTCGCATCTTGATGTCCACGTGGTCCGAGGCGATCCGGCCAATGACCTCGCCGGCGGTGATATGCCGTCCCTCGCTGACTGCCGGGGTGATATGGCCGTAAGTCACTTCGGAGCCGTCGGCCCCTCGTACCGTCACTCCCCATTCGGAGGCAGTCCAGGGAACCACCGCGACCACGACCCCATCCCAGCCGGCAGACACCGGGGTACCAAACGGCAGGGCGATGTCGTAGCCCAGGTGCAACCCGGGGTTTCGGCGATATTGGGAAACCGTTCTCCAGTCGTAGAAGGTGCTGGAGATCCAGGCTGCCCCCCAGTGCCTTCGCTGCAACGCTAGCAAGTGACCCAGGGGATCTTTTTGTAGGGTAGGGTACAGGGCTGCCGGCAGTTTGGCCGGTCCGTACAGGCTTACCATGCGTTGAACGACCGGGGGCAGGATATCCTTTTCAGAATCAGCCCGGGCTCCCGCCGTACAAAGAAAAAGGCCGAGGGCCACTGCGTATATTCCAACCTTCATAGCGTTCCTTTAATTACTCTCGACCCTTTCAACAACCTCTTCGGGCAGAAGGTTTCCGGTTGGTCCTCTAGAACGGGCCTGACGAAATCTTATTTTGAAAGACTGTTTATGATTCGCAATACTTTAATACCGATCGTCGTAGAGCAAACCGCCCGGGGTGAGCGCAGCTACGATATTTATTCCCGGCTGCTAAAAAATAGGATTATTTTCGTGGGTGATCCCATCGAGGATTCGGTGGCCAACTTGGTCATCGCCCAACTGCTTTATCTGGAGCAAGAAGATCCTGACAAGGACATCGATCTTTATATCAACTCGCCCGGGGGGTCGGTCACGGCGGGGCTGGCGATGTATGACTGTATGCAACTGGTCAAGCCGGACGTGAGCTGCATCTGCATGGGAATGGCAGCGTCGGCCGCAGCCGTGTTGCTGGCGGGGGGAGCAGCGGGCAAGCGCTACGCGCTACCGTACAGCCGAATCATGATCCACCAACCCTGGATCAGGGGCATCGGCGGCCAGGCCACCGATATCGACATTCACGCCCGGCAGATTTTGAAAACTCGGGAAACTCTGAACAAGATTCTGGCTGATCACTGTAATCAACCCCTGGAGAAAGTCCAGATGGACACCGAGCGGGACTATTACATGTCGGCTGAAGAGGCTAAAGAGTACGGAATCATCGACGAAGTAATCACCAGTGACAAAAGGTAATCCTGAAGCGATCATGACCGGGGGTCCTTTTCTCGAAGCCTGTCGGGGAGGGACCCCCGCTCATATTCCGGTCTGGCTGATGCGGCAGGCCGGTCGTTACATGTCCGAGTACCGTGAAGTTCGATCCAGGGTCTCCTTTATGGAGCTTTGTCACACTCCCGAGCTGGCTTGTGAAGTCACCATTCACGCGGCCGACGTGCTGAACACCGATGCTGCGATCCTGTTCGCGGATATCTTGCTGATTCTGGAACTGTTCGGGGTGAAGGTAGAATTGGTCTCCGGCACCGGACCTGTGATCGAGCCGCCCTTGCGGGATCCGGCCAAAATAGCGGGTCTGCCGGAGGCCGATCTGGACGGTTTGTCGGCGGTCTATGAAGCGGTTCGATTGATCAAGCGAGCCCTGCCTAAAGAGCGGGCCTTGATCGGGTTCGCCGGGGCGCCGTTTACGGTGGCCTCTTATCTGATCGAGGGGGGTCCCTCGAAGAATTTTGAGCACACCAAGAAGATGATGTTCGGTGCTCCCGAACAGTTCAAGCTTTTGATGGAAAAGATCGGTCGGGCTACCGGTGAGTATTTGAGACGACAGGTTGAAGCCGGCGCAGACGCGGTGCAACTGTTTGATAGCTGGGTGGGCAACCTCTCCGAGCAGGACTATCGGGAGTTCGTACTGCCGGCCAGCCGGCTCGCTCTGGCGGCGGTGCCAGCTCACATTCCTCGCATTCACTTTGGAAAAGGGACGGGGCACCTCTTACTCCCAATGCGAGAGGCCGGAGCTACCGTTATGGGGGTTGACGAAATGACTCACCTGGGAGAAGCCCGAAAGCTTCTCGGTGAGACTCCGGTGCAGGGCAACCTGGACCCGATCGTCCTTCTGTGCGACCGGGCGACGATCAAAAAGCGGCTGCTCCCGATCCTGGCTCAGGGCGGGAAAACCGGCTATATCTTCAATCTCGGTCACGGGGTCGTGCCCAGCACGCCGGTAGATAACGTGAGATATCTGGTCGATCTGGTTCACGAGGAAACCGCTCGATGAGTCTGGCCATCGTAGGCGGTGGGCTCTCCGGGTTGGCAGCGGCCTGGCAGGCCGGTAAAGAGGAGATACCATTTCAACTTTTTGAAGCGAGTAGCCGACTGGGCGGGATCGTGCAGACCGACTACACCGAGGATGGACTGGCGGTCGAAGGTGGTGCGGAGTCGTGCCTGCGCAGTAAACCTGAGTTGTACGATCTTTGCTGCGAACTGGGACTGGAATCGGAGATGGTCTCCACCATTCCTGAAAATTCCGGAGCCTTCGTGGTGCGGGGTGGTCAGCTTCACCCGATACCTCAGGGCTTTCGCCTCATGGCACCTTCCACGTTTTGGCCCTTCTTACGATCCGACCTGATAAGCTGGTCCGGCAAGTTTCGAGCCGGGTTGGACCTGGTCTTGCCGGTCAAGGAGCGAGCAGCCGGAGACCCGGAGGAATCGCTCTCGGAGTTTGTGAGCCGTCGACTCGGTACCGAAATTCTTCATTATCTGGCCCAACCTCTGGTGGCCGGTGTCTACGGGGCTGACCCCCAGTATCTGAGCCTGGAGGCCACCATGCCGCTGTTTCAGCGCTTGGAGGCCGAGCACGGTTCGGTGATCAAGGGGTTGCGCGCCCTGGGTTCCGAGCACGACGCCCAGGGAGCTAGATACAACCTTTTTTTCTCCCTGGAGCGTGGTTTTGGCAGCGTGGTTGAGGCCATGGAAGCGAAGCTTCCCCAGGGCTCGTTGCAGATAGGTAGTCGGGTGGACGCCATCAGGCCCAGCGACGATGGGCGCTGGACGATTTCAGTACGGGGTCGAGAAGATGAGGTCTTCGATTCCGTGGTGGTGGCACTGCCCGCCCCGGGGGCCGCTGAGCTGTTGGCTCCCTTCTTGCCCGAAGTCGCCCGGGAGATTTCCGAAATTATCTGCCGGCCCGCCGTCACGGTCAATCTGATTTATGAGCGAGAAGCCTACCTGCAAGCGGTCCCCCGGGCCTACGGATTCGTGGTACCGGCCCAGGAGCGAAGACCCCTTTTGGCCTGCACTTTTAGCTCCCGCAAGTGGCCCAATCGGGGCAGCGAGCAAAGCGGGATCCTACGTACTTACTTCGGTGGTCCGGGGATGGAGTGGGCGGTCAACGCAACCGATGAAGACCTGGTTGAGATCTCCACCAATGAGATTGGTGCCTTGCTGCAACTGAAGGATTCTCCCACCGGCTATTCCGTCCACCGTTGGCCGGTGGGTTTGCCGGAATACCGAATCGGCCACCGCAAGCGAGTCGGGGAGATTCGAGCGGGTCTGGATTCGTACCCGTCCTTGACTCTGGCCGGCAACTACCTGGACGGGGTGGGGCTACCCGACTGTGTCAGGCTGGGACGCAACGCCGTTTCTCGGCTGGCCCTGGTCTAAGTTGGCGAGTCCAGTCGCGAGCCCATAACGTGCCCCGCGCCCTTGATCAAAAACGATTTCGGGAGCAGCCTGACGATGAGGGGCAGGGCCTGGTTTAGCGGACCCGGCACGATCTCGGCGTGGTCGGCGAACATCCCCACGATACCCGCCTCGGCCACTTCGGGGGCCTCCATGACCATAGGCTTGCCCCGATAAAACGCCTCACCACCCTGGGCCACGTCGCCGAACTCTGAGTGGGTGGGACCGGGGTTGAGCAGGCTCACTTGGACTCCGCGGGGCATCAGTTCGGCCCGCAGGGCCCGGGTGAAGGAACTGACGAACGCCTTGGAAGCAGCGTAATTGGCAAAATAGGGGATAGGAAGATAACTGGCCGTGCTGCCCACATTCAAGATGCAACCGCGACCTCTCTTCTTCATCTCTTCACCAAAAAGTCGGCAGAGCGAAGAGAGACACGTTACGTTGAGGTTGTTCATCTGCTCCAGATGGTCGAGGTCGAGTTCGCAATGTCTGCCAACTTTGCCAAAACCCGCGTTGTTGACCAGCACGTCGATGCTCAGCTCTTTCTCCCGGCAGGTCTCCCAGAGAGCTTTCGCCGCACCGGGCAAGGCCAGATCCTGGGCGATGACGGTCCCGCCGTACGGGAGATCCGACAGCATCGCTTCCAGCCTCTCTTTTCGCCGTGCGACCAGGACCACGTGATAGCCGCGCTGAGCCAGAAGAGAAACCATTTCTTTGCCGATACCCGCCGAGGCACCGGTAATAAGGGCGTTCATGCGGACAACTTTTTCCCGGCCCGGTTCATGACCTTTGTGAGGGAGATTCTTACTCGACGCTGACCGAGACCTCCGCTACCGGTAGTTTCCAACCCGGAAAGGCGGTCTGTTGCAGGTTGAGGCGACTGGCCATGTAGTGGAGGCGGCGGGTGGCCGGCCCCTGGGCCTGGGTAAAGCGGTCCTTGAGGTAGCGAGGTGGGATCGCTTGATAGTAGAGTTTCGCTTGTACCCGATAAGGGCCGACGCTGTCGTTGGGTAAGGTTGCTTTGTAAAGGATGCGGTCGGAGCCACTGCCGTCGACGAAGTCGGTGTCCTGGGGAGGAATCCCGATCGGCAAGGTGGCTTCGTTCATTTTGTGCTCCAGAGTGGGAGAACCGCTTGCGCTCCAACCTTTGGGAAGCAACCGATTGTCCTTGACCTCATCGACTCGGGCCAGGAAACTGGTGTTGAATCGACCCCTGTCGTCCTTGATCAGTTCCTCATAAATCTGAACCTGGTCCTGAGAATCAATCTCCAGGTGGTGAGGCTGAAACGCTTGCTCACCGGTGATCGGGTCGACGGAATGGTCCTCCGAGGGCAAAGGCGTGCCGGCGGCATCGACCAGAACTCCCAGCTCGTTGGAGCGCCCCGACCCCCAGACCAGGTTTTCGTTCGCGTCATAAACCAGTACTTCCAGAAACAGTCGGCGGAAGCCGACCCCACTGGGGAAGCGGTGACCGGCGAGGTTGGTGATCTTGAGCTCCGCTTCTAAATTGCTGCCGTTGAGATCGCTCTGGAGAACCTCCAGCGTAGCGCTGTTGGCGGCAACCTCGAGAGAGTTGGCGATGGAATTATCCAGTCCGTTTTCGAGACCGGTCATGAAGCTCTTGGTTCGGACGCCGAGGATGTCGGGATACTGCTTGAAGAACTCCAGGGCGAAAACGTTGATGCCGGAGAGGGTGTGTCGGGAGTAATCCTTTCGAGGCAGCACAGTGATCTCTTCAGGGGGAGAAACCCCGTCGGCTTCGGGGAAATCTTGATCCTGGGTGTTAGCGATCTTAAACTCCAAAGGCTCGTTGTGATAGGTCCGGGGCATATGGCAATCCTGACAGCTCTTACTGCCGGAGCCACCTGCATAGGAGCTATTGACCCACTCGAGATAGGTGGCCTGTTCGTACTTCTCGCCGATGGTCTTCCCGTGTTGGTCCAGGACCGGCAGGTTGACCGTGTGGCAACTCGCACAGAGCAGAGAGTTTCCTACGTGTTTGCTGTGGCGGGCGCGCATACCCAGCGACTCGGCCATGGGTTTGAGGGTGGGGTCTTCAAAGGGGCCAAAGATATCGAGGAGTCCGTCTTGAGCAGGGCTGACCAAAAACTTTCCGGTCTCGATCCGGCTGAGTGGAACCCCGCTTTGATCCTGGATCTGGTGACACACGGCGCAACTGATTCCGTCTCGGGCCAGCCCCCCGTAATCGCGGTGGGGCGACTCCTCTTCGTAGCTCAAGGCGATCTCCGTGCTGAAGAGTTGATCCGGAAAGTCCTGGGTGAACTGCCGCTGTCCCATGACACCGTGGCAGCGGAGGCAGAAATTCTGAAGATCCTGGGCACTGAAGTCGCCTCCAGGAACGGCATGAAGCGCGGCTTCGGTCTCCATCTGGGCATAGAAGATGGGGTCGCGGCCGGCCAGTCCCATCATGCTCCAGCGCCATTCTCCGTGAGGGGATAGGTCGGTGTCGTTCAAGACCATATTGGGGCCGAAAGGGCTGGTGTCCCCGGAGTGACACGACATGCACTGGCTCGAGGAGGTAAATTGCCGATGGGCTTTGGCCACGACCAGGTCGGTGCTCTCGCCGGGGAGATGGTCGACGGTCGCTCTTTCAGCGGCCGGGAACTGATCGAAGTAGGCCAGAAACTCCTGATTGGCCGTCGCTTCACTCAGGGCTTGCAGGGTCGACGCGGGGATTTCCGATGGGTCGTGGATCTCGTTTGGATGGGGAATGGTCGGATCGAGTTCGCCCACCATCCAGGAATCATCCACTTCGTAAGTCTTCGGCTCTCCGGGAAAGCCTTCGATGTTTTCGGTGGAGACGAAGGTGAGAGTGTTGACAGCCGAAGCGTGGCAACGAACGCAGTAAGCCCCAAAACTGGAGTCGGGATACTTGAAAGGGTATTCGTCGTTGTCGGGCTCCTGGGGAACCGGCGGGTCGAGGTTGTCGGGATTGCTGGAGAAGTAGGTCCAGTACCAGCCGTCGTAGGCCCCGGCCTTATCCCGAATCATCACCGTCCACTGGGTAGGAACGATCGCTTCCCCATCGGCGTAGCGAGCAGCCGGCGGCGGATACATCTCCTTGATGATCATGGAGCCGTCCGGCAACTCTCCGGTCCTTCCCCCTTCAAGCCAGGTGATGACTTCCGGTGAGTAGTAGATGCGAACCGCCGGGTGAGTCCCGTAGTAAGTACCGTTGAGGTAGGGTCCGGTATCTCGAAGCCGCTTGTCTCCTCGCCAGCCCAGCGCGAGATAAGTCCTTGCGCCCAGAAAGCGAAAAAGCTGGGGCTGGAAGACATCCCGGGGAGTCTGTGAGGGGAGTGGGAGACCGCTGGCCGGGCCAGAGGGTCCGGGTCCAGGTCGGGGGCCGCTTCGACCGCAGCCGAGGCTGAGGAGAAGGAGTGCTGAGAGTGCCAACGGCAGATATTTCATGTCCGAAGCAATTCGTTCAAGCTGCAGTCGAACCTGCTAAAATCCTCACAAGGACAAGCGGTGCCAACAAGGAAATTTGCGGCAGAGATCGGTGAAAGTGAGAAGTCTAACATGCCCTCAACGCTAACGGAATGGGAAGGCCGCCTGAGAGTTGGCATGTTCACCAATGTCTACCTACCCTCCACCAACGGAGTGGTGGTCTCGGTGGAGACTTTTCGCAAGGCCCTGACCAAGCTCGGACATGACGTCTTTATTTTCGGCCCCGATAGTGGAGATATCGAGGATCGCGCTCCTTTCGTCTTCCGCTACCCCTCCATCGAGTTGCCGATGCAGAAGTATCCCCTGACCCTGCCTGTCAGTCCCTTCGTGGACCACGTGATCAAGAACGTGAAACTCCAGGTGCTCCACGCGAACCACCCCGCCCTGCTGGGCCGTGCGGCTGAGCGAAAGAGCCAGGAATTGAACCTTCCCCTGGTTTTTACTTATCACACCAAGTACACCGATTACTCCCATTACGCCGAACCGTTCTCTCAAGAGAACGTGAAAGAGTTCATCGATCATTGGCTCGCTTCGTTTATGACGAGCTGCCACCACGTGGTGGTTCCCAGCGAGAGTATCAAGGACATGCTCTATGAGAAGTATGATATCACGGGCGAAGTAACCGTGGTGCCCACCGGTATCGATCTGGGGAAGTTCTCGGCCGAGTTTCGAGAGCCCAGCCGTCGCAAGCTAAATTGCGATCCAGAGGTGAAGTATCTGGTTTCGGTGGGCCGCCTGGCCAAAGAAAAGAGTTTTGATGTTCTGCTCAAGGCCTTCGCCCGCCTAGATCGGGAAGATACCCGCCTGGTCATCATTGGAAGCGGAGATGAAATGAAGAATCTGCAGGCACTGGCCGATACTCTGGGAGTGGCTGAGCGGGTGATCTTCACCGGGCTTATCGATTCTGAAGAAGTTCCCAGGTATCTGGCCGCGGCCGATCTTTTTGTCTTTGCCAGCGTGACCGAAACTCAAGGGTTGGTGACCCTGGAGGCTATGGCTTCCAGCCTGCCGGTGGTGGCCGTGGACGCCAGCGGCACTCGGGAGGCAGTCCACGAGTCGTGTTCGATTCTCACTGAACACGACGCCGACGCTCTGGCTACTGGGATTGAAGAGATGCTGAACCGAGAGGACCTGGCCACCTTGCGCGAGGCTGCTCGCAAGAGAGCCGAGGGCTTCGGCTTGATCCCCCAGGGTAAAGCCATGGTGGAGGTTTACTACAAGGCCATCGAGGCCAACGCTGAAGATCGGCGGGTGTTGCTCCCCAGCCCGGATATCAGTACCCGCTGGAGTGAGTTTCTACAAAGCTTTCGCCTCTAAGGACCTGGCCCGAAATAACTTCCCGATTTCGAGCGCCGATCCATCCCTTCTGGCCGCGTCGCTTCGTCCTCATTTATTCCCGATAAACCGCGGCCGAAGCATCTTGCCAGAAGGGCGCCTCGACACTCGAAAACCAGAAAGTTATTCCGGGCCAAGTCCTAAGGCTCTGTCCCTGGCAGGAGTTCTTCCCTCATTCTTTATAGAGAAATCGGGTGCTGAGCGTATTTCTCGTTCTTTTTGTCGTGGTACTCCTACTGCTGTGGGGAAAGTTTCCCATGGAGATCGTGGGGATGCTCTCGGTGGTGGCTCTGGTGGTGCTGGGTGCGGTCTCGCAGGAAGAGGCGACCGAGGGTTTCGGCAACGGGGTCGTGGTCACCCTGGGTGGGCTTTTCGTGGTGGGTGGGGCACTCGTCAAGACCGGCGTGGCGCAACTGGCCGGTCGCGCCATGGAAAGGGCGAGCAAGGGGGAGCCTGTCCGGCTGCTCCTGCTGGTGATTTTAGTGGCGGCCACGCTCTCCACCGTCCTGAGTTCCACCGGGACCGTCGCCCTTTTGATCCCGGCGGTGGTCAGTGCCGCTCGGGCTGCCGGCAAGAGCCCCTCGAAGTTTCTCATCCCCCTGGCCTACGGAAGTCTCATCGGCGGCATGATCACTCTGGTGGGCGGCACCCCAAACCTCATCGCCAACCAGAGTCTGATCGATCTGGGGCGCCCGGGCTTCGGGTTCTTCAGTTTTTCTTGGATCGGGATCCCGATACTCCTGGTGGCCCTGGTTTACTTCGCGTTGGTGGCTCATAACTGGCTACCCGAGCGGGTTCATCCGATCCAGGAAGACTCCCCCAGTGTGGATGAACTGCTGCAAGAGTACGGAGTGTTTGAAGACCTCTACAAGGTCACCCTCCCCTCGGAGTCTCGTTGGAAGCCCATGACGCTGGGAGAGTCCCGCTTTCGCTCCGACTACCACGTGGATGTTCTGGCGGTACGGAAGGTGGGCACTGGGGTGGCCGCCCCGCCCACCGCCGAGACCCTCCTGATACCGGGTATGGTGCTTTTTGTGAAGGCCCAGCCCGAACACCTGAAGCGAGTGGTGGAGGGTTTCGGCGTAGAGGCTCGTCCCTTTCGGACCGGCCCGGTGGACTCTCCGCTGGCCGGCCGGGCCCTGGCCGAGTTGCTGCTGGTGCCCCGCTCGAGTTTGGCCGGGAAATCGCTTGCCGAGTCGCGGTTTTTCCGACGCTTCGGGGTGCGGGTGGTACGGGTCCGCCGGGGTGGCCAGAATCTGACCGGCGATGTGGCTGAGGTCCGTCTTCGGTTCGGAGATGCGTTATTGGTCGAGGGGTCCATGTCGAAGATCTCGGAGCTGGAGCGAGAGAAGTTTGATTTCGTTTTCATCGGTCCACCTCAGGAGGGACAGAACCGCAATGGACTTACCGGGCAGGCTAAAATAGCATTGGCCCTCTGTTTCGTGATGCTCATCTGCATGGTGTTTAATCTGCTGAGCCCGGCCATAGCGGCCCTGGCTGCCGGTATCGCTATGATCCTTTGTGGGTGCTTAACCCTGGAAGAGGCTTACGGCTCGATTCAGTGGAGCAGCTTGCTTTTGGTGGCTACCATGATCCCACTGGGTACCGCTCTCGACAACAGTGGGGGGCTCGATCTTATGGCGGGAGTTCTGCTACAGGCGGTGGGAGATCACGGAGTAGAAGCGGCTTTGCTGGGAGTTTATCTGTTGGCCACCATCCTGGGTCAGGTCATGTCCAACACCGCCACCGCCCTCTTGCTGACCCCGTTGGCCATGGACATCGCCCGGGCACTAAACGTGGCTCCGGAACCGATGGTTCTGGGGGTTGCCCTGGGAGCGGCCATGTCTTTTCTCACTCCGGTAGCCTCCCCCGTGAATACCCTGGTGGTGGGGCCCGGAGAGTATCGATTCAGCGATTTCTTGAAGATCGGTATCCCGCTCCATATAGTCGCCTCGGTGATCTGTCTGGCGGTCATCCCCTGGGCCTTTCCCTTCGAACTTGGGCCTGACTGGAGCTGGCCAGGAACTCTGTCTCTTTTTCGGAACGAGCTTTGATGAGGCGTTTGCAGGGATGAAATTTCGCCTGCCGGCCGATGAGCACGCCGCCATTATGGAGCGGATCAAGTCTTGCTCAGGGCTGAGCCAGGGCTATGTGGCCATGCTTTTGCTTTCGGCCATCATCTGTTCGTTCGGTATCCTGGCCAACTCCACCGCCACCGTGATCGGGGCCGCCACCATCGCCCCCCTGACGGACCCCATACTGGGGATCGCCTTGGGGTTTGTGCGCGGCGACACAAAGGGCTTTCGCCGTTCCCTGACGGCCGAACTTTCCGGGATCGCGATCTGCATCGTTTCGGGGGCGGCACTGGCTCTGATGTTCGGGCCTGAGCGGATCGACTTCACTCAGTCTGAAATCATGATCAACATTCGGCCCACCCTGCTGGATCTGGCTATCGGATTTTGTGCCGGGCTGGCCGCCGCTTACGCCTCGGTCAATCCCCGGATCGGACACAGCGTGGCCGGAGTGGCCATCGCCATCTCGCTGGTACCGCCCCTGTGCGTTTCCGGAATCTGCTTCGGGGGAGGCTTGGCCGGTCAGGGGACCTTTCGGGAAGCAGGCGGCGGCTTTCTTCTCTTTTTCGCCAACTTCGTGGCCATCGAACTCGCCGCCGGGTTACTCTTTACCCTGGTGGGGTTATCTCGCTGGAAGAGTCTGCGGCAGGACAAGCAACTCTGGCGGGCTTTTGTGATCAACCTCTTGCTGCTGGGGACCACCGCCTGGTTTCTACAACAACAACTGTCGATTATGCTGCGGGAGCGAATGGCCGATAAAGTGATCCGCCGGGTGGTCACGGCGGAACTTGGAAAGCTCTCCGGGGTCCGGCTGGACTCCTTGCGCTTGAGATTTGAGAAAGAGAAGCTCCGGGTGGAGTTACTCACCCGCGCTCCGGAAGAGCTTTCGGTGGGTTTTGCCAAATACCTCAGTGAGAAGATCACCGAGGAGATAGAACAACCGATCGAATTGAGCATCGGTACCGCGCTATCGAGTTATATCACTCCCACCGGGCGACTTTTCGTTCCAGTACCCGGGGCTCCCAAACCGGAAGAAGTCCTGAGAGCCAACACCGAGTGGGCGCTGCAGCAAGCCATAGGATCTTTCTCCCAAGTTGAATTGATAAGCTTTCGGGAACTCGAGCCGCAAGACGGAGTGAGGAGGCTCTTTGTTTCGGTCCGTAGTCCTTACTTGATGGATGAAGAGCTCGTGACTCGCCTGCAGGACCAAAGCAAACAGTTTCTGGCTTCCAGGATGGAAGAGCCGGTCGAGCTTTCGCTAGTGGTGCGCACCACCCTCACTCAAGACTACACACCGCATGGGCGGGTCGCCACCTCGGTCGATACCTACGCCACCCGAGCCGAACGCCGGCGTCTGGAGATTGAGCAGCGGGCTGCGAGCCGGCTCCGGGAAGAAGTTTCCCTGGTCCCCGGTGCGGTACTTCTAGAGACCCGGGCCAATCTCGTGTCCACTGATCTGGAGGGAGGGGAGCAACTGGACGTACTGGTCACGGTCCAGTCGGCCACACTCTTGCCCCAGGAAGCGATCCAGGGGTGGCGCACAGGCCTTGAAGAGGAACTTGGACTTCCGACTCACCTGGAACTCTCCAACCTGCTGGGCCGCAAGGTCGATCTCCCGGTGGAAACTCCGACTCCCGTTCCGGAGGCTGCTCCCACTCCCGTATTGCTTCCTTAGGAGCTCCTGCACTCCGAGGGAATGACTTCTCTCTTTCACCGAGAACGGGAACCTATGAGTGACAGAATCCTGGAGTTGGTGAGACGGGCCAATATTTCCCGCAGTTGGGTCGGTATGATGGTGGCCCGTAAAGAGATCGAAAACGCCGAGAGGACCATGGCTCAGGCCAGATCAGACACTTCTTTTCTCGATAAGCTCAACTTTTTTACCGACAGCCCGGAAGAGGCTCAGGTGAAAGACTGCAAACAACGGATAAAAGTCCGCACGGCAGAATGTGAGGCCTACAAAAAGGACGTAGCCGCCTTCCTCAACTCCTTAGAAAGCCAGGTCGAGCATTTTTCTTTTGCCGTCAAACTTGAGAGTTTTCTCTACCGGGCTGGCCAGCTGGGTGACCCGAAGGGCTGCCAAGCGCTGGTCAAGGAATTGACGGCCTGGACCCTGGAGCAAGTCTCCTTGTCCCAGGAAAAGCTGGACAGCGCTCCCGAGCAGGTATTCGAACGGGTATCCGGTCCCCTGGCTGGTACCATGAAAGCTCTCTGGATGTTGCGCGCGGTCCTGTCCGAAACCAGCCAGGTGCAGGAACAGCACTGGGGGCATCCCTGGGGTTTCCTTAAATTTCGGCCGCTCATTCTAGCCCTGATCGAGGACTGTTATCAGGCCTTCAAGCTGGATTCTTCCGAGACACCGCTACCCTGCGATATTTTTGCCTTGCTCCAGCCAGAAGAACCGGCAGAACTTGAAGGCTCACCATGCGGACAAGCACTGAAGAGCGCAGCCGAAGATCTTTTGGAGCGAAGGTTCCCCAAACTCAAGAGTATCGCCGAACGTATGGCCGGTACCCAACTCCTGCTGATGGCCAATAAGAGCAAAATCTCCACTCTGGATCGGGTGGTCTTTTGGTCGGATACCGAAGCGGAAGCCATGGAAAAGGGCCTCAAAGCCAAGTTGGAAGATCTCAAGCTCCAACTGGACACCGAGTGGGAGGCTCTGGTACTTGAGAATTTGACTCTTCGGGAGAATAACTGGGGTACACTCCTGTTGGATTGGGGTTCCCACATCTCCACTTTGGTGGGCCGGATGGGGGCGTCCAGCCCGTCGGGTTTTTTTACCAAGACTAGCGTAGTGCTCAATCGAGAAGAGCCGGTCGTGGAGGTAGAGAGATTGCGCCGACGAGTGCTCGAGCGATACCCTCAGGGCCATGATTTAGAGCAGATCCGGAGGCAGGCCGCGGCGATCAAAATCCCTGACCAGGCCGCGCTGGGGCCGACCCCGGCTAATCCTTCCCCACCTTCTTTGAGCAGTGAAGAGCTGGTGGCGGCGGTGGCGCGAGAGCTTCGGCTTACTGGATATTTTCAGAACAGGGCCGACGCCAAGAAGTTGCAAGAGGAACTCAACGATGCGGACCTGGTGCGTGGAGAGATCGAGCGGGGTGCAGGCTTCCTCAAAGTCTTAGGTATGATGGCCGGTGATCTCAGCTTCTATCGGCAAAAGATGCGGGCTCAGATCGAGGCCAACTCCTTGTATAGATCCGCTGAACACAATTTTCTTCGAGCCCTCAATAGAGTCCATTCTCCCACCGCCATCGGCTTCGTACTGTCTGAACTCGGATCTGCTCTGGCCGCTGTCACAGCTTACGTGGCCAAGAGAACGTATACTGACTCCGACGGGGACACCCAGACAGAATACTACGGGGCCCTCGAGGGGATGCAGCCGGTTCACGAAAATACTGAGCTCCTCGACACTCTGATCTTTGAGCAGGCCGAAGACCTGTACTTTCCCTTGCAGTCGTTGGAGATCTACGCCGGCGGCCCGGCTGGTGCGCTATTGAGCGCTCAGCCGCTAAAGTACTGAACTGTTACATTCAGAGTTGGTCGGTACAACTCTATTACACTTCCCTTTGCTAACGTCTTTCCATGATCATTCAAAAGGTGGCTCAGCAGCCCCTCACTCGAGCTGGCCTTTCCTCGCCGAGCAAAGCAGATAGCGTATCCGAACATTTTTTGCCAGGCTCTGCTCCGGCTGAGATCTATGGACACTCCCTTGGAGCAGTGGACAGGTCTGAGGCCTCGCTTTCGACTCGGGTTGAGGAGTCGTTGAAAAAGGGCGTTTCGAACCTTTTAAACCGGCAGCAAGAAGATGGCTCCTGGTCGGCCCTCAATGACCTGGGGCACCACCAGTCCGCCCAGCGGGCTATCCTCTATCAGAAGCTCGGTCGCTTGAGCGAGGCAGACGCGGAACAATCCCTCAAATTTCTCCTCTCTCGACAACTCGAAGACGGGTCCTGGCCCCCCTATCCGCATGCTGAGAAGGGCGATCTGGATGCCACCGCGATCGCTTACGCGGGCATGAAGGTGTGTG
>Ga0172382_10003611_pt1 | contig 24356 bp, 22 predicted proteins | sample Leawel138RmetaG_FD_122245 | JGI IMG/M metagenome (GOLD analysis project Ga0172382, IMG submission 122245) | Leachate microbial communities from a municipal landfill in Southern Ontario, Canada - Leachate well 138R metaG | ecosystem: Engineered > Solid waste > Landfill > Unclassified | place...
ATCTCGCTTAGGACCGCCCGGTGGACCAGGCCGTCGCGCTCCAGCTCCTGCAGCGTTTGCGACAACATCTTCTCGCTGATCCCGTCCACGCGCCGGCGGACTGCGCCAAAGCGCAAGGGTCCACCCGTTAAAGCCGCCAGCGTTAGCGCGCCCCAACGCCCCGTGGCGTGGGCTAGAGCGGCACGCGAGGGGCAGTCGGCACTGAAGACATCGAAAGTCCTATCAGCGGCGAGGTTCCGGGTCGGCATGCCGCCACTTTAGCACACTGTGGAATCTATAGCGCTTTCGTAAAGTTAGTGTATACTCGTTCAAGGCAGCCACTGAGCTGCGACCACGGACCAGTTCCGCGGAACCGTTCCCCGAAAGGACTCAACCATGCCAACCATCGCCGTTACCGGTGCCACCGGAGGTTTGGGCAGCGCCGTCATAGACGAGCTCCTCGCCAGCCACCCCGCGTCGAAGATCGTGGCAATTGCCCGCAACTCCGCCAAGGCCGAACCGCTCCGCGCCAAGGGCGTAGAGGTTCGTATAGCCGACTACGACCAGCCCGACACGCTCCCCCAGGCCCTAGCCGGCGTGGACCGCCTGCTCCTCGTTTCGGCCAGCGAACCCGGCAAGAGACTGCCGCAGCACACGGCCGTAGTTAACGCCGCCAAGGAGGCGGGGGTTTCGCACCTCGCCTACACCAGCCTCCTGCACGCCCCCACCTCCGACAACCCGCTGGCGGGCGAGCACAAGGCCACCGAGCAGGTCATAGCTGAGTCGGGCATCGCTTACACTTTCCTGCGCAACGGCTGGTACCACGAGAACTACCTCCCCACCCTGGACCAGGTGCGCCAGAGCGGCGTCCTCCTCACCAGCGCTGGCAACGGCAAGGTCTCTAGCGCGGCGCGCGGCGATTACGCCGAGGCGGCCGCCAAGGTTCTCTTGAACGATGGGCACGAGGGCAAGGCCTACGAGCTGGCCGGCGACGTGGCCTGGACCCAAGACGAACTCGCCGCCGACCTCGCCGCCGTCACTGGCAAGCCGGTGGAGCTGAAGAACGTGACTGCCGAGGAGCACACAGCGGCGTTAGAAGCCGCCGGGCTACCCGCTGGCATGATCGGCTTCCTGGTCGGTGTAGACCAGTCCACCGCTCACGGCGGGCTCGAGGAGAACGGCGGAGACTTGGCGCGGTTGATCGGGCGGCCCACCTCCCCGCTGATCGACGTGCTGCGCGGCTAACGCGTAGTTGGCTTTCGCAGCTTGATAGGGCGGCCCCGCGGCGATTGGTGGCGGGGCCGCGTTAATTGGCCTCCTTGGTAAACCTATAAGGGTGGCCCGCGCGCTATTGCTCGCCGCACTGAGCCAGCTCTGCCATAGTGGCGGCATGATCAGCTACACCGATGACCCCACGGGCGTCACCGCCGACCAGCTCCACGGCTTCTTCGTGGGCTGGCCGAACCCGCCTACACCGGGCGCTCACCTGCGCCTGCTGCACGGCAGCGGCCTGGTTGAACTCGCGATTCACGAGGACACAGGTCAGGTCGTTGGCTTCGCGACGGCGATAACCGACGGCGTGCTCAGCGCCTACATCCCGCTGCTCGAGGTCTTACCTGAGCATCAGGAGCGAGGCATCGCCTCAGAGTTGGTCCGCCGCCTACTGAAGAGGCTCGATCACCTCTACATGATCGACCTACTCTGCGACGCGGAGCGCCAACCCTTCTACGAGAAACTTGGCATGCGGCCGGCTGGCGGGATGATGATCAGGAACTATGCGCGGCAGGCGGGCGGGTCGCTGCCTTAAGTTGGGGCGATCAGTGGCGCCCGACCTGCTCGATAGCCCTTCTCTGCAGTGCGTGCTTGTTCGGATTAGTCAGGCGTAGCTTGTTGAGGTTCATTAGCTTCCACTTGATGGCCGGGAGTTCGGCGGCATCTGGCAAACCGATTAGGCCGAAGTCTGGGTGCCCGTCGTGCAGCCCGAGCAGGTACTCCATCGCCGCCTCGTTCAATCGGCTACGCACCTCGCCTATCAGCCGCTCACGCACCTCGAGCAGATCGTTTAGCGGTATCTCAACGATGGCCATGCCTTGGAACTCTGTGCGGAAGACGTTGCTAACGTCGAGCCTTGTGGGGTTCAGTAGTTCGTGCATGGGCCTGTTGGAACAGGCAACGTACACGAGGAACGTGCGAAACAACGCATCGCTGAGGCCGTCGTGGTCGAAGAGAAGGCTGACGTCGAACAGGTCGCGGGGATGCTGCCGGTCCAGGGCAGCGACGAGTTTGCCTGCGTAAAGATCCTCGAACGAAACGACTCTCGTGGCGGCGGGCCCGTACTCTGCCGCCACTGCGGCAGACGGGTCCATCCAGTTCACTGGATGGACGGTGCCTCTCATGACCGGTGAGGTCTCGATCTTAATGCGTACCGCGCCCAAGTTGAGCTCGAGGCGCTTGTCGTCACCGCGCTGCGCCGTGGTCACTCGTAGCCCCGGAATCTGGCGTAACAGCCGTTCGCTTATCCTTGCCAGGCCCGCTTCGATGCCAGACAAGCTCTCAGCCCGGGGAGCCAACGGAAGGTACGTGAGGTCGATATCTATGGAGAGGCGCGGCAGGTCTCGGAAGAAGAGGTTTATGGCTGTGCCCCCCTTGAGGGCGAACACGTCCTCCGGCGCCACGGCCCTCAGCGCACGGATGAGCAACCGCAGCTGCGCCATGTACGACTCACGGGCCATTGTTGGACCCTTCCGCCGCGGGCACAAACTCCGCCGGTACCGTTATCCGGTACGTGGGGTGCAACCGACCGCCCGTTACTAACTGCCTATCGCCCGAACCCAGATCGAAGTCGGCAGCGTGCAGGTGTTCACGCCATGCGTGCTGATGCCTGTCGGCGAACACGAAGAACAGCCGCTTCACCTTGACGGATCGGCAGAGCCTGAGAAGGTTCGCCATCAGCTGCGGCCTAAGGTCCGTTAGGCTCTCGAACACGCCGTCCACCGAACCGAAGCCCTCGTTGTTCGGTAACTCGTCGAGGGTCTCTAGCACGGCCCTCTCCACTGAGGAAACGGCCACCGGGTACCGCAATGCCGCCAAGGCCGCACCGCCGACCGGACTTTCGGGCCCGATGCACTCGACCCCGAGCTTGTGGCCACCGAAAAGCTTGAGGCTACGGAACCGCACTTGCGACACCAACTCGAGCCGCTTGAACCATGACGGTGGGGCGTCGGAGTACAGGTAAGCGACCTCTCGATCACCCAGCGGCAGGTAGTGCACGTAACCGTTCAGGTTCAGCGCGGTGGCACCGCCAACGTGAACCGCGTACCCCATCCACTGAGCCGAAGCCAAGGGCACCAGCCAATCGGGGCTCCCTGGAACGAGGCCCAGCGGTAGCGGCCGCCGGTAAAGGCCATGAGCCACGCGCTCAAGCCAGCCGCTAGCGGCATACTGGTGCACCGACTGGCGGCTGTAACCCTTTGACGCGAGCCACTTGGAGTCGACCATGAAACCTTCCGGCAGGCAGGACAGCAAAACCTTTAGGGATGCGCCGGTAAGTTTATTCATGGTTGACATTTTAGCGTGTTTCCAAAGCAACCGCTGTGCGCTGGTGCGCCGCGCTCTAGGCTTGCGCCTAATCCTGCACGCGGCTGAACCGTGGCCCTTGCCTCCACCCCGTCGCTCGACAGCCAGCGGCGGCGTACTCTCTACCGCACGAGCGCTGACGGCACGCAGGCGGGCGAACGGCAAATCGCGGCGTGGCGGCCCGGCGGCGGCACTACATCGGGTTCGGCGACTCGAATCAGCTCCGCTCTATGCGCTGCTACCGGAAGAGCGCGTCTTGGTTACTCCCGACCCCATCACCCAATTGCTTCTCGAACGCCTGCCGTACGAGACCCATCACGTACGGCAACGACTCTAGGTCCGCAAGTCCAACTTCAGCATCGCCGTTGCCCCAGCGGCCCACGTTCGTAACGTCAGCAGCTAGCCCGCGTGGATCGTAGAGCTCGTTGAACTTGAGGTTAAGAGAGAGTCGGAGCCGGCTCCTTTGCGGCACCACATCTACGAAGTTCGTTTCCGCCTTATAGGCAACGTAAAGCTTGAGGAACTCCTCGGTGACTCCAGGATCCAGAGCCAAGACCTCTCGCCGGAACGCATCGAAGACGATCCGCATCGGACTGTCTTGCGCGAGGTTCGGATGATCGGAGATGCTGTAAACATCCGGTGCGGCAGCTTTGGGACGGTAGCCACTAAGCACCTCAGCATCAAGCGCTGGGGCGGACCACACGCCAACAGCCAGGTCGGCTAGCCTGCGCGCTCGGTCGCGGATCGTGTTCTCGTTCCATGCCGGCATGTCGCCGAGTCCTTTATTCAACCGGAGTGGGCTCTCCCGGAAACCAAGCGGCATGTCACGCTTCTCCTCGAACGGCTTGTCGCTGTACTCAGCGTTGTAAGCCGTCAATGTGAGGTTGCCGAGTGTATGTAACAGGGTCTCCTGTACGGTGCGCCAATCGGGGCCGAGCATCGTTTGCCATCTGGCCGAGAGGTTCTCGTTCTGCGGCAAGATGTGTTCGATGGTGTACTCCTCCACATGAACCCGCTCTTTACGGCCGTGGTTCTCTAGGCGCCTTAGGACATAGCTACGACGAGGGAAGTTGTACAAGTCCCGCGTCTGCAGTTCGCGCTTAAACTCCTCGTCTCCTGGAAAGCGACGGTACGTAGGCAACGTCTGAAGGTGCGCCTTGACGCTCTCAAGGTAGCGCTCCTTGCGTAGAACCCGTCCGAACGTCGCGAACGTCTTGTTCATCGAGTTCGTGGGTATAGCGCAAACTGCACGCCGGAACACGTACCCCTCCACCAAGCGGGCAGCCTGGAGGAAATCGTCTCGACTCAATATGCCAACGTCGTAATCCTCGTAAAGCTCGAGTAGGAACGGGTAAGCAACGTCCACTTTCAACTCGCGTAGGTCATGGAAAACCTGCGCTAGCTCCTTGTCGCTTTCCTGCCCCAACGCCATTGCGCAGTAGTACCTAGCGAACCTGCTTATCTCGGCCACGAGCGCCTCTACTCCGCCGCCTTCGACCTCAGGTCTACGGGAGTATGCCTTGAACGCCTCGTAGACTTCGTTGACCCGCGGAATCTCACCTGAACTTGAGCGAACCGTGAGGTAGTGCCGCATGAACGAATCGAAGTGGGTCCCGTACGCTTCCTGGCCGAACGCAAGCTCCATCGGGCGCCAGTACTCCTCGTATAGGCGCGTTTGAAGTCCAGGCTCCAAGCCCATAAGGACGAAATTCCTGATCAGGTCCGCCTGACTAAGCTCACGTCCTGTTGAATTCATGCTTTCGAAGATCAATTGTGGGTTGTCTTGGTCGCGACTGAGCGACACGTCAACGATCACCAGCTTCGCTAGGCCGTTGCATAGCGCAACGACATCATCACCGAGCTTGGCAACTAGGCTTTCGAAGTAAGCGAAGTTCTCAGTGACCCGCAACGACGGTTCGGCCGGTGCTGCCTTCTGTTGCAGAATCGAAAGGAGGCTTTGTTTATCAGTTTGAGTGAGAAGGAGCTTGAACGCTCGCTCCCCGTCTTCAAGGGGGTTAAGCAGGTAGTAGTTGCGAATCTTCTTCGCAGAGAAACCGTCGACGGGTTCCGTGTCACCTAAGTGTCGGGCCAACGCTTCCAGGATTAGCAACACCGTGGTGAGGCGCTGCTGACCGTCGATAACTAGTAGCTCAGGTTGACTAGAGACCTGATACAAGCCCTTTTCGATGTAGACAACAGACCCGACGAAATGCGCCGCAATGTCCTCGTTCCGACCAGCCCGCAGTATGTCGTTCCAGAGCTGGCGGGACTCTCGTTCGGTCCAGCTATATGTACGCTGATAAATAGGAATGGCGAACTGGCCAGGTCTCCTAAGGAAGTCCAGTAGTCTAGCTTCGTTTGCCTTCATGGCCCGGGGCCTCCAATACTCTTACTAGTCGGGCTGCCTGTAGATTCCTGACCTCGGCAACGCCACGCCTTGTTCCCTTCAGGGAGGAACTACCAGTCGTTCCCAATTGGCGCTTGCGGTCGCTAATCAACTGGACCGCAATCCAGGCACGCACTTTGACGATAGTCGGTCGCCTGTCTCCGCACAATTACAATCTTCAACTGCGCAAATAGGTGCACCTCACACACGCGAATCCACGGCGAGCGCCATTTTCTCGTCACCATTGGAGCGCCGCTAGACGAACATGGCAGACGAACGGTAAACACCGGCCATCAACAACCAGAAAACGGACACGCCACTTGAGCATGCCCGTTCTGTTAGACCCGTAGTTAGCGGGGCTTTCTCTTGGTGGGCGGCACAGGGATTGAACCTGTGACCCCTCGCGTGTGAATTAGGCCTTGGAGTTCCTGCTTTGGGCCACCTTGTCCGAAAACACCGTTCCTGACGCTACTCCTACCGGCAGCCAGATATAGACCGCAGTTCTTGTCGGCCAAGTTTGGGCACAATTGGTCAGTGTAGTGGTCAGTGCGGGTCGTCAACGATCTGCCGTTCCTCGACGCCAGACCTGAAAGGATAGAAGGGTGCTCGTAATTAGGCAAGGTGACCAAACTTGCGATGCCTGGGTTACTCATTATTGCAATTGAGCCGTAGGGAAAACCTAGGATTGAATCGTCACCAGCAGCTAAGCCGTTGTCGCCTCGCTAGTTTGCTCCGCGGCATTCGGTGCTTCGGTCGTGCTTTCTATGCCCATCATCATCTTGTAATGGGCCTCGTGATTAGTCTTCTCGAATATCAAACGGAAAACTTCCAGAAATGAACTGACAGTAGTAGGGTCCATAGAAATGTAGAGGTCATCATGTGCGTTGTGGGAACCGTCGTGCATCCAGGAAGTCAAAGCAGCGCAGTACATCTTCTCGCTGCCTTCAAAGTAGTCAGGGAGTTCCTTCAATTCAATTCCCCCAAAGTGCGTGAAATAGATTTCCAGTATCCTTCTCAACGTATTCTGAAGTGTGTGGATGTTGCGGCGGTATTCTTTAACATCCATCCAAAGCAACTCGTATGACGTCCGAATTGGATTTGAATCATGACTCTCCAGAGTCGACTTCAATCCTTGTCTTCTGACAATCCAGAAGGTTTCGTGTTTCAAAGCACTATTGCTGCGTTTCTTGTTGAAGGACACTTCCTTGTGGAAGTAGATGTTGTGGGTAAGGACAAGGACCTGCTTAATTGGTCCATCATCGCTTTCAACCTCGTCGAAGAGCCCTTTGATGAGGCTTGCAACAATGAACAATATATTGCTATCTAAGCTTGAAACCGGGTCATCGATGACTACGACGCGGCTAGCTGTCGTCCCGCTTTCAGTCAAGCTTCCCCTTAACTGGTGATAGAAATAAAGGAAGGCGATGAACGTCAACTCGCCTTCACTAAGAGTGGATTTAGCGTCGGATCCGTCCGCTCGTAAGATCTTGTACGTTGTCTTGTCTTCACCAATTGCTAGCTTGAAGCCATCGAACCCGAATGAACCAAGCAGTCGGTTGATGATGGCAATAGTGGGCTCCACAGATGTCGTCTTGCGCTCCAGTTCCTGGATTTCAGTTTCCGCAGTGCGCTGCGCTTTTACATTCTCGGCAATACGGCCCCCAAGTCCAGTGATAGCCTTGTTGAGGTCGGCCTTGGCCTTCCGATAACCATCTATCTCCGCCTTGAGTTCATTGACCACGAATCTCCAAACCTGTGATGTGACCTTAGAACGCTCGGCGTCGATGTTGTCAATTAATTTGTTCTGTTCGTCGATTTTCTTGTTCGCTTCAACCAACAACTCATTGATAGTCGCCAAGATATCTTCTACTGGTTGCAGCTCAACTACTCTGCTAGGCTCCCTCTTCTTTGACGCTAGAATCTGAACGTTTTCGCTGATTCGCTTTGCAAGGACCTCTCTAGCCGTCCGCAATGCTTCCACGTCAACATATTCAGGCTGAGAGTCAATTACAGAGTCGAGCTGTTGCTGAGCGATCCTTGCATCAATAGCGTAAGCAGAACTAACTGCTTCCACGGCCCTACTGTCCACTAGATAGGTCTCATCAAAATAGTCAGCGAGACTCTGGGCAAACGTAGACGGTGTTGGTTGTTGGCAGAAGGGGCAGGTGTCGTCGTTCACATCATGGAACTTCCTACCGGCCCGCACCCAGTCACTGTTGCCCAGTTTCGAGATCATGGCTGCTATGTCTACATGGGCCTTGCCTATCACTGGCTTTGTCAGTATCGGATTCTTCTCGTGAGAGATTAGCCGATTAGCGTCCACGAGCGCCAGCAATTCTAGCTTGGCTCCTCGGGAGGCGAACACCTTTCTAGCGCTCTCGATAAGACGTTCTTGGGACAGCAAGTCTGCACTATTAGTAGCCGCCTCCTCGAGAACCTTGTCCCTGAACATCTCAGCACTGCCCCTATACCCCTTAAGTGCGCCTTTGAAGAACTCGTCATGTTTTTGTTTTTGCAGCCAACACTTGTGCTTGAAGGCTTCCTCCAGTCTGGCTAGGTCAGCCCTCTTTCCCGACCCTCCCGGTCCATCGCCTAGCGTGGACCTGAGCCTCTCGGCCTCCTTCAATAGAATGGAAAGTTCAGCCTTCTTATTAGCTATTTCGGATTCAATCTCGATGTTCTCTTCGCCCAGTGTATAGACGCCTTTTAGGTCCCTTGAGGAGCTGAAGTTGCGCTCTACAAAATCGCGATTGTATACATGGGTCTCCATGGGAATGCCGTTCTTCCAACGTACTCGGCAATCCGGGTGCTTGCTCACATCTTCAATTACCCGACTAATCGTAGTCTTGCCTACCCCGTTGGCTCCATAGAAAAAATTAATCTTTGACAGGCCATCAATATCCTGCCCGATGCTGTCAAACGAAGCGCTGTTTGCTAGTCGAATTGATTCAATCACGACGCCCCCAGAACAAGCCGAAAACACCCCTGCCAGATGCGGCTTTATGCGTAGATCCCTATCGTTGCCACAATTGCGTGGTGGAGGGAAAGGCGCAACCAGATTTTCAACAGCACGAAGCGATTTCGGCTCCGTTGAATCTGATTCGCTTCAATCAGCAGAGGTGATGGACACCCGGGGACCACGCTGGTTTTCGTACGAGGGCACGTGTTTGAACTTTGAGAGCCGCAATCAGCATCCTACTGGCCTAGACGGCATGACCAAATCCAGTTCTGCTTTCCGAATTCATTAGTTTCGTTACTCCTCTCCGTACAAGAGTGCCCATCCTGCACGAGGCTCACCTCCACGGAACGCGCTTCAACTTCATGCACCGAGCGCTCCACAGCCCAGTCGTGGTACTCGCTAATGTGGGCTGGAAGCTCATATGCCGTCGTACCAACTTGGCCCTCGCCGGGAAGCCTAGCGTCCGTAACCGCAAACGACACTAGTCCTTCACCATTGACGACGAGTGTGGCCAAGTACTGATTGTCAAAGGGAGCAGTAGTTGCCACAGAGCTAAGGGTGATACTTCCGCTCGTACTTGAGCCTTCCGCCGTTGCCTCATACATCAGTTCAACGCCTTCGGCGAAGCCAGCTCGGAACTCAACTGGAATAGACGTCACGTAGTTCCGATAGGATGCAGGTATTTGCACTTCTGTGGCCATCTGCAGCCCTTGAACTGGTGCAAGACTCAGTGTCAAAGGGTTGTCCACGTTTCCGGATCTACTAACGATTAGCCCTAATCGCCCTTCATCTCCATCACGCGTCAACCCACCAGAAGAAACGGTTACGGAATCCTGTCTGTTGATGATTTGCACCTGTCCCCGAACGGTCGTGTACTCGCCATCAGAGTTCACAGTCACCGTATACTCTGCGGCCTGTGGCTCAGCAAAGTAGCTCGGTCGGACCGTCGTTGCCCCGAACGACTTCCCCAGGAACAGCGGGCCCTGCACCGCTTGCGCTGTCACCTCTGCCGGCCACCGGACCAACTCACCATTGTCGTATACGGCAATGTGGCCTACCATTCCGGCTTCAATGACAATGGGAGTAGGGGAAATCGTGAACCTTGGCTGCGGCTCTTCCGATGGACCCCCACCCTCTGGCCCAGAACATGCCACAAGCGCCAGTGCAACCAGTAGTGACGACAGAAACGATGAAGCGGACGCTCTCCCCCATTGAGTTGTTTGCATTCGAGCAGTATGCCATCGCCTGCAGCCGAGCCGTGAGCGCCCCAGGAACCCACGTACAACTGCGAACCTGTTTGGAGAGCCGCCCCCTACTTATTGTCTGAAGCCTGGCCGGTGAGGGCGAGCCAGTCGACGAACGGGCCGAGTGATTCCAACACTTCACTGTCCACATACCGATTCTTCAGTTCAGCTTCCCGCCGACAGTCATCTAGATACCGAAGAATCGTGCGGTAGACCTCCTCACTCGAGGTCGGTGAAGGAACATGCCTTTCCGGAGCTAGCTTCCAGTGCTTGAACTCAAATTGCTTCTTCCTCGTTCTCACAATCCGGTTTGCCCTTACCGCCCACCATTCGCCGCGCACTCGTCCGCCCAAGATATGTAGCCGGATATACCCCACTATCTCGTTATAACGCCAGGCGCCGCCATACTTGTGCCACATGTGCGCCTCGTAGACGCCTACGAGGTGGGCGTTCTCCGGTCCAGCATGAAGCAGCCCCATTCGCTCGATAGCGTTGTTGATATAGGCAGTCCTCGCAGTCTCGTACTCATGCTGCGGAAGTCGATAAACGGGAACGTCAATGCAAGTTAGAGGAGCCGATGTGCCCGACCTTTCTAGCCTCACCAACCTCCGCCCTGCTAGCTCGTTGTGGTCGTCCATATGTTTCTGGTCACCCCGATTTCCTTGAAAGCGACCCCCGCCTTCAAACTAGACGTCAACCAACAAGTGTCATCGCGGCAATCGCCACGCACAACCATTTCATCACTACTTTGAACCACGCCTGCGCCAGCCAAGACTTAGGCGGGACCGCAGCAAGCAACTCTCTGCATATCCCTCAATAGTCGTCAGCTACAGTTGACGCGAAGAGGCTGGCGGCATCAGTCGCCTGTCGCACCGCCTGACGCACTGCACTATCCTTCAGATTCAGCTTCCGCAGGCGACCACCTGCCATTGCCACACTCTCAACGCGCTCAAACCGGTCGGCATGTTGCTTGGCATATTTTGCGAGACCCTGCAGCTTAGGTAAGGCATCTGCGAGATGCGTGCCGTGGGGGTCAACCAAGTCTGCAACGATGCGGTCGCCAACTGCTCGGAAGAATATGAAATCGGGCCGCACTATTTTGTGCTCACCAGCATCCTCGTAGGCAACCCCTAGTGACGACCTACCAGGATATTGAGGGTTCCTATACCAAGCGATGAAGCCCTCACGTCGTGCTTCTTGCTCCAGTACAGTCCGTTCATCGTTGTTCAGCTCAGCAGGGTACTCGCCGTTGGTATCACAAAGCATGTGATTCTGCCAGGTTGGCAACGGGGTTTCTTGGCCTCCCAGCCGTATTGTTGTCGGCTCGAATGTGGATTCAGGTCGCGCTAGGCGGAAGTTCTGAGGTTCAGGACTCAACTCAATTATCTGTCGATAGGCTTCTTTCCGGTCGTCAGGCAACGACTCAATCTTCACTCTGAACTGCTCTAACCAAGCATTAGTTTGCCTGTCAGCAACCTGGTCGAAGTGTGATCCAATCTCAACTACCAACCCAAGCCCAGCCACCATCACGCGTGCTTCCCGGACGGCATCCAAGTACGCCTCTGGTTCCTCGTCCCTGTTGGCGGTCTTACTTGCCTGGTAATCCACGTAGGTTCGGGAAACGTCCGGCGTGAAGATGCGAGTTGCACGTCTGTAGACTTCATCAATCGCTGCCCTGTCAGCTTCCTCAACGAACTGGTCAAAAGTTTTACTGTTCGACCTCAGGTCTGCGGTCAAAGTCTGCCCACGGACCTCCACCACTTCAGCTCTCTTGGCGCTGATTTTCTTCGGGTGCTCAGCTCGGAAGGAGTCAATAGCACCATGCAGAACTGCGTGTGCTATCGCGCCCGCTCCATCAACCAGCCCATCTGTAGAGAGCTCTTGCGCCAGCGCCGTCAATCGCACGCCAGGCTTAGCGCCACGTACAGGGCGGGATTGCGATGGCAGTGACTCGAACTTATCCCACACCTCTGCGGCTACGGTTGGATTCGGACGCATCTCAACGGGATTGACTAGCACCCGCCCTACTGACGCTGCGAACTCATCTCCTGTCATGAGCATGTTCACAACGCCTTCAACAGTTTTACGGTCAAACTTCGGGAGGAGACACTCCACAGAGTTGAGACGGTCGTCGCCCGGAATGCGCCGAGCTAAGGGAGAGCGAATCATGCGACCTAGGAGTTGCGTTATGTGTGTCCGGTCACTAGCTGGCCGAAACGAGACCATGATTTCAGCTCGTGGACAGTCCCAACCAGTGCTGATAGCGTCCTTAGCAATCAGAACCCGGACCCACTCGGATTCCTGTACCCGTTGCGGCTCAATGTATGGCACGTCATACGCGCCAAAGCGCTGAGTGGCGTGGTCGCCAAACACATGGGCGAAATTGCTGGCACTCAGTTCCGGGTAGCAGTCTATGACCGCCTCAATCGCCCTACAAACGTCATCCGGATCCGGCTTGTTGGGAACCTGCAATACCATCAATGGCACGACCCTGGAAACTGACTCCTGCTTCGCGGCGTATTTCGCCCACAGCGCGGTCACTTCGCGCAACTTGGTCGCACCGCGCCTAACGAGCACCGTATCGAAATCACCGGCGCCTACCGGGATGTCAAGGAGAATAGTGTCCTTAATCAGCCCGGACTCTTGCACTCTCGTCGAGTCCACCACCACGGCGGGCAACTTCGTTCGGCCCTTGGCATCCTTCATGGCGCTCTCAAAGCGCTCAACCGTTGCCGATATACCCATTACAACCGGGATGGCTGGAATATCACCGTGGCCGTTTATCAGCCGCTGAACGATTGTGCTCCGGTCCGAGCTGGCGCGACCCATGCCCCTGTGGGCCTCATCCAAAAGTAGATACAGGTTCAGTTCGGGGTCCTCGATCGTGTTCCTGATGGTGTCCCAGATCGTGTAGGCACGGGCATCAGGACGGGCGCCAGGGTACAGCCAATGCACCTCGTCATCCTCGTAGAGACTCTCGTGGCCCCGAACCAGAAGGCTACTCTTGCCAAGTTTCTGAGTGTTCAAGAAGTAGATGTGACCGGGCTCGAACTTCGGCTGATGGAACGTGTTCTCGACCACCACCATGCTGCTATGACTTATCCGGTCACTCGACTCCAGCAGGCGGAACCTAGTCTGTTCATTCAACGACGGGTCATCACTAAACCAAATCACGACGGCGCCAGGATCAGCATCAAAATCACGCTCGTCGTCCCCATGAAACAAAGCCTCAAGAACAGCTGCTGCCATGACGGTCTTACCGGCACCCGTCACCGCCGTCAACGAGAACGCCAACTTGTCATTGCCAATACTCAAATTGTTACGAGCTGTTTCAAGATTGGTAAGAGAGTCCTGTACCGCTTCAGCTTGATAATCCTTGAGGGTGAACTTCATGCGTCATCGCCATTCAGGAAACTGAAGTTCGACAGGTACGACTCGTACAGCCGCACTGGTTCCACGCGGTCCGGCAACTGCCGCACAATCGACTGGAAACGCCGACTGTCATCAGTAACGACGTAAACCGTGTGCACTTCGTCCGCAGTGGCGAGAGTCTCCACAAACGCCTCTACCCTGTCCAGGTCAGTGAGTAATCCATATGTTTGGCCCACGGCCCAGCCCGTTTCTGGCAACTCATCAATGCTCGAACCCTGGGCTCCAGCACGTAACCAAAGCAAGGGTGCGACTCGCTGAAAGGCGACGTTGTGGTTCACAGCATCACGAGACTCGTAAGTCAGCGTGAAGAACATAGCGTTTTCTCGGAGTCCATCCGCCATTGGAAATGGGTCGGTGTAGATGTACTCACCTTGCACTTCAGAACCGTCTGAGGTCTTCCCGCTAATGGCTGCACGAATCCGGGGTTTAGTGATGTATTCAAAGATTCCAGCCGACTCCCACTCCGCATCGCCAGGTCGCAGCTTCGCCCTCTTGAGTTGACGCTGCTCTTCTGCTGAAACCTCATTGTTGGTTACAGATATGCATTGCCTAGAGCCTCCGTCTTGACGGTTGAGTCGCATTACGGCGTGAGCTGTAGTGCCAGAGCCCGCAAAGAAGTCCAGCACCATTGCTGTCGGCTTCGAGCCTACGAAGAATCGCAAAACGTCCTCAACAGCGTAGAGGGACTTCGGGAAAGGGAAACGACGGTCTGGGAGTAGGCGCCTTAGAACCAATGACCCACCCGTTTCGGCGTTGTGTGCTGGCACGTTCCAGACGCGTTTGGGTATTACCCCTTTGCTCGCTCTATAGACACCCCGGACCGCTCCGTCCTCGTCTCGGCCAACTATTTCTATGTCTCCATCTTCTATTGCACGCACAGTTCCGCTCGGCAAGTAGTGGATGGTTACCGTATGGGTGGTCGGCTTGAAACTTCTAGCGCGAATGTAGCCCCTTGTCAGATAGTCATTAGCGGTTTCGGGCGTGATACCCCACAGCCCCTCCTCCCCATTCGGACGAAGTGGCCAGGCACTGAAAGTTCCGGCGGGCGCAGGCACACCATTTCTATCTATCTCGTCCGTAATGGCGTCGCCAACAGAATGTATATGCCCTGTGTGTTCGTCGATAAAGATTGGATAGAACTGGTTGGGCCGAGCGCCGCGTCGCGCAGTCGGTTCTCGTCTGCGCATTCCCAACCATTGAATAGGCTTCCCCACTTGGGCGGCAGCAGAACGTGAATCATCGAGCATGTTGTGTTCTCCGAGTTCGACGTATGCCTCACCGAATCGCAATACGTAGATGTACTCCTCCACTCTGGAAAACTGTCCGACTCGTGCGACCCCTTTTGCGCTGATGACGGTCGTAATCATCTCAGACACTGCTTCGGGAAATAGCTGTTCCAGGAGAAGCCCTAACCTCAGATACTCCTTCTCATCTATGGTCACTATTAGAACGGAATCTGCCGGATTCAGTAACTGCTTTGCAACCAGTAGGCGGCGCTCCATCATGGCTAGCCACTTACTGTGCCTGTAGAGATCGTCGCTCTCCACATAGTCGTTGTTGTACTTCCAGTCACGAGCACCCGTGTTGTAAGGCGGGTCAATGTAAATCACGTCAATCTTGCCGCGGTGCGTGTACGTCAATGCCTTAAGAACGTGGTAGTTCTCTCCGTTAATCACCGTGTGGAACGGTTTGTCCCCTCCGCGCTCCACCTGTCCCGTGCGAACCAGCCCAGGATAAATTCGGTCGCGAAAGTCAGCCACGAGAACCAGGTCATCCAACGAGGCTGTAAGTGGTTCGCCTAGTTCGCTTCCAACTAGTTCCAACTCAGCAGTTTCAGCCTCCCGGTCAATTGCCTTGACCTTCCACAAATGCTGATCGCCCCTAGCTGAGCTTCCCCTCAGGGGCAATACCCGAACCTTGTCACCCGTGCGAATCGGAGCATTTGGCAATTCAACAGCCTCGGGCCGGTGTCGTTCAAAATTCAAGCCGAACGGCAAGCGGGACGCAAGCGCTTGGAATTCTCGCTCCAAATCGGCACCAAGATCTGGATCCCGTGACTTAGCCCGAGCAATTAAGTCCGTCAACCGCGACACTTTCACCTCAGCTTCTACTTCCACCTAACCTACCGTGTGCACTTGGGCCTCGGTCAACCCGCTCAACCGTTGACGAACAAGGCCCATCCCATCCCCATGGAACCACGTCCAGAACACATGGGCCCTCCGGATGGCTGTAGTTAGGCTAGGCGCGCTTCGACTGCCCAAAGCAGGTTGCCGGGCTCCCTTTAGATACCTACCCTGAACCAAGCTACTGAAATGCGTCCAACGCCTATTGGGAAAGCAGGCTGTACGCGAGTTTCCGACCGATTGAATCCGCCATGCTAAGTCCTCGCCCGTGCCAGAAAATTGCTCGGCGCGGTGTGACTGCTTCCTTGCAGGTGTCCTCACCCCTCTCCCGTCCGGACAGGTCGCCCCACAACACCGAATCGCGCAGGGTTGTAAGGGTCCCCCCGGGGGGCCTAAGCAAGCGCATGTCGTTTCGGGAAACCGGAACGTTCAGCGCAGAAAGGAGTACGCCCCACCTACTACCAACCGCACCGCCTCTGTGATTGCCTGACGTAGTACCGGCTTCGCCGCCGCTACGCGGCAACAACCCACAAGCCCCGCCTCCAAGCCAGGAGAGCGGGGCCCTTCTCGTTTAAGGAGCACGCATGAACCGCAAACCCGACGCCAAGCAAGCCGCACTCGACACCCTTCATAAGGGAGTCACCGACATCATGACCAGCGACGGCTGGAAGAAGGCCCTGGAGTTCCGCCAACGCTTCCACAACTACAGCTACATGAACACCCTACTGATCCTCGCCCAACGACCCGACGCCACCCTTGTCGCCGGGTACCGCACCTGGCAGGCCAGCAACCGGCACGTCCGCAAAGGCGAGAAGGGCATCGGCATCCTCGCACCTCTCCTAGTCCGCGACCCTGATGACCGCGACCAGCTCAACCTCGTCGGCTTCAGAACTGTCTACGTCTTCGCCTACGAACAAACCGACGGCGAACCCATCCCCATGCCCGAACGACCCCGCCTACTGCTGGACACGCCAGACGCCCAAGTGAAGCTGGCTGGCCTCCACTTCCGCCTCGCCATGTTCTGCGCCAGTAAGGGCGTCAGGGTCAGCTGGGACTTCCAGCACGAACGCGCCCTCGGCGTCTACCGACCCGCCACCAAGCACATCGCCATCAAGCCAGGCCTCAGCCACACCCAAGCCTTCAAGACCCTATGCCACGAAACGGCACACATGCTCCTACACACCGGCAGCGAGCGGCGGGACAGCGCGGAGCTGGAAGCCGAGACCACCGCATTCCTCGTTAGTCACGCCCTCGGCATCGACACCAGCACCTACTCCTTCGCCTACCTCGCCAGCTGGACAAACAGTCTCGAAGACCTCATCCAAGCCGGTGACAGGGCTAGCAAAGCCGCCAACCAGATCCTCGAACAGCTACAAGCCGACCCCGACGACGACGCCACAGACCCGGTGGCGGAGCCGTCCATCAAACCGCCCACCAACACCAGCCCCGCCGCCCCACGCCAACCGCTCACCTACCTCAGCAGCTGACAGCCTGGAAGGAGCACTCGCCTAACAAACCCAACAATAGGCTTCCCCGGCAACCACGCCTCGCACGAGCGCCAGCGACCCGCCATGGTCCTGGCGCTAACTCGTTTAAGGAGACCCGCATGACACTTCAACAACTCTTCCGAGCCCTAATCCACGCCCTCACCACCAACCCCGAAAGCCACCAGGTCGACATCCAACTGGCCGACCTGGCCGCCAGCGCCGCCCTAGCCCTTCACGCCACCAAGGCCGACAGCCTCAAGCTCGCCTGCCTCACCGTCACCAACCCAGAACCGCTCATCGCCGCCGACCAGCTGCTGCGCCCCTACGGACTCGTCCTCACTGCCACTCCACACCAGCGCACAGCCCGACTCATCAGCATCAAACGCCACCAACCAGAACCCGACCAATCGGCCGGAGTCATCCGCGTCCACCGCTCGAAGGGAGCCAAAGCAGCATGACCATCAACCTCACCACCCTGCTCAACGAAGACCCCAAGCACACCTGGTGCTACACCTGCCAAGGCGACGGGTACCTCATCTACGTTGGCGGACCCGGCTACTACAGCATCAGTCACGGCAACTACCTCCCCACCGAAAGCCTCGAACCCTGCGACGACTGCCACGGCAGCGGCCGCAACGACGACGGCAACAGCCCCCTCAACGCCGTCAGGCTCCACCTACGAGCCCTCACACCCAGCCAACGCCTCCACCTCGAACGCCTCACCCAAGGCCACAAACTCCCCATCACCCCCGCCAACTACATAGCCCTCGAAGACTTCTTCGGCGAAGTCGACAACGAACTCGGCGGCAAACACCCCGTCACCATCGAACTGGAAGCAGCGCTGGACAACGCTCAGTTGCTTGAGCCCACCGAGCCCGGCCACACCGACACCCGCAGCCCCCGCATCTACTAACCGCGTTCGCCTGGCTCGGTCACACCCACCACCCCGATTAACAACTGGAAGGAACCTCATGGACACCGTCGACTGGCGCGACCTCATCGCGCAACTCTCCCAACCGTTCCCCGCCGACCAGATCAAGTGGCGAGCAGGAGCCACCAACCGCGACAAGACCAAAGCCATCGCACTCCCCTACGCCGAAGCACGCGCCTACGAAGACAGACTCAACACCACCTGCCCCGGCCACTGGCACGTCGACTTCCAACCCTGGGGCGACAACCGCATCATCTGCCGCCTCACCATCCACAACCTCACCCGCAGCAGCACCGGCGAAGCCGGAGACGCCAACCCCGACATCGCAGGCACCAGCGCAGAAGCCCAAGCCTTCAAACGAGCCTGCAGCAAATACGGACTCGGCCGCTACCTCTACGACCAACCCACCACCTGGGTCGACTACGACCCCAAAACCAAACGTCTGCTGAGCACGCCGACGCTCACCACCGTCGCCACCCCGGCCACGGCCATCACCGCAAGCGAACCCATCACGCTAGGCAAGGAACGAGCCAGCGCAATGCACCGCGAACTGGCACGCGCAGGCGTACCACGCGCCACCCACTACGCCTTCGCCAGCGAAGCCACCGGCAAGTTCATCAGCAGCTTCGCCACCCTCAACGAACAAGACGCCGCCATCATCTGGTCCGCCGCCAAGAAGAGCACCAGCAGTAAGAACGGCGCCCTAGCTACCCCGGCCTGACCTCGACGCCCTCCTCGAACATCCCGCTACTACCGGCATCCTCGAAAAACTGTCGCTGGGAAAAGTCAGTTTGCTACCTTGGAGTTACCCCAAACAACAGCGGCAACGGACAGCAACAGCGCCCAGCGGTCACGCATGGCGCCAGCCGGCCATTGCCGCTTGGAAAGGAGTCTCAACCCGCCCCGCGACCCCGAAGCGAACACCGATGGAAAGGAGGTGACAACATCAACAAGCCCACCAAAGGCTCGCTCCCGATAAGGCTCCGCCTAAGCGCCCTCCGCGCTACTGCGCTCCTACTGGAGCAAGCCATACGCCTCAACTACGCTCACGTGAAACTGTTCGTGCGCCTACTGCTCAGCGTGTACCGGCGCATCAACGTGCTCGACAAGACGCTCCAAGGCAGCTCCGAGCAGTAAGCCACCAGCCACAACACGAACATGGGCTATACCTTCAGGTATGCCCGAAGACCCCCCGAAACCCATAGCGCAAGCAGTGGCGCTGGCAAGCCTACGGGACCTACCGCTAGCGGAGCAGATGGAGTTAGCGAAACACGAGGCTTACGAGGTTCTAGAGGCCCTCGCCCTCAACCCGCACGCTCACGAAGCCACCCTCAGGGTGATAGCGGACGACAGGGGGCTCTGGCCGGTACTCATCAAGAACAAGCGCCTACCAGAAGACATCCTGGAACTGATCCTCATCGCCAACGACCCACAGGTCAGCCCGGCCGCCGTCCTGCGGCACCCGAACGCCACATACGTCATGCGGCAGTTCGAACTTGCCAGGCACCAGAACGAAGACGTTCCCGACCCACTCCCTACTGAATACGCCTCACCCGTAAAGGCACCGACGCACAACGTCGAAGCCTGGATACGAGGCAGCAACATCACCGCCGAGACCTGGTTGTGGAACCGGCACGACTGGTACGCCAACATGTACGCCCAGGCAGAACCCGAAGCCGACAACCTGCAAGACGAATGGCTGCTAGAAGAGTGGACGGCGAACCTAGCGTTCACGCCCGACTACGTGCTGACCCGAATCGCCAACAAGCTCCTCGAACGCCTCACGCACCGCAAGCTGCTCCCTACCGAGTACGCCCACGTAGAGCAGGTAGCCGCCGACCTCGAAGCTAGCGACGTAACACCCACCTTCTACCGGGTACTCGAAGCCGTAGCGCGACACCCCAACACGCAGGCGGAGACACTGAAGGCGCTGGCAGGCAGTGAAGATCGTGAAGTCAGTGAACTTGTCGCCAAGGCCGGCAACACCAGCCTCCCCGTCCTCAAAGCTCTACTCCGACGAGGCGACATAGCCACAGCCGTAGCCCAGCACGCCAGCCACAAAATCCAGAAGCTCTTCCCCGACCTACTAGAAGCGCTGGACACCCAAGGCCTAGCGCTACTAGCCGCGAACTCACATTTACGAGGCATGGACCTAGAAGACCTAGAGGGAACACCCTCCCCCGCCATCCTCAGCGCCCTCGCTGGCAACCAGTCCTACTACCAGGACCGCGTGGACGAACTAGCCAAGAGCGACAACCCCGCTCTCCGCATAGGTGCTGCAACCAACCCGAAAGCCTGGGAAAGCACACTTCACTTCCTCAGCGCCGACCCAGAACGACTCGTAGTGCAAGCCGTAGCCGCCAACCCTGGCGCCCCAGAACAGATCCTCACGCAGCTGTTCGTTGCCCGGCCAGATACTCACAGGCATCTGGCTGGCAATCCGACCACCCCACCGGAGTTGCTCGGCGCTCTTCACGAGAACGGTGACCTAAGGCTTCATAAGGAGTTGGCTCGGAATCCCAGCACACCCACCGCCACCCTGGACGGGCTAGCATCCAGCACCGACCCGGATGTGCAGTGGCGGATAGTCAACAACCCCAGCGCTTCAGGCGAAGCCCTGACCGCACTGCGAACGACCGGCCGTAGCTGGGCTGTTCGGCATGCTGCTCGTAGGCGCTTACTGAACGACCAGGGAGCCCGCGACGCCCCGCCTCCGCTCGAAACCTTCCGAGAAGCCGTAGCGGCCATCACCACGGAAGAGCCTGACCCAACCCGCTGAACCCAGCGGCTGACACCAACAAGCAACCACCCCCACCACGAAGCCACGCCCTGCGAGCAGGCCGGAGCAACACGCTCTAGCCTGCTCGCTCACTTGTGGCTCGAATCCGTAAGGAGATCAACAATGAAGCAAGGAAACCTTGAAGACACAGACACCCCGGCAACCCCAGCAAGCCTAGAGTTACCTTCGCCCTCCTCAGCCCCGACCAGCGCCATCGACGCCTGGTCGATTCCAGGTGACGAACTCAACGACATGGAGTTCGACCCGGTGAAGATGGTCATCCCCGGCCTCCTTCCCCCTGGCCTAGCGGTACTTGGCGGAAAACCCAAGATCGGCAAGAGCTTCTTCACAATGCAAATGGCCGTGGCCGTGGCCGAGGGCACCATGTTTCTGGGCGAGACCATGCCGCAAGGCGACGTGCTTGTCTTCTCGCTGGAAGACGACCAGAGGCGACTGCAAGGACGCGCCAAGGCCCTCACCGAAGGAGACCCAATACCGAGAAGGGTCCGCATGTACAAACAGGAAAACAGGAACATCAAACTACCGGATATCGAAAAGCTAATCGAACAGTGGGCCGTCCACCAAAAGAAGCCAACCTTGGTCATCATCGACACCATGGTGAAAGCCATGCCCAAGAAGCAAGCCGGGCAAGACGATTACGCCCACACCACCCAAGTCCTAGGCAGCCTGCAAGCCTTAGCACTACGCCTTGACATCGCAACGCTACTGGTTCACCACACAAGCAAGCGCGAAGACAGCCTTGACGACTTCGACGCGTTTCTCGGCAGCACCGGCATCAACGGAACCGCTGACACCCTGATGCTCCTGACACGCCTCCGAGACTCAGCCAGCGCGGAGCTTTCCGTCACTGGCAGAGACCTACCAGAGGTCATGAAAATCCCACTAGAACGGGACGGCGTCATTTGGCGTAAAAGCGGTGTCCAGAACTACAAAGACATATTCGACGTCTCCCCAGCCCAGTTCAAGACCTTACAGGTAGTCAATAGGCTTCGCATCGACGGGTCACCAACCCCCACGGCCGGAGACATTGCAGCAGCCATCGGTAAGTCGAGCTCTAACACGAGCAACTTCCTAAGCGTCCTCAAGAGCCAAGGGTTCCTGGTCCAACCCAGCTTCGGAACATACACGTTGGCGACGGGCGTAGCGGAGAAGCTCTCACTCTTCAATGAAGCTAGTGAGGCCACACCCATCACCTCAGTCCTCGACGAGGACCCCATGCCAGACATAGTCAACGGGTTCGACTTCAGTTAGTAGCCCCTAAGAGCAGGTTTCACAGCATTCACTAACTTCACTAGGCCGCCCGCCCCAACCCTCACGAACTGAGCAGGTGGGCGGCCGGAAAGGACCACCATCCATGCCAACTTTCGCAGGTAACGGGCTGCATCCAGCGGCCCCACCCAAGTTCTACTCTCCCAAGGAGTTCTACCTGAAGCACGACCGCCGCATCGGACGCGACACCATCTACCGCCTCCTTGCCGAAGGCCGCATCCGCTCCGTCCGGCCCGGCAAACGCAAGATCCTCATACCCGCCAGCGAACTACACGACTGGCCAGCACGAGAACTCCGAGGCGAGAACTGACACCGTAAGCCCTCCCACAACCAAGCCACCTTGAGCCCACCCACGCGGTGGGCTTCTTCATTTCTGGAGAAATCCCATGCGCAAGTACCAGAAGCTCCTCAACAAGCCGTACTTCAACGAACGCTCTAAGCTTTGGGAAATCCGCTTCTCAGCAGGAACCAACCCCGAAACCGGCAAACGAATCCGGCACGTCATCACTCACAAGACCAACAAGGGCGTCAAGGAGAAGGCCATCGAGTTCCTGAAGGAACAAGAACTCAACGAGATGCCCGCCACCGGCCTCACGGTCGGCGCCTACCTCCTGAAGTGGCACAACGATTCGCAGTACAGCTGGTCACCCCGCACCAAAGAGCTGTACCTGCACCAGATCGAGAAGCACATCATCCCCAGAATCGGCGACCACATCCTCGAAGAGTTGAAACCGCATCACGTGCGCAGCATGGTCGCCGACATCGCCGAGAAGGGACTGCTATCCACCGCCAACAAGTGCCGCCGCCTCGTCTGGACCGCCATGGAGGACGCCGCCGACTCTGACCTCATCGCCAAGAACCCTGTGAAGACAGTGAAACCCGTGAAAGAGGAAGCCAGGAAGATTCGCATCCTCGAACCGCACGAGACCCGTAAGCTGCTCGATGCGACAAGGAACCACCGGCTGTACGCGGCGTTCTACCTGCTTGTCGCCACCGGCTTGAGGCGCGGTGAACTCCTAGGACTCAGCTGGAAAGACGTCACCGAAGACGGTCTCCTCATTCGGAACGCCCTGAAGCTAGTCGGCAACGACCCCGTACTAGGACCGCTCAAGACCAAGAAGAGCCGCCGCTTCGTCTCGCTATCCCAAGACGTGCTCGATGTCCTAGCCGCCCACCGCGACCAGCAAGACCAAGAACGCAAGGACTGCTACGGCAGTTGGACCGAAACCGGCCTGGTGTTCACCACTAAGATCGGCACGCCCATCCACCCCAGGAACCTGCTTCACATCCTCAAGAACGAGCAGGAGAAAGCCGGGCTACCCCAGACCTCCATCCACTCGTTCCGGCACATGAACGCCTCGCTACTCATCACCAACGACCTCGACATCAAGAGCATCTCCGAACGCCTCGGCCACAGCAGCACCAGCTTCACCATGGACCGCTACGGCCACATCTTGCAGGAGCACCGACATAAGAGCGCGCTCAGCGTTTCGCAACTGCTAGGAGAAAACCAACCTGCCGAAGTGCCCCGCGAACCTGAAGATGATGAGGGCTCGGAAAACAAGGGCTAGGGACTAATAAATGCCGGACTCGTAGAGTCTCAACAACTGGTCATAGCTATACGTTGGGGGAAGAGTGATGCCGATGCAGGTGTTCTCGTACTGACTCACGAGCATCGAATCCGCCATTGCCGCGTAGAAACCGCCTGATCCATAACTCCCGCCCGAACGACTCGCCGCACTCCGATACGCCGAGAAGTTGCCGCGACAGTAGCTGATGTCGTTACGTAGACGTTGCTCTGGCGTGGGCGGCGTGTACGTTCCCGGCACACATGAAGCAAGCAGTGCTCCGACCCCTAGGAGCAGCAAGAGTGACGTGAAGCGGGCTGAAGGTCTAACCATCTGCGCCGCCAGCATACCCGGCCGTCAGCGAGGTTCCTTGGCCGCGTAGTGACCGAGTGGTCAGTGTACTGGTCAGTGTGAGCCTGTTGCATGGGAAAACCCCCGAACCGAGTCGGAGGCTTTCACCGTCCTACACGTTGTTTATGGTGGTGGGCGGCACAGGGATTGAACCTGTGACCCCTCGCGTGTGAAGCGAGTGCTCTCCCGCTGAGCTAGCCGCCCTTACTACTAGCGCCCAACAGCTTATGCCGGGTTCTGGTGGAGCGTCA
>Ga0172382_10003612_pt1 | contig 24352 bp, 25 predicted proteins | sample Leawel138RmetaG_FD_122245 | JGI IMG/M metagenome (GOLD analysis project Ga0172382, IMG submission 122245) | Leachate microbial communities from a municipal landfill in Southern Ontario, Canada - Leachate well 138R metaG | ecosystem: Engineered > Solid waste > Landfill > Unclassified | place...
CCGGCCCTTCGCTCCATCGCGGCGCGGGGCCGGACGGTGCGAAGCTGGGCCTATTGCTCCGACGCGGTTTTCGAAGCGCGTGACCGTCGTCTGGCACCTGCTCCGGCTGTCCAGTCTCGCCTCGGCACTTCGCCGCCACCTCGAAAGCCTCGCAATGCCGGCGAAGCTGCCCGGCTCGAACTTATCCGACGTGGAGAATACCCAGATGCTTCCAGCTACATCACCGGATCTGAAAACGAAAGCGACAGAAACACAGGTTTTGCAGGCACTGACATCGCTCGCCGGATTGCCATCGCGGCAGGCGGATGATGCGGAAATGGACCGCCGCATGTACTTCGTCGCCCTTGAAGGCGTGACGCGGTACGCGCTTTCGGAGGCGGTCAAGGCCGTGATGCGCAACAAGCTTGGACATACCTTTTTCCCAAGCCCGGTTGAACTGCGCCGCCTCTGCGATGAAGCGGTTGCGCCCCATATCGAAGCCGATCGCCGCATTCGCCAGCGTGAACAGCAGGCCCGTGAAAACGCTGAGATAGCCACAACCCAAGCCCTGAAAACGCCGGAATCTCTTGCCCGGTCGCGGCGGCTCTACGAACGCTTTTGCGAACAGTACGAAGCATCAAAGCCCGGCCATGAGCCGTTTGTTCCGACGCTCGATCCTGAGCTTGTCGCCCGCATCCCCGATGCTGACACCGGCACGTTCAAGAAGGTCAGATTGACATGACCAGACACAGAGAAAGCCGCATGCGCAATGCGATCAACCGGGAATTGACCGCCTCCAGGCGTGCAGCGGGCATCAAGGCCCCAACGCACAGTGATCGCAACGCCGATGCAGAATGGATGCGGCAGATGGCGCTCGTATCTCATGATGCGCGTGATTTGACCGGCCGACTGATGGGCGACCCTAACCCTGCGGACCCGCGCCGGATGGTGGGAGGTGCGGCATGATCCGAAAGATGACTGGAAATGAGCTTCTGCGCATCCGCAAAATCCCGACATGGGCGCGGGAAATCATCCTCGACGTTGCCGACTGGCATCACGTCGCGCTGCGGGAGGTGCTGACCGGCTATCGGTCAAAGCGGGCCGTCATTGCGCGGGATGATGCGGTTTACCGGCTTCGCACGGAAGGGCCGAGACGGCCGTCAACGATGCAGATCGGAGACTGGGTTGGTCTCGATGACTCGACCGTCTCAGTTGCCCTGGCCCGTCACAGCGAGCGCACAGGGGCGGAGATTATCACCAATGCAGACCTGGAGGCGCGTCGCCGTCGCAACAAGGAATACAACGAAAGGAGGGCCGCATGACCTGGGCAACGGAAGAAGTTCGGGACCAGATTGCCGTCATGCTGGAGGAAGGGGCCACCGGCGCGCAGATAGGTAAAAGGTTCGGCGTCACCCGCAACGCTGCTATCGGCGTCATTCATCGCGACAAGCGCCTTAAGGCCATCGGCTTCAAGCGCGCTCCAAGTGAGCATAGCGGGACCATGGCGGCGCGGGCCGAGCGAATATCAGTTGCATCACATCGGAAGAAGAATATCCGTGGCGGCGTTATTTCCAAGACCCGCCTCAAGGTCGTGCCGACACCGCCGATTGTCGAGGTGTTCGATGCCATTCCTGATGTTCCCGGCAAATTCGGTGCGCCTCATGTGGCAGGCGTCGATCTGATGTTGCTGACCGAACATCGCTGCAAATGGCCGATCAACGATGGTGGACCGTTCCTGTTCTGTGGTGAGGCAAAGAAATCAGACCGGCCTTACTGCGCGTTCCACAATACGGCATCCATCGGCAAGGGCACTGAAAGCGAGCGCACGGCGGTTCGGTCGGCAATGAGGATGGCGGCATGAGCAAGATCGATGACGTCGCAAGGGCGATCGATCCTATGTCGGCCAAGGTAGCTGACATGCTCATCCAAAGGGGCCTTTCCCGCAAGGACGTTCTCGCGATCCTTCCGATGGATAAGGCCCGCGCCGCCATCGAGGCGATGCGCGAGCCAGAGGTCGAGATGATTGCGGCTTTCTGGCGTCAGAAGAACTGCGGCACCCAAGAGGTGGGACAGGTCGGGGATGCGCGATCAGATTATGACGCCTGGCGCGCCGCCATCGACGCAGCACTAAGCGAGGAAGGGCGATGAGCGGCAGGCATTGGTGGGAGAAACAGGCGCAGAACGTTGAATCGCTCGCCGCAGGTCTCTGTGGGTGCTGGTCCTGCATGGAAGAACGGGACGAGGTCCGTTCAAGAATGATCCTGTGCCCCAACTGCGGCAACAAACGGTGCCCGAAAGCGTCAAATCACAGGCTGGATTGCACCGGAAGCAATGATCCGGGGCAGCCCGGATCGGTATACGGCTAGGCGGCAACTGACGAGGGAACAATGGCAAAGGCGGAAAAGAAGAAGCGAGCACCGGCAAATGAACCGGGATACGAAGGCGCAGAGCATTACACGACGCACGTGAAGGTTAGCCTCACCCGGTCGGAGCCTCGCCTGATCCGCGCTCGCCCCGGCTCATTCGAGTGGCGCTACAACCGAGACGATGACAATCTGACGCCGCTCTATCATGCTGGCGTCAAGTTCGCTGGCCTATGGGAAAAAGCGGGCATCACATCAGATTCATCTCTGGACATCACATCAGCAGGTGGCGGCCAATGGAAGGGCCTGCCCGACGCCCGCGTCATGGCCATGGATGAAATCAATGCCGCGCGGAAGGAAATCGGCAAGTGGGGTACGTCTCGACTGGTCGATTATTGCGTCATCGGGTCAACAGCGGCAGAGATGGCGGCCAAGCATGGAGCAGGGGAACGGGCCATGGCGTTCGTGCTGGCGGAGGATTTGCGAGCGTGCGCGCTGCATTTCCGCTTCCTGTGAAAATCGTTACGGAACCGAATTGACCGTTGTAACGAAAGGGGGTATGAATGTCGGTATTGGCGATATTTGCGCCTTCGCCCGTCTTGCGCTCTCGCGGCGGGTTTTTTCTTTTCCAGTAACAGGAACCCCCGACATGGACAACGATGCTCTCAAGGGCAGCGGCATCTAGCCATGGCAATGTCGCCCGATAGGGTGAAGGAAATTGCCGATCGGGCAGAAGGCATCAAGCCCGGCAAGCCTGAAGCAAGAACCGGCCGCCCTTCCAGGTACAAAGACACCTTCGCCAAACAGGCTGAGAAGCTTTGCGCACTCGGGGCGACAGATGAAGACCTTGCCGATTTCTTTGAAGTCAGCATCCGCACCATCGCGAACTGGAAGACGCAGCACGAGGACTTTCTTCATGCCCTAAAAGGCGGCAAGTCTCAGGCCGACAATAGGGTAGAGCGCAGCCTGTATCAGCGCGCGGTTGGCTACTCATTCGATAGCGAGAAGGTTTTCAATAATCGCGGCCAGATTGTCAGAGCCAAGACCCGCGAACACTGCCCGCCCGACGTGACTGCGCAAATCTTCTGGCTCAAAAACCGCAGGCCTGAAGACTGGCGCGACAAGCAGGAGCATCAGCACAGTGGCCAGGTTGTTATGATCGCGCCTGAGGCGTCAGACCTGTGACAATCACGCTCACGAAAAAGCAGACGGCTCTGCTTCCTCATCTCGGCAGACGGGGGACAAAGCACACACTGATCTATGGCGGTTCGCGCTCGGGCAAGACATTTCTGGTTTGCTATGCCATAGCCACCCGGGCGTTGCGGGCAGAAGGATCACGGCACGGCATATTCCGCAAGCACGCGGTGGCGGTGAAGCAATCGGTCGGGCGGGATACGTTCCCCAAGGTCATGTCGCTGGCCTATCCGGATGCAAAATTCAAATGGTATGAGCAGGACGGTGTTTTCGTCTTTGGGAATGGTTCCGAGGCCTGGTGTGCCGGCCTCGATGACAAAGAGCGCGTCGATAAGGTTCTCGGCAAGGAATATGCGACAATCTACGAGAATGAGGCATCGGAGCTAAGCTACGATGCTCACACTACGCTGATGACGCGCCTTGCGCAGAATGTGCAGGCGAATGTTGGCCATCCCGGCCCGCTGCCGCTGCGTAATTATGTTGACCTGAATCCGACCACTCAAAGCCACTGGACCTACAAGCTGTTCGTGCAGGGCGTAGACCCGGAAAGCAAGCGGCCTATCAACCTGGCAGACTACAGCCACTTCGTTGCCAATCCGATGGATAACGAGCGGAACCTGCCCCCGGATTATCTGGAAAGCCTGAAGTACCTTCCCGAAGCGAAGCGCAAGCGTTTCTTTCTGGGCGAGTTCTCCGGTGATGCTGAGGACGCGCTATGGACGCGGGGAAGCATCGAGCGTCTGTTTGTGATGGAGGACAGCGAGCTTCCAGATTTCATCCGCGTGGTTGTGGCTGTCGACCCTGCTACTACATCCAACCCCGGCAGCGATGAAACTGGCATCGTTGTTTGTGCGATAGACAAGGACGGGTTCGGCTATGTGCTGGAGGACGCCAGCGGCGTGATGAAGCCGGAAGAATGGGCTATGCGCGCCGTCAGCCTGTATAATTACTACAAGGCCGACAGCATCGTGGCTGAGAAAAACCAGGGCGGCGAGATGGTCGAAAGCACCATTCAGGCACAGGCGAAAGGCCGCTGGGTGCCCGTCAAGCTGATCCATGCATCGCGGGGCAAGGTGACAAGGGCGGAGCCTATCAGCGCGCTCTATGCCCGCCGCCGGGTTCGCCATGTCAGGGAGTTCGCTGAGCTTGAGGACCAGATGTGCGTCATTGGCGGGACGTTAATTGAAACAGAACGCGGGCAGGTCCCCATAGAACAAGTGAAAGTCGGTGAAAGAGTCTTAACAAGGGCTGGTTTCCGTGCGATTGAAATTGCATGTGAAACAGGCGAGGCGCACTCTGTCGTTGACATTGAATGCAGCGATGGAAGGGTACTCACTTGCACTCCAAATCATCCGATTTTCCTCAGGGGCAAGTTTGTTCCTGCCGCGAGTGTGCGAGTTGGGGATATCCTGTGCGGAAGCCCCAACTGGGCAAGCACGGATGGCCCGCCGCGTGGCGTGGCCGGTGGTATCATCGGATGGCTGCGGGGCATTTCAGACACGCTAAAGGGGGTCTTCTCCATAGGGAGATTTGGGCCTCTCATGTTGGGCCTATCCCATATGGGCACCACATCCATCATAGGAACGGCGACCCCGGCGACAATCGAATCGAAAATCTCGAATGCGTTTCCCCGTCTGAGCACTACGCAAGGCACTCTGCGCGCGGTTGGCATGGGGATGCATCTCTTCGGGGCGGCGGGAAGCAGGCGTGGGAAAGCCGCAAATGGTCCCCCAAAAAGTGCGCCAACTGCAACGGCGAGTTCCGGACGCCCTACCCGAACAGAGCTATGTTTTGCTCGCAGTCGTGTGGGAGGAAATACAGATCAGCCGCGCAGACCAAGAGCCGAGCCTGCGCAAGGTGCGGCGGCGAGTTCACGGCACGCGACCCTAGGCGTATCTATTGCAGTGGCGCGTGTAACGACGCGGCGTATCTCGCCAGAAAGCGTCTACAATCTCCGGGTTGAGGGGCTTCCTGAGTATTTTGCTAATGGCATACTGACCCACAATTGCAGTTTCACCACTGGCTTTGACCGCAATACGGCCGGGTATTCGCCTGACCGGGTTGATGCGCTGGTGTGGGGTTTCACGGAACTGTTCCCCGGCCTGATTGAGGATCGCGCTGGCGCTGCACCGCAATATGCAACGGTCGAGCCTGACGCGCCGGTTCTGGATTGGTGAAAGTAGATATCCGCCCCGGCACGCTCCGGGATATCTGTTTCATTGCTTCCAATCTGAGAGACGAGGACAAGCGCGAGGTCTTTGCTACCGCGAGATTGCGGTCGGGCACGGAAGCGGGCGCTATTTCATTTCTATCGTCGCCCGATTGGTGCTGGACGGCGTGGCTCGACAGCCAGCCGGTTGCCGCTTTCGGTGTTGGCATCGGCAACCCGGTCCACCAGCCGCATATTCGGCACGCATGGGCCTACGGGACCAGCCGCTTCAAGCGGGCTGCGCCGGCCATCACGCGGTTCTGTGTTCGTGAGTGGCCTCACCGGCTCATTGCCGAGGGTGTGACGCGCGTCGAGATCAGGTCAATCGCAGGCCATGACATTGCCCACCGTTGGCTGGCCGGCCTTCGTGCCCATCGAGAATGTGAAATGCCGAACTACGGTGTGAATGGTGAGACGTTCACGCTGTGGAGCTGGCGCAAAGAGGACTGGAGATACTGATCATGTGTTTTCCGATACCAAAGCCCAAGATCCCGGGCGCACCGGCGGTCCCCAGCGAAGATGCGCAGGCTGCACGGGCGCGCCGGGCAGAAGAAATGGCGAGCGCACGATCCCAGCAGGGCCGGGCCGCGACTGTTCTGAACACGCCGCTGGGCGACCCCAATTACGGCGAAGACGTGCGCAGGACACGGCTGGGCGGTATCTGATGGGCATTGCCGACGACCTGATCCGAATGCAGCAGCATCTTGCTTCGCAGCGATGGGGCTGGGAGGATGCGTGGAGGGACTGCGTCGACCTGTGCATGCCATATGCCAGTCACGTCTTTGACTTTGGCGGCTCCGCGAGCATGCAGCAGTCGATGACGGGCCTGTATCAGCAGCCCAAGGCAGTGCAGCGCAGCCGCGAGATGTTCGATGCAACGGCGGCATGGGCATCTGATCGTCTTGTCGCCGGCATGGAAAGCCTGATCGCGCCGCGTGCGCAGAAGTGGCATTCGTTCGCTCTTGATGACCCGTTTTCACCAGATCCGACTGATCTGGAAGAAGAATGGCTTGATCGTCTGCGAGATTACCACTTCGGAGCCCGGTATGACGCGAAAAGCAATTTCGCACTCGCCAATCAGAAAGCCATACGGATGGCCTGCATACTGGGAACCGGCGTCCTGTATCTGGAAGAGAACATTGGGCGGCAAGGCGTCGATCCGGTCAAGGTGCCATTCTTCTATCGCTCGATCCCGGTTGTGGACTGCTATCTGGGCATCAATGCGTATGACGATGTGGACAAGGTTCTGCGCATATCGACCATGACGGCGCGGGCGGCAACCGCCTATTTCTCGGCAGAGGGCGACAGCCTGCCTGATGTCGTCAGCCGCAGCATGGAGAAGGAGCCTGATAAGGATTTCACATTTCTCCATGCGGTCCTGCCGCGCGAGGAAGCGGGAGAATATAGCGACAAGCGCCGCCATCAGCCGATAGCGTCATTCTGGATCGAGGTATCGACGCGCCACGTGATCCGATCGTCCGGGTTCTTCACCATGCCGTATTCGGTGATGTGGTGGGATCAGGCAGATGGCTCGCCATACGGCCAGTCACCGGTGATGGCGGTGCTGTCGGAGATCAAGATGCTGCAGGTGATGGGCAAAACGGTTGCCCAGGTATCGCAGCAGATGATCAAGCCGCCCATGGCCACCATGCCGGGGGTCTACAACCAGCGGCTCAACCTCAATTCCGGGGCGATCAATCCCGGATATCTTGACGAACAGGGGCGACTGAGGGCGCAGCCGATCCTCCAGTCGCAGAACCCGACATTTGCTGAACGGCTGATCGAGGCCAAGCGTATGGCCGTGCGGGAAAGTCTGTACGTCAATCTGTTCCAGATACTGGTCGACAATCCGCAGATGACGGCGACCGAGGCGCTGATCAGGGCGAACGAAAAAGGCGAAATGCTGGGGCCGGCGGGTGCAAAGATTGAGAATGGCCTGTCCAACCTCATTGACCGTGAGGTCGATATCGTCGGGCGCAAGGGGGCGTTTGAAGGCGGCTCGCCTCTTGAGCTGCCTGCTTCCATGGATGGAAAGAACATCGGGGTAAAGTTCACCGGCCCGCTCGCCAATATGCGCAGGATGCGCGAACTGCAGGGCATGCAGAGCGTCATGGAGGTTGCCGGGGCGCTCGCGCAATACAGCCCTGATCCGAGTGATGTTCTCGACCGCATCGATGCCGACGACACTCTGGAGCTAACCCGCGAAATACAGGGTGCTCCGCGCAAGATGTTCCGCACCGACGAGGAAATGGCGCAGCGCCGCGAGGCTAAAGCACGGCAGCAGGAGCAAATGGCTGCAATGCAGATGGCACAAGGGATGGCGCAGACGGCAAAGGATGCCACGCCTGCGATGCAAGCGCTTGCGCAGGCCAACGGGATGGCGGCATGAGTTGGCGTAATCTCGCCAAGGCTCGCAGCGCGGCCCCGTCATGGACCGAACAGCGTCTCACGTCGGCTTACAAGGAGGTGTTCGGCAAGAGTTCGGAGGATGTTGAGGTTGTCCTCGCCGATCTTGCCGCACATACAGGGTTCTACCTGGTCGAGCCGCCGGGGGCCGACCTTTCGCAATTTCAGGCTGGCTACAATGCCGGTCAACGAGCCGCCTTCGGGCGGCTTTTTCATTTCCTCTCCTTGTCTGATGAACGGATGAGGGCACTAGAGGAAGCTGCTCGGGCTGAAGCCGAGCAAATCTAAAAGGAAATCACATGACAGAGCAGGCGAATGGGCCTGCGGCTGTGGACGTGAGCGCGTCCGCACCGCAGACAACCGCGACCGACTCGACCGTTCTCGCTGATCAAGGGTCGAACAGCGCGGACGCGAACTGGGTGGCTGGCCTTCAGGTCGAAGATAACCGCGCCCTGGTCGAAGCGAAGCAGTGGCAAACTCCCGACGATGCGATCCGTTCGTATCGTGAGCTGGAACACCACGCAAGCAAGGCCCTGAGACTGCCGGGCGACAATGCCACGGCGGAGGATTGGGACAAGTTCTACTCGAAATTGGGACGACCTGAGACACCGGACAAGTACGAGCTGAAGCTCAACACGGAAACGGCGCCACAGGATTTCCCCTATGACGAGACGAGCGCGATTGAGTTCCGAAAATGGGCGCATGAGGCCGGCCTTTCTCCGGCACAGGCGCAGTCCCTTCACGACAGGTTTGTTGGGTATCAGGCCAGCACCTTCACGGCGTCCCGCGAGGCGCTTGCAAAGGCTGAAGGCGATACACACCGGGCGATTGTCGGCGAGTGGGGCGATCCTGACACTTCTGGCTATCGCCAGAACGTCGAGTATCTCAGTCGGGCTGTTGCCCAGCTTGGCATCAAGGAAAGCCTTGTCAAAGGCGGCATCATCTCTGGTGATGGGGCTGTTCTGGATAGCAAGGTGGCTTTCGCCCTGGCCAGGGTCGGCAAGGAACTCTACGGCGAGGATAGCATCGCCACGAATGCCAACGGCGTTCTGAAGAACCCATTCTCCGACGAGCATGAGAACCTGACAGAGCAGGGCAGGCTGGTTCGCGATGATCCAAGGAAAGCTGCCGCTCTCATGCGTGCTGCCGGGAAGAACCCGGCCAGTTACGGCTTGAAATAGAGCGTGCATAGCCATTCAGCAAAGGATTGAACAATGGCTTCCACCCGTCTGACGGACGTGATCGTCCCTGAGGTTTTCTATCAGTACGTACTGAAGGAGACCGCTGAAAAGTCCGCGATTTTCCAGTCCGGCATTCTGGTCAATGATGCCAACATGGCGTCGTTCCTTTCCGGCGGCGGCCGCACTGCAAACGTGCCGTTCTGGAAAGATCTCGACAACACCGCGTCGAACGTCGCCAATGACGATCCTACGTCTCTCATCACCCCGGAGAAAATCGGGGCTGCCAAGGACGTGGCCGCTCGTCAGGTGCGAACGGAAGCATGGTCGTCCATGCGCCTGTCTGGTCTTCTGGCCGGCGACGACCCGATGAAGGCCATCGGCCAGCGTGTTTCGGCATATTGGATGCGTCAGTTCCAGCGCATTCTGGTTTCGACGCTGCATGGTGTCTATGCCGACAACGTCGCCAATGACAGCAGCGACATGGTGAACGATATCGGTTCTGACTCCGCGTCGGCAGCGACCCCCGCTGAGCTGATCTCTGCGGAGGCGATTCTGGATACGGCCCAAACCATGGGTGATGCGTCGGACGGCCTCGATACGCTGATCATGCACTCGGTGGTCTACAACCGGCTTGCCAAGCAGAACCTGATCGACTTCATCCCCGACAGTGAGGGCAGGGTTCGCTTCCCCACTTATCTGGGATGGCGGGTGATCAGGGACGATGGCGTCAAGACCATTACCGGCACCTATCGCACCAAGTACGTCACGTACCTGCTCGGACGCGGCTCGGTGTGCTGGAATGAGGCCCCTACTTCTCCGTCTCCGAATATCGAGACGGAAGCCAAGCCGAATCAGGGCAACGGCATGGGTGGCGACATTCTTTACAGCCGCCGCCAGTTCGTCATGCATCCCTATGGGGTCGCGTGGCAGGACGCATCGGTTGCGGCGGAATTCCCGACCAATGCCGAACTGGAAAATGCCGCCAACTGGAACCGCGTATACCCGGAGCGGAAGCAGGTGAATATCAGCTTCCTTCTGACCAACGGCTGATAGATTGGGGCGGCTATCCGGCCGCCCTGTTTCTTTCCATGAAAGGAAATGGCTATGAGCCTTTGGTTTGATGAACAGGGCACTCGTCGTGGTGTTCTGTCCGAAGATGCATTTCAGGAAGCCATCGACAACGCGGGCGCAGTTGTCCTGTTTCTTGCAGCAAACCCGGCATCTTCGGCGACAGATGTTGCCGCGGGAGTTTCTGGCATGAATGAGCGTCGGGCGGCGATCATGCTGGATCGACTGGTTTCCGCAGGTCTCGCGACAGAGACAAGCGGCGACTATTCCAGCGTTCTTATCGTGAACGGCGACTGACTTGCCGAGGCGGGCATTGCGCTCGCCTCTTTTCTCATTTCTCCAATTTGAAAGGAAATGGCTATGAGCAAGGGGCTTCCGCGCTCGCTGTCCAAATCGGATATCGCAGCGATCACCATGCTGACGGACGATTCCACAGGCACGGCCTCCGACACCATCGCGATCATCTCGGACGAGGCGACCAAGAATGCGATTGCCTCGCTTGCGGCGAAGGTGAACGCAATTCTTGCGGCAGTGAAGTGAGGTAATGATGGATGATCTCAAAGCACAGGCCGAAGCCCTCGGCATCGAGGTCGACGGCCGATGGTCGGATGAGACGATCCGCCAGAAGATCGATGAATTGACGCCGGAGCGCAATGCCGATCCACGTCAGAAGACGCTGCACGAACTGAACATGGAGCAGCGCAAAATCGATCGTGCGTTGCGTGGCCTGAACCTGGAAGCCGGCGAGGCCGCGAAGCAGGCTGTCGTCGGGGTTCTCGACGCGGGCCGGCCCGGCGGCAAACGTACCGCGAAGCCGCACAGGCCGGCGGTGCGGTAAATGACCGTCTCCCCGCCCATTGCTTCATGGCTCCTTACCAGGAGCCGCCGGCGGCGCATGGCTGAAACGCTATCAATCTCCGGCGAGCCTGTCCTCACCGGAGCAGTTGGCGCGCCTTATGATGGGTTTACGGTTTCTGCCGGCGGCGGGCAGGGGGGCGATTACCAGTACGCCATCTACTCGGGGGAGCTTCCATCGGGGGTAACGGTAGATCGGTGGTCTGGCACGGTGTCTGGCACGCCAGACGCAGACGGCACGTTTACTGCCGTGATTTCTGCGACAGATGCTGCCGGTAATGTCGCGCTTCTCCCTGCGTTCATGATCACGGTGACGCCATGACCACCGAAACAGACATCTGCAACCTTGCGCTTGATATCCTCAAGGAGGCACCGATCACCTCCATCGAGGATAACCGCCCGATTGCAATGTGGTGCAAGCGCAATTTTGCCGTGTCGCGGGATAGCGTCCTGTCCCGTGCCGACTGGAATTTTGCACTCAAGCGGGCGTCGATCCCTGCCGACAGCACGCCACCGGAATTCGGATGGGCGAAGTCCTACACGCTCCCGTCGGATTGTCTGCGGCTTATTCCGCTGACCACCTGCGGGCACTATGAGGGCGTGCCGATCCCTCATGAGGTCGAGGGCGGCAGGGTGCTCACAGATCATGCGGGCCCGCTCAGGGTCAGGTTTGTTGCGCGCATCGAGAATTACAACCGTTACCCCCCGATCTTCATCGAGGCTTTGGCCGGCTATCTCGCAATGAAGTGCGCGCACTGGCTGACGGGCAAGCAAGGCTACCAGCAGATCGCCCAGGGGCTTTTTGAGGAAGCAATACGCAACGCATGGCTTGTCGATGCGATTGAAGGCACCAGTCCCCGCGCCGCCGATGATGAGTGGGTGAACCAGCGCTAATGGCTTACTATTCGCTCCAGGCTGACTTTTCCAAAGGCCAGATCAGCCCGCTTCTTGGCGCGCGTGCTGATGTCGACTTCTGGCGTTCTTCGCTATTCGAGTGTCTGAACTTCCACGTTCTCACGCATGGTGGCCTGCGCCGTCGATCCGGTACAAGATTCGTTGCGGAAGTCGCATCATCGACTGCGCTCGCCCGCATATTCCCCTTCAAGTTTTCAGAAGAACAATCCTATGTTCTGGCCTTCAACGGCGGGTATATCCGCTTTTATGCGCAGCGTGGCGTTGTGGGCTCCCCCTACCAGATCTCACACCCTTATGCCGAGAGCGACTTGCGCCGGCTGTCTTTTGAGCAGTTTAATGACGTGGCCTACATCGCTCACAAGCAGTACCGGCCGCGAAAACTGCTGCGCAAAGGCGAAACGGACTGGGAGGTCGCTGTCGCGACATTTAATGGCGGGCCGTATTTGGCGGATGCCGCAAAAGGTGTGACCCTGACGCCGGCCGCGCGGGGCAATGTGGCCATCTCCAGCACCACCTCATCCACCAATACGTCGACCGGCTTTGTCGAGTACACATTGGCGTCGGCTATGACGGTCGATGCCTACTGGATCACGGCGACTTCCAACGAAAATATCGGCGATTCCCCGAGTGGATGGACATTCGAAGGATGGGACGGGTCCGCCTGGGTTTTGCTTGATACAGTTGAGGGTGAGAGCGGCTGGCAGCGTGGGTCGCGTCGATATTTCGAGCTGCAGAATGAAGCGTCTTTCGAGAAGTATCGTTTTAACTGGACGGGGCCGCAATACCACACAGCCGAGCTTCTGCGATGGGGCGCTATCGGCATGCACCAGAAGGCGGAGGAACAAACGCCCTTCGCGATGACCGCTTCAAGCGTCAGCGGCATTAACGACGGGGCGGGGTTTTTGGCCTCAGACGTTGATCGGGCAATCCGCTTGCGCGGCGCAGGAAGCCGCTGGCAGTGGGCCCGTATCATTTCCCATGTTTCATCGACGCAAGTCATGGTGCAGCTTTACGGGCATGCCCTGACTTCGACAGGGCCGATAGCATCATGGATGCTGGGTGCTTTTTCGGATGCAAGCGGCTGGCCCGGATCAGTGTCTCTTTTCAATGAACGGCTGATGTGGGCGCGCACCGACACGGAGCCGGTCACGGTCTTTGGCTCCCGGCAGGGGAACTTTGAGGAATACGGTCTTTCTGACCCTGCGCAGGATACGGACGGTATCAAGATCACGCTTCTGTCCTCGGGGATGAACGAAATCCTCTGGCTTGCGGGTGATGAAGACCTTGTCACAGGTTCGGCCGGCCAGATACGAACGGTTGGCCCCGCAGATATCACAAAGTCCTTTTCGGCCATCAACGTTACGCAGCGCAAAGGCCCGACATCTGGCTCGGCTCATACTGAACCTTTGTCGATTGGCGGGGTCTCGCTTTATGTCGGGGCCGGGGGAACCAAAATCCGTGAACTCGTGATGGGGGAGCAAAACCGCTATGTCGCCCCTGAGCTTTCGCTGTTGGGTGAGCAGTTCTTCAAGACCGGCATTGTCGAATGGGCTTTCGCCGAACGCCCTGACCCGACAATCTATTGCGTCATGGGCAATGGCGAGCTTGTCGGCGTAACCTATGACCGTGAGCAGCGCGTGGTTGGTTTCGCGCGCCATGTAATTGCCGGCGGATCGGTTGAGAGCGTTGCTGTTGTTCCGTCGCCGCTACCGGGTTACGAGGACGTGTATCTCGTCGTTCGTCGCACGATAAACGGCCAGGCAAAGCGCTATGTCGAAGTGCTCGAGCGCCCGTTTGATGGCGATATCGACACCGTTCATGATGCTTTCCATGTTGATTGCGGCTTGAGCTATGACGGCTCGCCAATTACGACCGTAACCGGCCTCGGGCACCTTGAGGGTGAAGATGTAGCTGTCCTGGCTGATGGCGGGGTTGTGGATGGCCTTGTCGTTTCAGGCGGGTCGATCACGCTTCCTTACCCGGCATCCAGAATTAGCGTCGGCCTGCGCTACAAGTCGCGCGGGGTCACGCTGCCTGTTGCCGGGCCGCAGCAGGACGGCACGCTGCTTGGTCGCAAGCGCACTATTCAGGGCGTCAGCATGGACGTGCTGAATTCAGGCGCAGTGATGATGGGCGCGTATGGCGGCGGCGACTGGACGCCCCGGCTCTACGAGCAGATCTACAAGACTGGCGACACCCTTTTTGGTAACGCCGTACAGCTTCAAAGTGGCGCTGTGCCTTGCCAGATCGAGGGATCGTGGATCGAGGGCGACGGGAAGATCGTATTTGAGACCGACCATCCGCTGCCGCTCCTGATCAGGTCATTGTCGCTTCAGGTGGAGGGTGAGCCGTAATGTGTTTTGACCCAGCATCCTTGATGATCATCAGCGGCATCACGAGCGCTGTCGGCACGGCATATTCCGGGATGACGCAAGCCGCGTCCTATCGCACGCAAGCGGCGTATGCCGACCGTCAGGCGGTGATGGCGCAGCAGAAGGGCGCTTATGACGAGTCGCAGCTGGCCCGTCAGAACACGCGCCAAATGTCGGGGATGCGCGGGGATTACCTTTCGAGCGGGATTGCGCTGGATGGCTCGGCCCTTGATGTCCTGACCGACAGTGCGACACAGGCCAGCCTTGACGAACAGTCGATCAAGTACGGTGCGCAGGTGCAGAGCGACAACTACCGTTTCCAGGCATCGCTTGCGCGCACGAATGCCCGTAGCGCGACGACAGGCGGCTTTCTGGGCGCGCTGGCCACTGGCGTCAACACATTCAGCAGGGCTGGCGACATGCGGCAGCAACGCACGATGATCAGCAATCCATACGCGAGATACCCGGCTGCCGGAGGTCTTTACTGATGGCTGTTATCCGCCGGATTGAAGCCCAGCGTTCATTTGACATTGGCGGCATTCCGTCCACGCAACTGGATGATGGCGTGGGGCAGGGGCTGCGCGCTGTCGGCGGGGCGATGCATGACGCGGCGAACACCATGCACGCCATGGAAATGCGCCGCATTCAGGCGTCTCAGGATATGACCGCCTATGAGGAAGATCAGCGCCGCCAGCGATGGGAGAATGAAAATGCTGGAGAATTCCTACGTCTGAAGGGCGAAATGCCAGAGACGGGAGAAGGCTTCGCAGCTACCGCCTCAAAGTTATTCACAGATCGTTCCTTGGAATTTCTGGAATCTGTGCCTGATTGGCTTCGTCCGAAGGTGAACGAGATCGTCGCGACCTCTCGTGAAAAATGGGTGAGCCAGGCGACGGCGACGGAACTCGATCAGCGCAGACAATATGTGGCCGGTACGATCGATCAGCGGCGGGGCGAGCTCCAATCGCAGATATTTGACGATCCTGCGCTTTTTGAAGATGCCGTGTCCGATATGGAGCGGCAGATTGACTTGGCCCCCGGTATGTCGCCTGCCGAAAAGGAGGTCATGAAGAAGTCCGCCAAGGATAGTTTTCTTACGGCGAAAGCCAGCAGGTATGTAAGAGACGATCCGGGCCGGATCACAGGCGGTGGTGATGCCGTAGATCAGTTTGTTGATCGCATCATCGGCGTTGAAAGCGGGGGGCGCGCCGACGCCAAAAACTCGAACTCATCGGCGACAGGCGCGGGGCAATTCATTTCCTCGACGTGGCTGGGGATGGTTCGCAAGTATCGTCCCGATCTTATGGACGGAAGAACGAACGCCGAGGTTCTGGCTCTCCGCAACAATTACGGCCTTTCTCGCGAGATGACGCGGCTTTATGCGCAGGAGAATGCCGCGTTTCTGGCAAATCAGGGCATCCAGCAGACACCGGGCAGCATCTATCTGGCGCACTTCCTTGGCCCGCGCGGCGCGGCGCAGGTGCTGAAAGCCAATCCGGATGCATCGATCGAAAGCATTGTCGGTTCCGACGCCGTAAAGGCCAACAAATTTCTGTCGGGCAAAACTGCCGGCTGGACCGCCAATTGGGCGGCTAAGAAGATGGGAGGCGAGGCCGCAGACATCTTCACGTCGAGCGAGTTTGAGGGGATGGGCTTTGATGATCGCCTGAAATTTTATGATCAGGCGCTTGCTTCCCAGCAGCGTCAATTCCAGGCGATGAATTCTCAACAGGCAACACTCAAGGCCGCTGAGTACGACGACCTCACTTTGGGTATCCGTCTTGGTTCCGTGTCATCGGAGCAGGAAATCCTCAACGCGATTCATATCGATAATGGCCAGCGCGCCACGTTGATTGACCAGTTGCGGAGCCGGAAGGGAGATCAGATGAAAATCGGGGAGGGATTGGCGGCCCTCAATGCGGGTAATTTTCGCGCTGATCCCTTTTCTTCCGATAGCCGCAAGATCGTAGACGGCATGTATGGCGCGCTGGAGCAGGCTGTCCCGGCGGATGACCTCCAGATCGTCACGGAGAACCTGATTTCACAAAGCGGCATCGTGCCCCAAAGGGTGCACAACGCGATCCGGGCGGGACTTGAAAGCACTGTGCCATCCGAAGTTGAGACAGCCGCGCAACAGGCCGCTCGCATTGCGCAGATCAGCCCGGCCATCCTTGGCCGAAGGGAAGGCGGCAGTGAGGTCCAGAAGAAAGCCGATCTGTTCGATACCCTCACCCGATCAATGGGCTATTCTGAGGCTGAGGCAGCCAGGCGGATTGCAGAGCAGAATGACCCGGAGAAGGCGCGGCAGCGCGCAGCCCTTTTGTCATCTGAGCCAGTCAAGAAAATGCTCAAGGATATTGATGAGGGGGATATCACCAAGGCGTTTTCGACCATGTTTAGCATGGGCTGGACTCTAGGCGAGAACGAGGCGCAGAAGGCCGCGATGGTGTCTGAATATAAATCCATCCTGCAAGAGACGATCCTTGATGCGAACGGCGATCAGACGGCGGCCAAGGACCTCGCAAACAAGCGCTTTGAGCGCATCTATGGCGCATCTGACTTGACGTTGGCGAACGCAGGGTGGGGCAATGTTATCACGCGCCTTCCGCCCGAAAAGGTTTATGAGCCGATGCCTGATGGCTCATTCGATTACATCAACGACCAATTACGTGAGGCTCTATCTGGTGAGGGGGTGAAATTCGATGACATTCGCCTGTCGTCCTATGATGTCACGGATCTAGACCACCAGAATGGCGAGCCGCCCCGCTATCAGGTTTGGTACAAGAATGACGGCGAATGGCAGCTTTTTCACTTGCCATTCTATGCAGATCGCAGCGCCGCGCTTGATGCCTACAGTGCCGAACAGAGCCGCCTTCTGGAAGAGAGGCGTGAGCAGATGGAGCAAAACAGGCAGGATGAACTCACCCGTTTCCCCGAAGGGCGTGACGGGCCTGAGCGCTTCTCTAATGATGACCTCTATTATGGTGCGGCGCGGGCAGATAGCCCGATGGGCCGTTCAATTCGTCAGCGACGTGAGAAATCCCGTCAGACCCGCGAGGCGGTGGCTCCGCTTATCGAACAAGACGCGCTCGACCGGCAGAGGCAGGAGGCGCTAGACCCAAATATCCAGCGCGAGAGAATGCTTGATGAATATCTAAATGGCCCACTTATGCCGGGGGGCCGCTGATGCCGCTCGATCATAGCAGGCCCGTCGAAGGCGGCACTGTCGGCATCGGAGTGCATGACGCGCCAGACCCGACGTTTACGGAAACGCTTGGCGCGGCTTTCCGGCAAGAAAACCTGATTTCATCAGCATTGACCGACGCCAAGCGGGCATTCGGCTCATCTGGCTTTTACGATGTGGATCAGAGCTACAGCGTCTTTGATGACATTGAAGGCTTCGAGGATGAAGCAAAGGACGGTGCGTTTGACCGCGTTTATAACCGGGACGCTGCCGAGGCCGTCAAAGCGAATATCGCCAAGGAGCGAAAGGATCGCCAGATACTGGCGGCAAGTGGGTGGACAGGCGTTGCTCTGACGGGGCTTGCGGGGATTACCGACCCGACAATTCTTCTGCCCGGTGGTGCGTTTGTGAAAGCAGGTCGGGTTGGGTATTCCACCGCTCGCTCGGCGCTTGCTGTTGGTGCCGCTGCTGCTGGTAGCGTTGCAGTGCAAGAAGCAGGTTTGCAGGCAACGCAGGAAACCAGAACAGCCACGGAAAGCGCTATCAACATTGGCGGGACGGCCATTCTTGGCGGCGTCATCGGCATGGCCGGCGCAAAGTATTTCAGCAAGGCCGATTGGGAACGGGTAGGTGCACGCCTTCAGGATGAACTTGCTGGCGATGTCGAGAACCCGGCGGCGATCACGGAAATTATTGTCGGGCGCATGCAGTCAGCGGGCGCAGCTGCTGTCGATGATATAAAGCTGGATGATCTGGGCGTTGGTGGTCCGAAGGTTGCGCAGGCCATTGCAAAGGCGACGGCTGCTGCACGAATTAACCCCGGCCTTGAAACCATGTTCTCGCCATCAAAGAACGTGCGTGAAACCTATGCAAAGATGGTCGACAACCCCGTCTACACCCGCATGCAGATGGAGGGTCGGTCGCTCGGCGCTGATGTTGAGAACCTTGTGAAGATCACTGAGCGCGGCGCGCTTGGCGGATGGGTGCGCTCAGCTAATGACGCATACAGGGCAGCGCGGCGCGAAGGCTTCAAAGGCACAAGATCAGATTTCAACACCGCTGTTGCACGAGCTGCGCGTCGTGGTGACCTTGATCCATCCGGGAATGCTCATGTCTCACGCATTGCGCAGGAGGCGCGTGAGCGCGTGTTTGATCCGCTTCTGGAGCGCGCCAAGGCGCTGAAGTTGCTGCCGGAAGACGTGAAAACGACGACAGCAGCCAGTTATGTCACGCGCATGTGGAACCGAACCCGGCTCATTGCGGAAGAACAGCGCTTCCGGGAAATAGCTGGCGAATATTTTGGGGCCGAGATAGCCAAGCTGCCGGACGACATGAAGATAGATTTCGTGTCGAAGGCAGATATGGATGACTATGTGCAGGAAATCGTCACATCGGTTTTCAACAATCTGACCGGACGTGGAAAAGGAGATATGCCGGAATGGCTTGTGCCGCTGGCACGCGGTCCGATGAAGGAGCGGACTTTCGGCATTGCTGACGAGCTGGTCGAGGACTTCCTCGAAAACGACATTGAACTTGTCTTGCGCCGATACGCGCGGGTGATGGGTGCCGATATTGAACTGACGCAGAAATTCGGCCGGGCCGATATGCGGGACCAGCTAGAGGCAATTGCTAAGGAATATGACGATCTGGCCAAGGCCGCCAAGACAGATGCCGAGCGACGGAAGATCGACCGTGCGCGGGGGCGTGATATGCGAAACCTCCAGGCATTCCGCGATATGATCCGAGGCACATACAAATCTGCTGATGAAAGCAACGAGTGGGGCCGACTCGCCCGCGCAGCGCTGACATGGAACTATATCAGGCTGCTTGGTGGTGTGACGATGACAAGTCTTGCCGACGCGGCACGCCTTATGGGGGTGCATGGGGTCAGGGCGACGATGCGTGAGGCACTGCCGTCTCTCGTTTCCAACCTCAAGGCCGCGAAGATCGCCAAGGCGGATGCACGCGATCTTGGCGCGGTGACGGAAACTGTCTTGCAGACACGCCTTGCCTCACTGGCAGACCTGCATGATCCGTATCGCTATGGATCAACCTATGAGCGGTTTCTGTCAAATGCGTCCAATGCTTTTTCAAAGGCGACCGGGCTTGCGTGGTGGAATGACACCATGAAATCCATGGCGTCCGTAATGACGCAAAATCGCATGGCCCGAAACGCTATCAACTGGAAAGGCGCAGGGCAGACCGAGCGCGCCTACATGGCCTATCTTGGCATAGATGAAGATATGGCTGGGCGCATTTCAAGCCAGTTCAAGAAATACGGCGTGCAGGAGCGTAATATTTATGGTGCGAATGTTGCAGATTGGGACGACGTAGACGCGCAGCGCGCATGGGCTGCCGCGCTGAACAAAGACGTTGATCGGACCATTGTAACAAAGGGCGTGACCGACACTCCGCTGTGGATGAAGACGAATTGGGGCCGCCTGATCATGCAGTTCAAGAGCTTTGGCCTTGCCTCACATCAGCGTGTGTTGATCGCTGGCTTGCAGGAGCGCCCGCACCGGTTTGCCGAGCAAATGGTTTTTGGCACATCGATTGGCATGATGATTGGCTATCTGAAATACATCGAGCGCGGTGATGTTGATGAGGCAAATCGGCTCTTGAGCAATCCGGGCCTATGGATCGCTGACGGGCTGGACCGCACTGGTATCATGTCGCTGCCATTTGAAATCTCCAATACTGCCGAGAAGATTGGATCGCCCATCGGCATTATTTCTGCCGCACAGGCTCTTTCTGGAGATGGCGATCAGGGCGGTCAGGCATCACGCTATGCCAGTCGTAACAAACTTGGGGCGGTGATGGGACCATCTGCCGGCATCTTTGAGGACTTGACGACGATTGCCGAGCAGTTGGCCGGTGGTGACTTGAAGCGGTCAGGCGCGAATGCCATGATCCGACAGATACCGGGCGCTACCCTGCCGGGGGTAAGAAGCGCAATCCATGTCGGCATTAAGCCTGCGCTTCATGGGGCTGTAGAATAATGCTGGTGCTGGCTTACTATGCCATTGTAATCCCTATTGCCTATCGCATCGGAAGGAATGGTGCGGGACTTGGCATTGCGTTCTTCTTTGCTGCCGTCGCTGCGCAACAACTAATCTCAGATGGACCCTCAAGCTTCATTGGGGGCGGGTGCCAAACATACGGGCACGCTGCGCGGGACTGCTGATCCCGGTCATCTATTTGCGTCTAACAGCATCAGAAACATTCTCAACTGCTGACATTTAGCCCGCCTCATCAGGTGGATTTTCTATATGGAGACTACGCCCATGACCGTCCCGGTTCCTGGCTCGTTGACCTATTCCTATGATGAGGATGGGGTAACGACCGTATTCCCATACCCTGTGCGCTTTCTGGAGCCGCAAGAACTGGTGGTCATCCGCGAGGCAGCCGGCGTCCAGACCGTGCTTGCCTACAATATGGATTACACGGTTTCCGGGGCAGGGCATCCATCAGGTGGCTCCATCACGCGCACCGCCGTCACGAACGGCGGCAAGATTGTCATCACGCGCGATACCGCATGGAAACAGATAGTCGATCTCGATGACAAGGCGCGCAATCCGGCCGAGGCCGTAGAGCTTCAAATGGACCGCTTAACCATGGCGGGTCAGGACATCGCCCGGCGTGTCGATGTGGTCGAGGTTCAGACAACGAGTATCGATGATGCGGTAAGACGGTCGGAAGACGCTGCAGAGGCGGCAGGCCAATCCGCAGAGGCGGCGGAGGCGGCGCAGCTGGCTGCCGAGAGCGCGGCGGGGGCCAATCTTTCCAATGCCGACAGCGTAGCGGCTGCCAGGCTGATCAATATTCCCGGATCGGTAAACTACATCCGGACGGCGGGCTATGCAGTGCCCGGCGATGGGCGGGCGGAACTTTACAATCGCGCACTGACCGAGCCGGCCCATGCCGGGAAGTTCCAGTCTTCAGATGGCGCGTGGTGGGAGGACCCGTTCTATGCTGACTACACTGTTCGCATCCCGAGCGATTTCCCCACGCTACAGGCAGCTGTCGACGCGCTGTCCCGCCAACCTGTCAGGAACGGCGCGCACATCATCCTGTCGATCGAGGCGGGCCACCAGCTGACGCACGGGCTTATGGTGCAGAACGGGGATTACTCCCGGTTCTGGATTGTCTCTGAGGCTCCGGCGGTGGCGATCACGGGCATCACGCAGGCCGATCCAGCCATCGTCACCTCAGGCGGTCACGGGCTTGCCGATGGGCAGCATGTCTACATTGACGGAATTAAAGGGATGACCGAGGTCAACCGCACGGTCTACATCATCAACAATGCGACGACCGACACGTTCGAGTTGCTGATGGGGGACGGCAATCCGGTCGACAGCACCGGCTTCGCCGCCTATTCGGGCGGCGGCGAGATTGCAGTTCCGGTCACTCTGGCGGCGAGCTTCGAAGGTGTCTCCGATGTCGGTCTTGCTGGCGAGAACAACAACAATGGTGGCAATATCATCGCCGGGTACAACGCGGCGATGCCGGTTCTCGCATGCCTGATCGATGCGGGGCACAATATCCACTCGGGTCGCGGCTCCGGCTACTATGGCATCTGGGCCGCCAGTGGACACGTACTCCCCGGCTGCGGTGTCATCAGGTCGTCGCACGATGGACTCGAAATGCGCGCTTCGTTCTGCGCTGCGTTCCGCTCGGTGTGGAGCCTGGCCAACCAGTCGGGCATCCGGGCAGCGCAGGGCGCCAACGTGCCGGCGCAGCAGGCGCGGGCGGATGACTGTATGCTCGACAGCGTGGATGGCGTCTCCGCCGGCGCTATCGATGTTTCGCGCGCCTCGACCGTGTTCTTTCGTCAGGGCCACGCGCGGCGCTCCGGCGGGGCCGGCGTCAATTTGCGCCGGGCCTCGACATTCGTCGGGGAGCAAGCCGTCCTCGATGACGCGACTTTCGCTGGCCTCGTCGCGCAGGGCGGGTCGCAGTTTTCATGTTACGGCATGTCGGCGCAGAGATGCTCCGGGACCGGCGTCGGCGGAACAGGCTACGGCGCATGGATACATTCCGGGGCCTCCGGGACGCTGATGGGATCGAACTTCGCCGATTGCGCGGCCGAGGTGGACATCCGGGTCAGCGACAGCGGTGCCGGGGCGAGCGCGGCCGGTGTGGTCGACTGCACCGACGTCATCCTGACCGGCGGCGTCAACAACATCAACCGCATCAATGTTCCGTTCTGGAATACCGTCGACGTTCGCGGCCTCGCGCTCAATTTTTCCGCGACGACGTTAGGTTCCGGGGGCAGCCCCCTGATCGGAACTGGCACGTTTTCACCTACCGGCGCAACAAGCGGAAAGCAGTTTAACGGCTCTGTCCTCGACAGCTCACGCGCGGGTGGATCGACGCAGGCGCACCAGCGCTTTTACAACACGAGCGGGCTGGTTGGCGTGATCAACACCGTCGGCACCTTCATGCATTTTCAGATCAGTGAGGCAGGTCATACCTTCTCGATCGGAACGGGCACGCCGGAGGGAGCGATAACCGCACCTGTCGGCTCGATACGGCTAAGGACGAACGGCGGCGCTGGGGCCACCCTCTACGTCAAGGAGAGCGGAACGGGAAACACTGGTTGGGTGGCGAAGTAGCAGAAACAACTGAAGGGACGGCTGTGATCAACACTGTCGTCCGGCCTCGGGTGTGGCATCTACATCAATTGCACGACTAGCCCGTCCTGGAGGGGGCTAACTGGCACCAGCGCCAGCGCGCTTCGATCGCGGATTTCGAAATAGCGAAAAGCCGTGCTCGGCGATGCGCTGGTGATTGTTGGCCGGCTTTCTAGCGACGCCCCAAGAAAATTTCTTGACTTCTCGCATGCTGCTGTAGCCGAGGTGGTTTGTAATCGTCTCAAAAACGAGCCTCACACCCTGGGCTTCCTTCTCGTCTTCACTGTAGTCCGCGTACATCCGCGCACGCTGGGGAGCGTTCGCGAGTGACTTGTTTATCGTCCAGTTGAGGTCATCGAATATGATCCAGCCCCCAGGCTTCAGGAGCATGTCGACCAGAAAAAAGCCGAAGCCAGTCATATCCCATGTGTGGCCACCGTCGAAATAGCACATGTCAAACTGCGGTCGCGGGGACTGACGGATCATCTTCCCAAGCTCCCATGTGTACGACCTGTGTGAGAAAGTCGGTGTCACGCGGTGGGCCAGATCGACGTTATCGAGCACTTCAGTTATGTTCGGGCTAAGCTTTTTGGATGTCTTTTTATCGATGGTAACGAGATGTCCTCTACCGAGGTCTTCCAGCACCGAGGCAATATAAGCGCTGCTCTTCCCCTTGAAAAAGCCGATTTCAAGAACATTCGAGATGTCGTTTTTCGTGATGAAATCTCTCATGAAGTCGGCCTGATTCTGCTTCATGTATTGAAGCCCGGAAACTTGTTTGCTGACCCGCTCAAAATTGCTGCTCATATCACTCCCCAATTGCGAAGCGGTCCTTGTGCGCGGCCGCTAATCGAAACAGTGCACCGCTAGCACGGGGTTGAAGCCCACAACAACCGGAAATGCGTCCGCCGACGCAGAGGTGGCCAGTTGACGCTGGCACGACGCGGTTAATCTCGACGCCTCACAGGAGGCCGCCATGTCCGACCGCTTCGA
>Ga0172382_10003613_pt1 | contig 24346 bp, 18 predicted proteins | sample Leawel138RmetaG_FD_122245 | JGI IMG/M metagenome (GOLD analysis project Ga0172382, IMG submission 122245) | Leachate microbial communities from a municipal landfill in Southern Ontario, Canada - Leachate well 138R metaG | ecosystem: Engineered > Solid waste > Landfill > Unclassified | place...
GAGGCCGACGACCTGACCGCCGAGTTGCGCGGCGTCTTCGGCGACGCGGTGGCGTTGTTCCCGTCGTGGGAGACGTTGCCGCACGAGCGGCTCTCACCCGGCGTCGACACCGTCGGTGCCCGCATGATGCTGCTGCGCCGCCTCACCCACCCCGACGACGCGCGGCTCGGCCCGCCGCTGCGGATCGTGGTGACGACTGCGCGGTCGCTGCTGCAGCCGATGGCCCCCGATCTGGCCGAGGTGGATCCGGTCACGCTCACCGTCGGCGGCGAGGCGGACTTCGATGCCGTGGTCGCGCGGCTCGTGGATCTGGCCTACAGCCGCGTCGACATGGTCGGCAAACGCGGTGAATTCGCGGTCCGCGGAGGCATTCTCGACGTCTTCCCGCCCACGGCCGAGCATCCCGTACGTGTCGAGTTCTGGGGTGACGAGGTCTCCGAGATGCGGATGTTCTCGGTGGCCGACCAGCGTTCGATCCCCGAGATCGAGATCGACACGCTGATCGCGGTGCCGTGCCGTGAACTGTTGCTGACCGCCGAGGTCCGCGACCGTGCCGCCGCATTGGCGAGCGAACACCCGGTCCTGGAGAACAGCGTGACCGGCAGCGTGCCCGACATGCTGGCCAAGCTGGCCGAGGGCATCCCGGTCGACGGCATGGAGGCGCTGCTTCCGCTGTTGCGTCCCAGCGACTTCGCCACGCTGCCCGACCACCTACCCGAAGGCACCCCGCTGCTGGTGTGCGATCCGGAGAAGGTCCGCACCCGCGCCGCCGATCTGATCAAGACCGGCCGCGAGTTCCTGGAGGCGTCGTGGTCGACCGCGGCGGTCGGCGGGGACGTGCCCATCGACATCGAGGCGCTCGGCGTGTCGGGCTACGTCGGTTACGGCGACGCGCGCGACGCGGCCCGCGCCGGCGGGCATCCGTGGTGGACGTTGAGCCAGCTCGACAGCGGTGCCGGCGAGTCCACGGCGCTCGACATCCGGCCCGCACCGTCGGCGCGCGGCCAGCAGCACAATCTCGATGAGATCTTCGCGATGCTGCGCGCCCACGTCGCAACCGGCGGGTTCGGGGTCGTCGTCACCCCCGGGTCCGGCACCGCGATGCGGGTCGTCGAACAACTCTCCGAATCCGACATCCCCGCAACGGTTCTGGAGCCGGGTGCGGTGCCGGGTGAAGGTGTCGTCGGGGTCATCAAGGGGCCGCTGCACGACGGTGTGGTGATCCCGGGCGCCAACCTCGTGGTGATCACCGAGACCGACCTGACCGGTAACCGGGCCGCGGCCACCGAGGGCAAGAAGCTGGCGGCCAAGCGCCGCAACGTCGTTGACCCGCTGGCGCTGACCGCGGGCGACCTGGTGGTGCACGACCAGCACGGCATCGGCCGCTTCGTGGAGATGACCGAGCGGGTGATCGGCGGGGCGCGACGCGAGTACCTGGTGCTGGAGTACGCGTCGGCCAAGCGCGGCGGTGGGTCCGATCGGCTGTACGTGCCGATGGATTCACTGGACCAGCTGTCCCGCTACGTCGGTGGCGAGGCGCCGACGCTGAGCCGCCTCGGCGGCAGCGACTGGGCCAACACGAAAACCAAGGCGCGCAAAGCGGTTCGCGAGATCGCCGCCGAGCTCGTCGCGCTGTACGCCAAACGTCAGGCCTCGGCCGGGCACGCGTTCGCCCCGGACACCCCGTGGCAGCGCGAGATGGAAGACGCGTTCGGCTTCACCGAGACCGTCGACCAGCTGACCGCGATCACCGAGGTGAAATCCGACATGGAGAAGCCGGTCCCGATGGACCGGGTGATCTGCGGTGACGTCGGCTACGGCAAGACCGAGATCGCGGTGCGCGCGGCGTTCAAGGCGGTGCAGGACGGCAAGCAGGTCGCGGTGCTGGTGCCGACCACGCTGCTGGCCGATCAGCATCTGCAGACGTTCACCAACCGGATGACCGGTTTCCCGGTCACGGTCAAGGGGCTCTCGCGGTTCACCGACCCGGCCGAGTCCCGCGCCACGATCGAGGGCATGAAGGACGGGTCCGTCGACATCGTGATCGGCACCCACCGGCTGCTGCAGACGGGTGTGACGTGGAAGGACCTCGGCCTGGTCATCGTCGACGAGGAGCAGCGGTTCGGCGTCGAGCACAAGGAGCACATCAAGTCGATGCGCACCCACGTCGACGTGCTGACCATGAGCGCCACCCCGATCCCGCGCACCCTGGAGATGAGCCTTGCCGGTATCCGGGAGATGTCGACGATCCTGACCCCGCCCGAGGAGCGCTACCCGGTGCTGACCTACGTCGGCCCGCACGACGACAAACAGGTCGCCGCCGCGCTGCGCCGCGAGATGCTGCGCGACGGGCAGGCGTTCTACATCCACAACCGGGTGCGCACGATCGACTCGGCCGCCGCCAAGGTGCGCCAGCTGGTACCCGAGGCCCGGGTGGTGGTCGCGCACGGGCAGATGCCCGAGGAGCAGCTGGAGAAGACCGTCGAAGGGTTCTGGAACCGCGAGTACGACATTCTGGTCTGCACGACGATTGTCGAGACGGGCCTGGACATCTCGAACGCGAACACGCTGATCGTCGAGCGCGCCGACACGTTCGGGCTGTCGCAGCTGCATCAGCTGCGCGGCCGGGTCGGGCGGTCGCGTGAACGGGGTTATGCGTACTTCCTGTACCCGCCGGAGGTTCCGCTGACCGAGACGGCCTACGACCGGCTCGCCACGATCGCCCAGAACAACGAGTTGGGCGCGGGCATGGCGGTGGCGATGAAGGACCTCGAGATCCGCGGCGCGGGAAACGTGTTGGGGGCCGAGCAGTCCGGGCACGTCGCCGGTGTGGGCTTCGACCTGTACGTGCGTCTGGTGGGCGAGGCCGTAGAAGCATATCGAGCCGCCGCGGACGGGAAAACCGTTGCGGCGCCGGAGGAACCGAAGGACGTCAGGATCGACCTGCCGGTCGATGCGCACCTGCCACCGGACTACATCGGCAGCGACAGGCTGCGGTTGGAGGCCTACCGCCGGTTGGCGGCCGCACCCGACGACGCCGCCGTCGACGCGGTGATCGAGGAACTCGTCGACCGGTACGGTCCGCTTCCCGAGCCGGCGCAGCGACTGGTCGCGGTCGCGCGGCTGCGGCTGCTGGCGCGCGCGCACGGCGTCACCGAGATCGGCGCCCCGTCGGCGACGACGCTGCGCATCTCGCCGATGACGCTTCCGGATTCGGCACAGCTGCGGCTCAAGCGGCTCTATTCCGGTGCGAACTACCGCGCCACCACCTCCACCGTGCAGGTTCCGGTCCCGCGCGCGGGCAGCGGGGTGGGGTCGCCGCGGATCCGCGATCTGGAGCTGGTGGCCTTCGTGGCGGGATTGCTGCTGGCCATCGACGGGAAACCGGGCGAGGAAGTTGATATAACCAAGTTCGGAGGTGGCGCATGACGGTCGTCCTGGTGGACCCGCGGCGTCCGTCGCTGATTCCCATCGAGGCGATCGAACTGCTCACCGGCGACGTGCAGTACACCGAGGAGATGCCGATCAAGGTGCCGTGGTCGCTACCGTCGGCGCGGCCGTGCCTGGCCGGCTCGGACGACGAGCCTGCCGCGGTCCTGCTGTCCTCGGATCCCGGGCATCCGTCCGTCGCCGCGCGCATCGCGGCGGGGGAGCGGGTGATCTGCGCGCCGGCACCGCAGCCCGGCGAGCGCCTGGTCGACGCGGTGGCGATGATGGACAAGTTGCGCACGGCGGGGCCCTGGGAGAGCCAGCAGACGCACGACTCGCTGCGGCGCTACCTGCTGGAGGAGACCTACGAGCTGTTCGACGCGGTGCACGGTGGCGACCTGACCGAACTGCGCGACGAACTCGGCGACGTGCTGCTGCAGGTGCTGTTCCATGCCCGCATCGCCGAGGAGGCTCCGCACAATTCGTTCGACGTCGACGACGTCGCCGACGCGCTGGTGCGCAAGCTCGGCAACCGGGTGCCGGCAGTCCTTGCCGGGGAGTCGATATCGCTGGAGGACCAGCTGGCGCAGTGGGAGCAGCGCAAGGCGCTGGAGCGCTCGACCCGCGAGTCGATCATGGACGACATCCCGACCGCTCAGCCCGCGCTGGCGCTGGCGCAGAAGGTGCTGGCCCGCGCCGAGACGGGCGGGGTGCCGCACGATCTGATCCCGGCGGCGATCACCTCGGTGGTGGTTTCCGCTGACATCGACGCCGAAAATGCTTTGCGCTCAGCGGTTCTGGAGTTCATGGCTGACGTGCGTGACGCCGAGCGGGCGGCGACGGCAGCGCGGCGGGGAGCCGACGTTGCCGAGGAACTCGACGACGCCCCGCACGGCGTGATCTCCGCCGACGAGTGGCGCGCCCACTGGCCGGGCGCGGACGAGCCCGTGGCTGAGGAACACGACGCGGCCGAGGGGTGAAGGGTCGCCTCAGTCGAACAGCGTCGACCCCCAGAACGTGGACTTGTCTCCCTCGGGAATTCCTGGCGGACAAGCGAACACCGCTGAGCTGGTGGGTCGGACATATTCGTTCATCGCGTCGTTGCGGGAGATCGCGTTCTGCATCGGCACGAACTGGGTCACCGGGCTGCGCACGAACGCGATGAAGAACAGCCCCGCGTCCAGATGGCCGAAGCCGTCCGAGCCGTCGGTGAAGTTGTAACCGCGACGCAGGATCTCGATGCCGCCGAGGTTCTTCGACGACGCGAGCCGGACGTGGGCCACCGGGTCGATCAGCGGCTCGTCCTTGTCGTTGGTCAGATCGAAGTTGAGTTCCTGGAACTCGTCGTCGAGTCCCATCGGCGCGCCGGAGCCCTTCTGCCTGCCGATGACGCGTTCCTGTTCCAGCAGCGTGGTGCGGTCCCACTGCTCGATGAGCATCCGGATCCGCCGCGCCACCAGATACGTGCCACCGGTCAGCCACGCCGGGCCGTCACCGTCGGCCACCCAGACCGACTTGTTCAGCCTGTCCGTTTCGTCGGAACGCATGTTGGCCGTTCCGTCCTTGAACCCGAACAGGTTTCGCGGAGTGGTCTGGTCGCGCGTGGTCGACGAGGTGCGGCCGAAGCCAAGCTGCGAGTACCGTACCGCGACGGTGCCGAAGCCGATCCTGGCCAGGTTGCGGATGGCGTGGACGGCCACCTGCGGATCGTTCGCGCAGGCCTGCACGACGATGTCGCCGCCGCTGCGGGCCGGGTCGATCTTCTCGTTGGGGAACTTGGGCAGGTCGACCAGCTCGGCCGGTTTCTTGTCGGCGATGCCGAACCGGTCGACTCCGTCCTTGACGAAGAACGACGGCCCGAACCCGATGGTCAGCGTCAGCTGAGACGGAGGCAGGCCGAGGGCCTCGCCGGTGTCCGACGGTGGCGAGTACGGATTCTGGCCGATGGAGCCGTTCGGAAACGCCTCCTCGCCCTGCGTCATCCGCTCGGCCATCTCGGTCCAGTCGGCGAGCATCTTGATGACGTCGTCGCGGCTCTTGGTGGTCACGTCGAACGTGGCGAAGTGCATGCGGTCCTGCGCCTCGGTGACGATGCCCGCTTGATGTTGCCCGCGGAACGGCACCGCCGTGTCGAGATGATTCGGCGGTTGCGCCGCCGAAGCGCGGCCGGCCAGCGCTCCCACGCCCGCCGCGCCGACGACCGCCGCCGTCACTCCGGCCGCGCCGAACAGCTTGCGCCGGCTCAGCCCGGACCGTTCGGGCTGAGCCGGTTCCGCGTTCTCGTTATTGGGGTGCGATGACACCTTGCACCTGACTCACTTCCTTGCTCAGCGCGTCGATCGCGCGCGAGAGCTCCTGACGCTCCGGTTCGGTCACCTTGTCGTAGCTGACGAATCCGTCGCCTTCGCGGTAGCGCTCCAGCAGCGCCTCGACCTCTTCGAAGCGCTGGTCGACACGCGTGCCCAGATCGGGGTTGCGCTCGTCGAGGATCGGGCGCACGGACGCCACCGCAGTCTGCGAACCCTGCAGGTTGGCGTTGAAGTCCCACAGGTCGGTGTGGCTGAAGATGTCCTCTTCGCCGCTGATCTTGCTGGTGGCGATCTCGTCGAGCAGACCCTGTGCCCCGCCGGCGATCTGGGTGGAGTCCACCGAGAAGTCCGGCGCGCTGACCCCGGCCTGCAGCTCCTTGACGTCGGCGACCAGCTGGTCGGCGATCGCGTTGGTGTCCGCTTGTGGGCCCGTCACCCACAGGTCTTTCTCCAGCCGGTGGAATCCGGTCCACTTCTGGCCGGGCTCCAGGTCGGCCTCGCGCAGGTCGATGCGCGGGTCGAGGTCGTCGGGGAACGACTCGGCGACCGGCTCGATGCGCTCGTAGTACACCCGCGAGGTGGGGTACTGGGCCTTGGCGGCCTCGATGTCCCCGGACTTGATGGCGGCGACGAACGCCTCGACGGCCGGGACCAGAGCCTCGACCTGGCTGTTGACGTACCGCTTGTAGCTGTCGGCGGCCTCTTTGAACTTGCCCTCGGTGTCGACCTGGACCGCATCACCGGTCACGGTGAAGTCGCTGCGGATGCCGTCGCCGATCATGCCGGGCTTGCATGCCGTCTGGTAGGTGCCGGGCTGGGTGAGCTGCACGATCAGCTTGCGCTGCAGCCCGGGGGAGATGTTCTCGACCTCGCCCATCACCCGCTCGCCTTCGCCGTAGACGTAGAACTCGGTGACCTTGGTCCCGTTGTTGGTGATGACGAACGTGTTGGCGCCGGTCTTGCCTTCGGTGCCGGACAGTTCGCAGGCATCGTCCGATGCCTCGACGGTGACCTGCGCGGGGGCGGTGCTGCCGCCTTCCTCGGACGCCGCCGGAGCCTCTTCCTTGGCCTGGCAGCCGGCCAGCGCGAACGCCGCCGTGGCCGCCGCGAGCACTGCGACAGAGGGATGAACCTTCACGTGGTGGACCTTTCGGGTGATGGATTGGGTGGTGTCGGGGTCTTGGATTTCGGGGCCTGCGCCGGGCGCAGGAACAGCGCCAGCACGACGGCGAGGAAGGCCAGGTAGCCGGTGAGCTGCAGCACGGTGGGTGTCGGCGTGACGTTGAAGATGCCCTGGATGACCTCGCCGTACCAGGACGACCAGTGGAACCAGGTGCTGATGTCGAATGCCTTGTTCGCCAGGCCGGGCAGCCAGCCGACGGTCTGCAGGGCGCCGACGCCGTAGGACAGGATGCCGGCGGCGACGAGGATCAGGAACACGCCGGTGTAGGTGAAGAACTTGCCCAGGTCGATGCTCAGCGCGCCGCGGTAGATCCCGAAGGCGATGGCGCCGGCGATCAGCACGCCGGTGATCAGCCCGATCAGCGGCCAGGACGTCTGCGCCTCGGCGTAGCCCACCATGAACAGTGCGGTCTCGACACCCTCGCGGCCGACCGCGAGAAACGCCAGCAGCGCCACGGCCAGCGGGCCGGTCTCCAGCGCGCGCGCCATCTCGTCGCGCAATTCCCCCGACATGGATGCCGACGCCTTCTTCATCCACAGCACCATGGTGGTGACGATGGCGACCGCGATCAGCGAGGCGACTCCGGCGATGGCCTCGGCGGCGAGCCCGGTGATGGTGTTCTCGCCGAACTGGATCGCCAGGAACACGGTGAGGGTCAGGGCGATCGCGGCGCCGACACCCAGCCATACCCACTTGAGGGCGTCGCGGCGGTCGGATTTCACCAGGAAGGCGACCAGGATGGAGACGACGATCGCGGCTTCCAGCCCTTCGCGCAGACCTATGAGCCCGCTGCCAAAAAGCTGTGAAGAGATGTTCGGCGCCGCGTAGTACGTGATGACCGACAGGTCGGTGGCACTGAGCATCTGTTCGTCCTCGCTACGCGTGTGCCCACCAAGCTTTGGCTTGCCAAAGCAAGGTGTGGCTGCCCTCATTTTCCAGAGGCGCACGTGAAATGTACACCCGGGTCCGTCGGCCGGGGTGAGCCGTCAGTCCATTGATGCGTGGGAACATGGGATACGAACCAGAGCGGGTTGAGGAGTCCGGTGACGCGGGTGCGTTGGCTGCAGGCGATAGCCGTGATCGGCGCGACAGCGCTGCTCATGGCTTCCAGCTGTTCGTGGCAGATCGGCATCCCGGTTCCCGACGGCGTGCCGCCGCCCCCCGGTGACGCGGTCCCGCAGATCGACACCTATGCCAAGGGCCGGCCCGCCGACCAGCTGCACGAATGGGCCGCCGAGCGGGCGCCCGCCCTGGGCATCCCGGTGACCGCGCTGGAGGCCTACGCCTACGCCGCCAGGGTGGCCGAGGTGGAGAACCCGGACTGCAATCTGAAGTGGACGACCCTGGCGGGCATCGGGCAGGTGGAAAGCCATCACGGCACCTACCGCGGCTCGACCGTCGCGGCCGACGGGGAGGTGACGCCGCCGATCCGCGGTGTGCTGCTCGACGGCACCGCCGGGAATCTGGTGATCCTGGACGACGATTCGGTGAGTCACGACCCGGCGATCGAGAACAAGGGCGACGAGCCGTTCGCCCGCGCGATGGGGCCGATGCAGTTCATCCCGGAGACGTGGCGGCTCTACGGCGTCGACGCGAACAACGACGGCGACGTCAGCGCCGACAACATCGACGACGCGGCGCTGTCGGCCGCCGGTTACCTGTGTTGGCGGGGAAAGGATCTGTCCAAGCCGCGGGGGTGGATGGAGGCCCTTCGCGCCTACAACCACTCCGACCAATATGCGCGCACGGTCCGGGACTGGGCGACGGCGTATGCGCAAGGACATCCGCTCTGATCACACCCGCGGACGGGCCACGCTCTAGGCTCAATGCCGGAAACGTCTGAGCAGACACCAGGAGGCAAGAAAGTGCCCATCATCGAGCAGGTCGGAGCCCGCGAGATCCTCGATTCCCGGGGAAATCCGACAGTCGAGGTCGAGGTGGGCCTGCTGGACGGGACAGTGTCGCGTGCCGCGGTGCCCTCGGGCGCGTCCACGGGCGAGCACGAGGCGGTCGAGCTTCGTGACGGTGGGTCCCGGTACCTGGGCAAAGGCGTCGAGAAGGCGGTCGAGGCCGTGCTCGACGAGATCGCGCCTGCGGTGATCGGTCTGGGCGCCGACGAGCAGCGCCTCGTCGACCAGGCGCTGGTCGACCTGGACGGCACCCCCGACAAGTCCCGGCTGGGCGCCAACGCGATCCTGGGCGTGTCCCTCGCGGTGGCCAAGGCCGCCGCACAGTCCGCCGAGCTGCCGCTGTTCCGCTATGTCGGCGGGCCGAACGCGCACATCCTGCCGGTGCCGATGATGAACATCATCAACGGCGGCGCGCACGCCGACACCGGCGTCGACGTGCAGGAGTTCATGATCGCCCCGATCGGCGCCCCGAGCTTCAAGGAGGCGCTGCGATGGGGCGCCGAGGTGTACCACTCGCTGAAGTCGGTGCTCAAGAAGCAGGGGCTGGCCACCGGCCTGGGCGACGAGGGCGGTTTCGCGCCCGACCTGCCGGGCACCAGGGCCGCGCTCGACCTGATCGGCACGGCGATCGAGGCCGCCGGCCTCAAGGTGGGCAGCGACGTGGCGCTGGCGCTCGACGTGGCCGCGACCGAGTTCTACACCGAGGGCACCGGTTACGCGTTCGAGAAGGAGACCCGCACCGCCGAGCAGATGGCGGCGTTCTACGCGCAACTGCTCGAGGCCTACCCGCTGGTGTCGATCGAGGATCCGCTGTCCGAGGACGACTGGGACGGCTGGGTGGCGCTGACCGCCGCGATCGGCGACAAGGTGCAGCTGGTCGGTGACGACCTGTTCGTCACCAACCCCGAGCGGCTCGAGGACGGCATCGAACGGGGCGCCGCCAACGCACTGCTGGTGAAGGTGAACCAGATCGGCACGCTGACCGAGACGCTCGACGCCGTGTCGCTGGCCCACAATGCCGGCTACAAGACGATGATGAGCCACCGTAGCGGCGAGACCGAGGACACCACGATCGCCGACCTCGCGGTAGCGGTGGGCAGCGGGCAGATCAAGACCGGTGCCCCTGCCCGCAGCGAGCGCGTGGCGAAATACAACCAGCTGCTGCGCATCGAGGAGGAACTGGGTGACGCCGCCCGCTACGCCGGTGACCTGGCCTTCCCCCGGTTCAGTGTGGAGACCAAATAGCCCGTGCCAGAAGCGAATCGGCCCGACCCTCGGCGGCGGTCTTCCGCAGGTGACGCCCGGAGCAGGAAAGCTCCGGCGTCCCGGCCGGGCAAGCCGGGTAAATCCGGCGACGCCGCACGGGGGAAGCCGCGCGGTGCGGCGCGTCGCGAAACGCGAAGCGCCGACCCGCGATCGCCCAAGGAACTCACCGGCGCTGCAGCCGATCCCGGCTTTGTCGACGACACCGGTGACGAACCCGGAGCCGACTCCATCAGGCAGTCGATCATCGCGTCGGCCGAGCAGGCCGCAGAACAGCGGTTCGGCTCGGCCGCGCGGCGGGCGGCGATCCTGGCTGCGGTCATCTGCGTGCTGACGCTGACGATCGCCGGGCCGGTGCGAACCTACTTCGCGCAGCGCACCGAGATGAAGCAACTCCAGGCCAGCGAAGCCCAACTGCGGGAGCAGATCTCGGAGCTGGAACAGCAGAAGGCCAAGCTCGCCGACCCGGTGTTCATCGCGGCACAGGCCAGGGAACGGCTCGGCTTCGTCATGCCCGGGGAGATTCCGTATCAGGTGCAGCTCCCGCCGGGGGCGGCCCAGCCCGCAGCGCCGCCCGACGAGCTGGCCGAGGCCAAGACCAACGACCCGTGGTACACGTCGTTGTGGCACACCATTGCCGATGCGCCGCATGGGGTTTCGCCGATGGCGCCGCCCGCGCCGCCCGCGCCACCCGGCGTTCCCGGCGCGCCCGAACCCGTCGCACCCGGTGCGCCCCCGTCCGGTGGTTGACCCTACGGACCTCGAGGCGGTCGCCCGGCAGTTGGGCCGGGAGCCGCGCGGTGTACTCGAGATCGCCTACCGCTGCCCCAACGGAGAACCCGGCGTGGTGAAGACCGCTCCGAAACTGCCTGACGGAACCCCGTTTCCGACATTGTTCTACCTGACCCATCCCGCGCTCACCGCGGCGGCGAGCCGGCTGGAATCGTCGGGGATGATGCGGGACATGACCGAACGTCTGGCCGAGGATCCCGAGTTGGCCGCCGCGTATCGCCGGGCGCACGAAACGTATCTGGCCGAACGCGATGCCATCGAGCCCCTCGGCACCACGTTCACCGGAGGCGGCATGCCGGACCGGGTGAAGTGCCTGCATGTGGTGATCGCCCATTCGCTGGCCAAGGGGCCCGGGGTGAACCCGTTCGGTGACGAGGCGCTGGCGGTGCTCGCCGAAGAGCCCGGCATGGCAGGCATTCTGGATCCGAAGGTGTGGACATGAGGGTCGCGGCGGTGGACTGCGGAACCAACTCGATCCGCCTCCTGGTCGCCGATGCCGCCGGTGACGGGCTGCACGACGTGCACCGTGAGATGCGGATCGTGAGGCTGGGGCAGGGGGTCGATGCGACAGGGGAGTTCGCGCCGGACGCACTGGCGCGCACCCGGGCCGCCCTCACCGGCTACGCGGAGGTGATGCGCCGCCACGGCGTGGACGCCGTCCGGATGGTCGCCACGTCGGCGGCACGGGATGTGGCCAACCGCGACGAGTTCTTCGCGATGACGTCGGAGGTGCTCGGCACCGTGGTACCCGGCGCGGTCGCCGAGGTGATCACCGGAACCGAGGAAGCCGAGCTGTCCTTCCGCGGCGCCGTGGGCGAACTGGACGCCGCGGCAGCGCCTTTCGTCGTCGTCGACCTCGGCGGTGGTTCGACCGAGGTGGTGCTGGGCTCGGACCGGGACGTCCGGGCCGTGGTGGCCGGGTACTCGGCCGACATCGGATGCGTGCGGTTGACGGAACGCTGCCTGCGTTCGGACCCGCCCACCGACGACGAGATCGCCGCGGCGAGGGCGGTGGTGCGCGAGGCGCTGGCCGACGTCCTTGCGGCGGTGCCGGTCGAGCGGGCGCACACCTGGGTGGGGGTGGCCGGCACGATGACGACCCTGGCCGCGCTGGCGCGCAAACTGACCACCTACGACGCCGACGCCATCCATCTGTCCCGGATCCCTTTCGACGACCTGCTGCCGGTGTGCGCCGATCTGCTGGCCATGACGCGTCAGCAGCGCGCCGTCCTCGGCCCGATGCACGAGGGCCGTGTCGACGTCATCGGTGGCGGTGCGCTGATCGTGCAGGAGTTGGCGGCGGTGCTGGGGGAGCGGGCGGGCATCACCGAGCTGGTGGTCAGCGAGCACGACATCCTCGACGGCATCGCGCTGTCGATCATCTGAACCCGGCGTCGGTTCGACCATTGCCGCCGGTGCGTCGGCGGAGGACAATCAGGCCCGACGGCAGCGCCGTCACGACGCTGCCTCATCGGAAGGAGGCAGATTGTGTACGCACGAACAACGACCGTCTGGGGGCGGCCGTCGTCCATCGATGACGGTATCGCCAACATGCGCGGGTCCGTGATGCCCGAGTTGCAGCGGATGCACGGCTTCGTCGGGTTTTCGCTGCTCGCCGACCGGGAGTCGGGCCGGTGCATCGCCGCCAGCGCATGGCAGACCGAGGACGCGATGCGGGCCAGCGCACCGCTGGTGGTGGAGGTACGTGACCGGGCTGCGCAGATTCTCGGCGGCACCGTGGACGTCGCCGACTGGGAGATCGCGGTGATGCACCGCCATCACGAGAGCGCCGAGGGAGCCTGTGTGCGGGTCAGCTGGGTGAAGGTCGACCCGAGCCATGTCGAGTCCGGCATCGACCTCTTCAAGCACTCGGTGCTGCCCGCTCTGGAGGAACTCGAAGGGCATTGCAGCACAAGCCTGTTGGTGAATCGAGCGACGGGCGCAGCGGTGATCTCGACGGCGTACGACAGCGCCGAGGCGTTACAGCACCACCGGCCTCAGCTGGACCGGCTAAGGGATGCGACCGTCGAGCAGGCGGGCGCCCAGATGTTGGAGGAATGCGATTTCGAGTTGGCGATCGCCCACCTGAGGGTGCCTGAACTGGTCTGAGCCGCCGGAGAGGCTAACGCGTCGCGGGGCGGCGGATGCGCGCGCGTCGCTTCGTCGGGTCGTGCTGCCCGGCCAGGGTGACGGCCAGCAGCGTCATCACCGCGCCCAGGCCCACGTGCAGCCAGTTGGACGCGGCGTTGAGCGGGATGACGTGTGCGTCGCTGCCGAATTCGACGAGCACCCCGTAGAGCCACAGCCCCAGATAGAGCAGGCCGCCGACCAACAGGTAGGCCCGCGCGCCGGCGTAGGACCGGGCGAAGAAGAAGCCGGCGGCGCCCACCACCAGGTGGGTGATGTTCAGGACCGCCGACACCGCGAAGACGCCGAAGAGTCGGGCGCCGGAATGCTGCCCGAACCAGGTGAGCTGGTCCAGGCCCGAGGTCATACCGGGGATGAAACCGAGCACTCCGATGACCGCGAGTGCGGCCGCCACGATCATCGCCGCGCCTTGTACCGCCATATATTTGGGGGCCGCCGACATGACCCGCCTCCTCCCGAACACTTATTGACGTGCCTGTTGGGGAGGTACCCATCCTGGACTGCCCGTAACATCGGGCGGCCCGCGTCAGCCGCGCAGGATGGGGCTGAGCGCGTCGAGGACGGCGGGGTCCTCGATGGTCGACGGGATCGGTTCGTCGCGGCCCGCGGCGATTCCACGCATCGTCTTGCGCAGGATCTTGCCCGACCGGGTCTTCGGCAGCGCCGGGACGACGTCGACGAGCTTGAACGAGGCCACGGCGCCGATCTCGTCGCGCACCAGCTTGACCAGCTCGTCGGCGAGACCGTCGGTCGACGCTCCGGCCTTGACGACGACCAGGCCGCGCGGGGCCTGCCCCTTGATCTCGTCGGCCACCCCGATGACCGCGCACTCGGCCACCGCCGGATGGGTGGCCAGCACCTCTTCGATCGCCCCGGTCGACAACCGGTGGCCGGCCACGTTGATGACGTCGTCGATGCGGCCCATCACGAACAGGTAGCCGTCCTCGTCGAACCGGCCGCCGTCTCCGGTCAGGTAGTAGCCGGGGTGCTCGGTCAGATACGACGCCTGATAGCGGTCGTCGGCGTTCCACAGCGTGGGCAGCGTTCCGGGCGGCAGGGGCAGCCGGATGCAGATCGCACCTTCCTGGCCCGTCTGGCACTCGTGGCCGTGGTCGTGCAGGATGCGGACGTCGTAACCCGGCATCGGTACCGTGGGGGAGCCCGCTTTGAGTGGAAGTGCTTCTGTCCCCATCGGATTGGCCGCGATCGCCCAGCCGGTCTCGGTCTGCCACCAGTGGTCGATGACGGGGATGCCGAGTTTCTCCGACGCCCAGTGGTAGGTGTCTGGGTCGAGACGTTCGCCGGCCAGGAACAGGTACTTCAGTCCGGACAGGTCGTAGTCGCCGACATACTTGCCCTCCGGGTCCTCCTTGCGGATCGCGCGGATCGCCGTCGGCGCGGTGAACAGTGCCTTCACGCCGTGCTCGGAGGCGACCCGCCAGAACGCACCGGGGTCGGGGGTGCCGACCGGTTTGCCTTCGTAGAGCACCGTGGTGGCGCCGAGCAGCAGCGGCGCGTACACGATGTAGGAGTGGCCGACCACCCAACCCACGTCGGAGGCGGCCCAGAAGACGTCGCCGGGTTCGATGTCGTAGATGTGGCGCATGCTCCACAACAGCGCGACCGCATGCCCGCCGTTGTCGCGGACGATGCCTTTGGGCTTGCCGGTGGTGCCCGAGGTGTACAGCACGTACAGCGGGTCGGTCGCCGCGACGGGAACCGGGTCGACGGGCTCGGCCCCTTCCATCACGTCGGCCCAGTCCAGGTCGCGACCTTCGACGAGGTCGCAGCGATGCCGATCCCGCTGCACCACTACGCAATGCCGCGGGGGATGCTCGACCATGCCGACCGCGGCATCGAGCATCGGCTTGTACTCCACGACCCGGCCGGGTTCGATGCCGCACGACGCCGACACGATCACCGTGGGCCGGACGTCGTCGATGCGGACGGCGAGCTCGTGCGGAGCGAAGCCGCCGAACACCACCGAGTGCACGGCGCCCAGGCGCGCGCAGGCCAGCATCGCGATGACCGCCTCGGGAATCATCGGCATGTAGATCACCACACGGTCGCCCTTGCCGACGCCGAGCTTGCGCAGCGCACCGGCGAAGCGGGCGGTCGCCTCGAGCAGTTCGGCGTAGGTGTAGGTGCGTTTGGTGTCGGTCACGGCCGAGTCGTAGACGAGGGCGGGCTGGTCGCCGCGCCCGGCGTCGACGTGGCGGTCCAGCGCGTTGGCGCAGGTGTTCAGCTCGGCGTCGGGGAACCACCGGTAGAACGGCGGGTTGCTGTCGTCGAGGATCCGCCCGGGCGGTCGGGTCCAGGTCACGGCGTCGGCGGCGGCGCCCCAGAAGGCGACGGGGTCGGTGATGCTGGAGTCGAAGAGGTCGCGGTACCCGGGCATAGGAGCACCGTAGTACCTCCCGATTACTCTTTTGACCATGACAGACCAACCCCCGCCGATTGACGGGGTGCGCAGGCACTTCGTCACTGCCCGAGGTGTCAATTTTCACGTGACCGAGGCCGGACCCGAGGACGGCAGGCCGGTGCTGGCGCTGCACGGCTGGCCCCAGCACCACTGGGTGTACCGGTCTCTGCTGGCCGACCCGCCGACGAGCGCCGGCGCGAGCAGCCGGCTGCCTGAGCCGGGGCTGCGCATCATCGCCCCCGATCTGCCCGGCTACGGATGGTCGGGGCCGGCTCCGCACAAGTGGGCCAAGGAGGACGTGGTCAGCGACCTGGTGGCGCTGATGGACGCCATGGGCCTGGACCGGGTGCTGCTGATCGGGCATGACTGGGGCGGCTACATCGGGCACCTGCTCGCCATGCGGGTGCCCGAGCGGATCGACGGCTACCTGGCGCTCAACATCGCCCATCCGTGGGTTCCGCCGAAGGTGATGGCGCCGCATCTGTGGCGCTTCCTGCAGTACCAGCCGCTGGTGGCGTTCGCCGGGGTGCCGCTGCAGCGGCACACGTCCTTCCTCAAGCGTGCGTACAAGCTCGCGGCGCCGAAGCTGGACCCGCAGACCGTGCGCGTCTACAGCGAGCGGTTCCGCGATCCCGTCGTCGCCCGGACCGCGCGCGACACCTACCGGACGTTCCTGCTCCGCGAGGCGCCGGCGGCGATACGCAACGGTGAGCGGCGCCGGTCAAAGGTGCCGACCCGCGCCCTGTTCGGCAGGGATGACGCCGCGATCCACCCGAGCCTGGCGGCGGCGGAGACCGCCCGCGCCGACGATTACACGATCGACGTCGTCGACGGCGGCCACTTCATCCTCGACGAGCAGCCGGAACTGGTGCGCGCCAAGCTGATCGCCCTGGCCGAGGAGTTCCCGGCCAGGTAGCGCAGAGATCAGCCGTCACCGGCCTCGGGTGAGTCGACGTCCGGTCTGGTGTTGAAGTGGCGGCATACCAGCATGACCACTGCGGGGATCAGGATGATCAGCAACGCCGGGACGAGGTCGGTCATCAGCGGCGGCCGATTTCAGCTGTCATGTCTTCATTCCACGCGCGGCGGCCGCCGACGGCCAGCGTCTTGACGCAATCCCAACGCAACAGGCCCTCATCCTGACGGAAAGCAGTGCCCGGGCCGGCTACTGCTGGAAGCGGTAGCCCATGCCCGCCTCGGTGAGCAGGTGCACCGGATGCGACGGGTCGTCTTCGAGCTTGCGACGCAGCTGCGCCAGATACACCCGCAGATAGTGGGTCTCCTTGGCGTAGGCCGGCCCCCACACCTCCTTGAGCAACTCTTCGCGCCCGACCAGCTTGCCGCGGTGCCGGACCAGCATTTCCAACATGCCCCACTCGGTCGGGGTCAGATGCACCTCGACACCGCCCTTGGTGACCTTCTTGGCGGCCAGGTCGACGGTGAACGACGACGTCTCGATCACCGGCTCGTCGGTCTCCGCCGCGGTGGCGCCACGCCGCACCGCGGCGCGCAGCCGGGCCAGGAATTCGTCCATGCCAAAGGGTTTGGTGACGTAGTCGTCGGCGCCGGCGTCCAGTGCCTCGACTTTGTCCGCGGAGTCGCTGCGGGCGGACAGCACGATCACCGGCGCCGAGAGCCAACCGCGCAGGCCGGCGAGCACCTCGATGCCGGTCATGTCGGGCAGGCCGAGATCGAGGACGACCACGTCCGGTTTGTGATCGGCGGCCATCCTGAGCGCCTCGGCTCCGCTGGCCGCGGTGTGCACCTCGTATCCGCGCACCGACAGGTTGATCCGCAACGCGCGCAGGATCTGTGGCTCGTCGTCGATGACGAGCACTCTCGTCTTGACGGAGGTCACCTCGGTGCCGCCAGGTCGATCTCGACGGTCATCCCGCCGCCGGGGGTGTCGGTGGCCGAGATCGTGCCGCCCATCGCCTCGACGAAACCCCTGGCCACCGAAAGTCCAAGGCCGACACCGCTACTGGTGTCCTGATCGCCGAGGCGCTGGAACGGCGCGAACAGCTCCGTCTCGGCGCCGCGGGCGACTCCCGGCCCCTCGTCGGCGACCGCGATCAGCACGCGATCGGCGACGCGCCCGGCCGTCACACGGACCGGGCCGTCGGGGGCATAGCGCAACGCGTTGTCGATGACGTTGGCCAGCACCCGCTCCAGCAGCCCGCTGTCGGCCATCACCACCGTGTCGCCCACCTCGACCTTCACCCGGTCCAGACCGGCGCGTAATCCGGTGCTGCCGCGGCTTATTCCGAGTAGTGCCCGGGGCACCGCCTCCTCCAGGTACACCGGTTGCAGCTCGGGCCGCACCACGCCCGCGGCCAGCCGGGAGGAGTCCAACAGGTTGCCGACCAGGCCCGACAACTGATCGATGGACTCCTCGACGGTCGCAAGCAGTTCGGCGGTGTCCTCCGGTGAGAAGCCGACATCCTCGCTGCGCAGGCTCGACACCGCGGCCTTGGCCGCCGCCAACGGCGTGCGGAGATCGTGGCTGACCGCCGACAGCAGTGAGCGGCGCAGTTCGTCCGCTCGCGCGATCGCTTCCGCTCTGCCGGCTTCCTCCGCAAGTTCGCGCTGCCTGGCCAACCCGGCGGCCTGGTTGGCGACCGCGCCGAGAACTCTGCGGTCCCGGGCGTCGAGGCGTCGTCCCGCGAGCAGCAGCCAGAACTCCTCAGGATCGTCCTTGGAGCCCACTTCGATCGCGGTGTCGGCGGTCTCCACGGTCACGCACGGCTCGGATCCGGCGCAGCCGACCACGCCGCCGCCGTGGGCCTCGCCGCGAACCAGCGTCACCGACTGCTGCGAGTAGGCCTCGCGCACCCGCTCCAGCAGCGTGTTCAGATCGGCGCCGCGCAGCACCGCTCCGGCGAACAGGGCCAGCAGTTCGGCCTCCCGCGCTGCGCGTCGGGATTCGCGCGTCCGATTGGCGGCGCCGTCGACGAGCGCGGCGACCGCGACGGCCACGACGAGCAGCACCACGATCGTGATCGCGCTGTCGGGTTCGGAGATGGTGAAGGTGTGCCGCGGTTCGACGAGGAAGAAGTTGAGCAGCACGCCCGACAGCACCGCCGAAAGCGCCGCAGGCGCAACGCCGCCGAGGAGGGCGACGACGAGCACACCGATGAAGAACATCGCGCTCTCCCCGCCGATGCCGAGGAACCGGTCGAGCAGCAGGACGGTGGCCGCGCAGATGGCGCCCGGTACCGCGAGTGCGGCCAGCCACGAGACGGCGTGACGTTGCCGCGGAGACACTCTCGCCCAGAGTGACTCTCCGCCCGCCTGCTCGTGGGTCACCATGTGCACGTCGATCCGGCCCGACTTCTGCACGACGGTGGCCCCGATGCCCTCGTCGAAGATCCGCGCCCAGCGGGAGCGGCGGGAGGTGCCGAGCACCAGCTGGGTGGCGTTCATCTCCCGAGCGAAATCGAGGAGGGCGGCAGGTACTCCTCCGGCGCCGTCGCCGACCACGGTGTGCAGGGTGGCGCCGATACTGGCGGCGAGTTCTCGAACTTTCCCCATCTGGGGACCCGAGACTCCGGACAGCCCGTCACCTTGCACCACGTGCACAACCATCAGCTCGGCGCTGGACTTCGATGCGATGCGGGATGCCCTGCGCACCAGGGTTTCCGACTCCGGGCCGCCGGTCACCGCGACGACCACGCGTTCGCGGGCCTCCCAGGTGTCGGTGATCTTGTTGTCGGCCCGGTACTTCTCCAGCGCCGAGTCGACCTGGTCGGCCAGCCACAGCAACGCCAGCTCGCGCAGGGCGGTGAGGTTGCCCCGGCGGAAGTAGTTCGACAGCGCCGCGTCGACCCGCTCAGGGGCGTACACATTCCCGTGAGCAAGCCTGCGCCGCAACGCTTCCGGGGTGATGTCGACGAGCTCGACCTGATCGGCGGCACGTACCACCTCGTCGGGGACCTTCTCCTGCTGTTCGATCCCGGTGATCTGGGTGACGACGTCGTTGAGGCTTTCCAGGTGCTGGACGTTGACGGTGGTGATCACCGTGATTCCGGCGTCGAGTAGTTCCTCGATGTCCTGCCAGCGCTTGGTGTTCTTGCTTCCCGGGGTGTTGGTGTGGGCGAGTTCGTCGACGAGCACCACCTGCGGGTTGCGTCGCAGCACCGCCTCGACGTCGAGCTCGGCGAAGTCGCTGCCCCGGTACGCGATGAGCTTCGGCGGGACTATCTCGATGCCTTCGAACAGTTCGGCGGTCTTCTTGCGGCCGTGGGTCTCGACGACGGCGGCGACCACGTCGGTGCCCCGCTCGAGACGCCGGTGCGCCTCGCCGAGCATCGCGTACGTCTTGCCGACGCCGGGTGCTGCGCCCAGGTAGATGCGCAGCTCCCCGCGTTTCGGCTTGTGAGGTGATGCCGCCACAGACTCATCATCCACCGCGGGGACTCATCCCCGACGATCCAGCGCCAGGTTGAGCTCCAGCACGTTCACCCGCGGCTCACCCAGGAAGCCGAGTGTGCGTCCCTCGGTGTGCTCGTCGACCAGCGCGCGCACCTCGTCGGGGTTCATCCCGCGGGCCCGGGCGACCCGATCCACCTGCAGGTCGGCGTAGGCCGGTGAGATGTGGGGGTCCAATCCGCTGCCGCTGGCGGTGACGGCGTCGGCGGGCACGGCGGGCACAGCGGAAGCGGAGCCACGTACGGGTATGAGCTGGCCGAGGCGGTAGTCCTCTCCCGTGGCGGCGCATTCCACCCGCACGCCTTCGTAGGTGTCCACGAACGGCGTCGGCGTGGTCGCGCAGGGCTCGTTGACGCTGACGACCTTGGTGGGTTGTACGACGTTGCCGCCGGCGTCGCGCGGCCCGATCACCGACAGCACCGCCCCGACACCGTCACCGGTGCAGTAGGGCCGGGTGCCGTCGACGCCGTCGAGTTCGCCGATCGCCACGCTGCGCGAGCACACCAGCGTGAGCAGGCTCGGCTTGTCGGGTTGATCGACGATGCTCTCCGGTCCCAGGTTGCTCGCGCTGGTGGCCAGGGGGTCGTAGCCGTCTCCGGCCGCCGAGGGGCGGCCCTGGAAGTACTGCGGCAGCGGGTTGCCGTCGGCGTCGGTGTACAGCTGCCCGATCAGGCTGCTGCCCACCGGGGTCCCGTCGACTTCGACGACCGAGCCGTCGGCCTTGTCGGACAGGAACGGCGCCTGGGCGATCAGCCAGATCAGCAGCGGGTAGGCCAATCCGAGCACGACCGTGAAGAACAGCAGCGCGCGAAGCGCCGCCCAATGCTGGCGGACGACTCTAGTCATTTTTGCTCCTTGCGTGCGCGGTGGAGAACTTCATGCTCACATTCCCGGGAAGAGTTGGATGATCAGGTCGATGGCCTTGATCCCGACGAACGGGGCGATGATGCCGCCGAGGCCGAAGATGTAGAGGTTGCGGCTGAGTAGCTTCGAGGCGCTGCTCGGGGTGTAGCGAACACCACGCAGTGACAACGGGATCAGGGCGATGATCACCACGGCGTTGAAGATGACCGCGGACAGGATCGCCGACTGCGGGCTGTGCAGCCGCATGACGTTGAGCAGATCCAGACCGGGGAACAGGCCCACGAACAACGCCGGGATGATCGCGAAGTACTTGGCGATGTCGTTGGCGATCGAGAACGTCGTCAGTGCCCCGCGGGTGATGAGCAACTGCTTGCCGATCTCGACGATCTCGATCAACTTGGTCGGGTCCGAGTCGAGATCGACCATGTTGCCGGCCTCTTTGGCCGCCGACGTGCCGCTGTTCATCGCCACACCGACGTCTGCCTGAGCCAGCGCGGGCGCGTCGTTGGTGCCGTCACCGGTCATCGCGACGAGCCGGCCACCGGCCTGTTCCTTCTTGATCAGCGCCATCTTGTCTTCCGGCGTGGCTTCGGCGAGGAAGTCGTCGACACCGGCCTCGTCGGCGATGGCCTTGGCGGTCATGGGATTGTCTCCGGTGATCATCACGGTGCGGATGCCCATGCGGCGCATCTCGTCGAAGCGTTCCCGCATGCCCTGCTTGACGACGTCCTTGAGGTGGATGACGCCGAGCACCGCGGCCTTACCCTCGCGAACTTCGCCGACTGCCAGCGGTGTCCCGCCGGCGGCCGAGATGCCGTCGACGATGTCGCCGAGTTCCGTTGGCACGGTTCCGCCCTCGGAGCGGACCCACTCGGCGACGGCGCTCGTCGCGCCCTTGCGCAACCGGTGCCCGTCGACATCGACGCCCGACATCCTGGTGGTGGCGGAGAACTCGATCCAGGCCGCATGCGCAAGCTCACCGGGCGTGCGGGCACGCAGCCCGTACTCCTGTTTGGCGAACACGACGATCGAGCGGCCCTCCGGTGTCTCGTCGGCGAGGCTGGACAGCTGCGCGGCGTCGGCGAGCGCCTCCGGTGTCACACCGGTGAGCGGGACGAACTCCGAGGCTTGCCGGTTGCCGAGGGTGATGGTGCCGGTCTTGTCGAGCAACAGCGTGTTGACGTCCCCGGCGGCTTCCACGGCGCGACCGGACATGGCGAGCACGTTGCGCTGCACGAGCCGGTCCATCCCGGCGATGCCGATGGCGCTCAGCAGCGCGCCGATGGTGGTCGGGATGAGGCACACCAGCAGTGAGACCATGACGATGCCGGTGATGCCGTTTCCGTTGAGCGCCAGGCTGTCCGGGACGCCCGGGTTGTTCATCTTGGAGTAGATGGCCAGCGGCTGCAGCGTCGTCACGGCGAACACGAAGATGATCGTCAACGAGGCCAGCAGGATGTTCAGGGCGACCTCGTTGGGCGTCTTCTGCCGGTTGGCGCCCTCGACGAGGGCGATCATCCGGTCGATGAAACTCTCGCCGGGCTTCTGGGTGATCTTGACGACGATGCGGTCCGACAGCACCGTGGTACCGCCGGTGACCGCCGAACGGTCACCGCCTGATTCCCGGATGACGGGCGCCGATTCACCGGTGATGGCCGATTCGTCCACCGAGGCAATGCCTTCGACGACGTCTCCGTCGCCGGGGATCACCTGGCCGGCCTCCACCACGACGATGTCGCCCGGCTGCAGCAGCGCAGCGGCGACGGCCTCCTCCCGTCCGGGGGTGCCCGGGGCCCAACCGGTGAGCCGGCGCGCCGGCGTCGCGGTCTTGGTCTTGCGCAGGCTCTCGGCCTGAGCCTTGCCGCGTCCCTCGGCGACTGCCTCGGCCAGGTTGGCGAAAAGCACCGTGAGCCACAGCCACACGACGATCAGCCAGGCGAACCACGACGGTTCGAGGAAGGCGAGGATGGTGCTCCATACCGCGCCGATCTCGACGATGAACATCACGGGGTTGCGCCACATCGTGCGTGGGTCGAGCTTGCGCAACGCGCTGGGCAGCGACTTCCACAGCATGTTGGGGTCGAGCAGACCACCTTGGATCTTGTTGGACGACTTGGGTTCCGCGTGCTTTCGCGCGGCGGCCCCGGCGGTGGTGACGGACATCAGTGGATTCCTTCAGCGAGAGGCCCGAGCGCGAGCATGGGCAGGAAGGTCAGGGCGACCAGGATCAGCGTCACGCCGGCGACCATGCCGACGAACTGAGGTCGGTGGGTGGGCAATGTGCCGATGGAGGGTGGCGTCTTGCCCTGCTGGGCAAGCGAACCCGCCAGGGCGAGCGCGAGAATGATCGGCAGGAAACGTCCGAACACCATGGCCAACCCGAGGGCCGTGTTGTACCACTCGGTGTTGACGGTGATTCCGGCGAATGCCGACCCGTTGTTGTTGGCCGCTGACGTGAAGGCGTACAACACCTCCGACAGTCCGTGCGGCCCTGTGTTGAGCATGCCGGCACGCTGACCGGGCATCGCCATGGCCACCGCGGTTCCGGTCAGCACAATCAACGGGGTGACCAGGAAATAGGTTGCGGCCAGCTTGATCTCACGGGGCGTGATCTTCTTGCCGAGGTACTCCGGAGTGCGCCCGACCATCAGGCCGGCGACGAACACCGTGATCACGGCGAGGATCAGGATTCCGTACAGGCCCGCGCCGACACCGCCCGGTGCCACCTCGCCCAGCTGCATGTTGAACAACAGAACCAGGCCCCCCAGGCTGGTGTAGGAGTCGTGGAACGAGTCCACCGACCCCGTGGACGTCAGCGTCGTCGAGGCCGCGAAAACCGCCGAGTTGGCCACGCCGAAACGCTGCTCGACACCTTCCATCGCCGCTCCGACTGCGGTCGGGACCGTGCCGTGTGCCTGCAACTGGAAGAACAGCGTCGCGCTCCAGCTGATGACGGCAAGCACCGCCTGCACCCCGACGATCGCGTAGCCCTGCTTCTTGTTGCCGACCATGCGGCCGAAGGTGCGCGGCAGCGAGAAAGCGATTACCAGCAGCAGGAAGATCTCGATCCAGTTCGTCCAGGTCGTCGGATTCTCGAACGGATGGGCAGAGTTGACGTTGTAGAAGCCGCCGCCGTTGGTGCCGAGATCTTTGATGGCTTCCTGGCTGGCGACCGGGCCACCGGGGATGGTCTGTTGCGCGCCGGCGAGGGTGTTGACGACCTGGTCGTAGTTGTGGAAGTTCTGGATCGCGCCGCCAGTGATCAGCAGAATCGCGGCGATGACGGAGATGGGCAGCAGAATGCGGATGGTGCCGCGGACCAGGTCGACCCAGAAATTGCCCAGCTCGCCGGTGCGTTTCCTGGCGAAGCCGCGCACCAGCGCGATCGCCACCGCCATCCCGACCGCGGCGGAGACGAAGTTCTGCACGGCCAGGCCGGCCATCTGGACCAGATGGCCGTGAGTGGACTCGCCTGAGTAGGCCTGCCAGTTCGTGTTGGTCACGAAGCTGACCGCGGTGTTCCACGCCAGCGCCGGCGTCATCGGCGTACCCGGGTCGGTCAGCGCCAACGGCAACCGGCCCTGCACGAGTTGGAGGA
>Ga0172382_10003614_pt1 | contig 24344 bp, 20 predicted proteins | sample Leawel138RmetaG_FD_122245 | JGI IMG/M metagenome (GOLD analysis project Ga0172382, IMG submission 122245) | Leachate microbial communities from a municipal landfill in Southern Ontario, Canada - Leachate well 138R metaG | ecosystem: Engineered > Solid waste > Landfill > Unclassified | place...
GATCAAACTCTCCATAATTTTATTTATAGTTTGTTTTTTAGCTCATTATTTGTTTTCAAAAAAATTGGTTTGTTGTTTAGTTTGTTCTTCTTTATATGTTTAGTTTTCAAAGACCGATAAGTTTTGCGTGATTTTCACACGCTTAATCATTTTACCATAAGCAATAATGCATGTCAACTATTTTATTCCTGTTTTTTTAACTTTTTTTTGATTCATTTTAAAAATTCGTTTTTTTGCGGTTTTTTGCGGTTTTTCAGTAATATTTAGGCCGCAAAGTATTTGCTTTACGGCCTAAAAAATTTACTCTTCAAAAGTCTCAAATAAATCTTCTTCTTCCTCAGGTTGTTCATAAGTAAATTCAATATCTCGTAAAATTCCAGTTCCCGCTGGAATCAATCCACCGATAATTACATTTTCTTTCAACCCAAGTAATGGATCTTTCTTTCCTCTAATCGCAGCGTCCGTTAAAACTCTAGTGGTTTCTTGGAACGAAGCGGCAGAAAGGAATGAATCAGATTTTAAACTTGCTTTAGTAATACCGAGTAGTATCGGTCTTGCTACAGCTGGTTTTAATCCGGCTTGGAAAGCTTTTTTATTAGCTTCGATAAATTGAGTAACAGAAATTTGACTTCCAGGTAATAAGTCTGTATCACCTTCTAGGATAACTGTCATTCTTCTAGACATCTGTCTAACGATAATTTCAATATGTTTATCGGAAATATCTTCACCTTGGGCACGATATACTCTTTGCACCTCAGATAAGAAGTATTTTTGAACAGTTTCCATATCAGTTACTCTCAATAATTCTTTCGGATTAATTGTTCCGTCCGTTAATTGAGTTCCGGCTTTAACAAAATCCCCTTCAGAAACTCGAGGTTGAACATTAGAATTTGTTTCATAATGTTTTTCTTCGATATCATTTTTAATATAGATGATATATCTTTCTTCAACAGGTTCAATCTTAGTGACAGTTCCGCTGATTTCAGAAATTATTGATTTAAGTTTTGATTTTCTCGCTTCAAACAACTCTTGAACACGAGGCAAACCTTGGGTAATATCGTCTCCAGCAACACCACCGGTATGGAAGGTTCTCATGGTTAACTGAGTACCAGGCTCACCAATAGATTGAGCTGCGATAATACCAACTGATTCTCCAACTTCAGCCTTAGAACCTGTAGCTAAGTTTTGTCCGTAACATTTACGACAAATACCAACTTCAGCTGAGCAGGTAAGGGCAGTTCTGATTGGCGCAGATTTTATACCTGCATCTTGAACTGCTTTAGCTAGTTTTGGTGTGATATATTCATTGCGTTTAATTAAAATTTGATTAGTTTCTGGATGTAAGATATCCTGAGCCGCGTATCTGCCAGAAAGTCTTTCCTCTAATGATTCAATAACTTTATGATCACGGTCTAAGATTTCTTCAACCCAGATGCCTTTGTCAGTTCCACAATCTTCAACAGAAATAACAACATCTTGACTAACGTCAACTAATCTTCTAGTTAAGTATCCTGATTCTGCCGTTTTTAGTGCGGTGTCGGTAGAACCCTTTCTCGCACCATGAGTTGAAATAAAGAACTCTGACATTGTTAAACCTTCTCTAAATGATGCTTTAATCGGTAATTCAATCGTATCCCCACTAGGGTTACTCATCAATCCACGCATACCGGCCAACTGAGTAAAGTTTGAGGCTTTACCTCTGGCTCCAGAGTCGCTCATCATAAAGATGTGGTTATCATTTTTCAATTCATTCAATAGTCCTTCTTGGATTTCTGCTTTGGCTTGATCCCATTCAGAGATAACTAATTTTTTTCTTTCTTCATCAGTTAACATACCCATTTGGTATAATTCATGAACTTGATCAACCTTTTCATTATGTTTTCCAAGAACTTCTTGTTTTTTAGAATATACTTGAACATCAGAAGCTGCTACAGTAATACCGGCAATTGTTGAATATTTAAAGCCGATATTCTTCATTTTATCTAGCATTTTAGATGTTTCATTAATTTTGTATTTTTCAAAAATTTGCGCAATAATTAAACTTAAAAACTTACGTTTAAAAGGTGATACTAAAGGCATATCTTTGATAATTGCTGGAATATTTTCACCGGGTTTAATAAAGTATATTGAAGGTGTCTCCACAATTAAATTAGTTTCTGTAGGTTCATTAATATATGGGAAACTATCCGGTAAAATTTTATTGAAAATTAGTTTTCCAGGAGTTGTTACTAAATAGTATGAAGTTAAACTCTTAGGAACACGTTTCATAAATGATAAGATGTTGTTTGACTGCATAAAACCAACTTCATTATCAACTTCTTCATCAACGAAATCAGCTTTTGGAGTGATATGTGAATCAATCTTAAGCGCGATTCTTGAATGTAATGTGATGTATTCATTTTCTAAGGCCAACATAACTTCATCATAGTTAGAGAAATATGATCCTTCACCTAATTCTCCTGGTTTTTCCATGGTTAGGTAATAGTTACCTAAAACCATATCCTGAGAAGGAGTAACAATTGGTTTTCCGTCTTTAGGCGCTAAGATATTGTTAGATGCAAGCATTAATACTCTCGCCTCTGCTTGAGCTTCTTCTGATAATGGAACGTGAACAGCCATTTGGTCACCGTCAAAGTCAGCGTTGAAAGCTGGGGTTACAAGTGGATGCAGACGAATTGCTTTACCTTCTACTAGTTTAGGTTCAAATGCTTGAATACCCAATCTATGAAGCGTTGGGGCGCGGTTTAATAGTACCGGATGTTCTTTAATTACATCTTCTAAAACTGCCCATACTCTTTTATCTAATTTTTCAATTAAATTCTTTGCGCTTTTTAAGTTTGACGTGATACCACGTTCAATCATCTCTTTAATAACAAAAGGTTTGAACAAAGTAACAGCCATTTCTTTTGGAAGTCCACATTGATACATCTCTAAATCAGGTCCAACAACGATAACACTTCGACCAGAATAATCAACTCGTTTACCAAGTAAGTTTTGACGGAATCGTCCTTGTTTTCCTCGTAAAAGATCAGAAAGTGATTTTAATGGTCTGTTTCTTTCGACAACCATTTTTCTTCCGCGTTTCGAGTTGTCAATCAAAGCATCTACTGCTTCTTGTAACATCCGTTTTTCATTCTTAGTAATCAAGTGTGGCGCGTTTTGTTGGAATTGTTTTTCCAAACGTTTGTTACGGTTTAAAATTCTTCTATAAAGGTCATTAAGGTCAGTTGTAGCGAATCTACCACCATCTAATTGCACCATTGGTCTTAAGTCAGGTGGGATAACTGGTAAAACATCCATAACCATCCACTCTGGCTTATTATCACTGTTATTAAATGCTTCTACTACATTAAGACGTTTAACGATTTTATCACGTCTTTGTTTTGAAGCGGTTTTCAATTCAACTCTAAGTCTTAGAGTTTCTTCATTTAAATCAATTTTTTGTAATAAATATTTAACTGCTTCAGCTCCGGTTAAGGCTTTGAAACGAGTTCCATATTCAAAATATTTTTCACTGTATTCTCTTTCTGACAGGATTTGTTTGAATTCTAAATCTGTGTCTCCAGGTTCAACAACGATATAAGAAGCTAAATATACGACTTCTTCCAAATCTTTGCTTTTAATATCTAATAAAGTAGCGAGCCTAGAAGGAGAATTTCTTAAATACCAAGTATGAACTACAGGAGCTTTCAACTCGATATGTCCCATTCTTTCTCTTCTTACTTTAGCTTCAGTTATTTCCACACCACAATTTGGACAAATTTTTCCAGGATGTGAACTCTTCTTGCTTTTGTTTGAACAAGCACATTGATAATCCTTAGTTGGCCCAAAGATTCTTTCGCAGAATAAACCATCTTTTTCGGGTTTCAATGTACGGTAGTTAATAGTTTCGTGTTTGGTAACCTCTCCATAAGACCAAGATCTTATTTCTTCTGGAGATGCTAATCTTATTTTCAAATGTGAAAACTTTTGACTCATCTAATTTTCCTCCTTACGATTGAAATCCAAATTTAGCAATATAATCTTCCTCTTTGTCAACTAAGCTCTTATCTACTTCGTTAGCTCCGGTATCCTTATTAATCAATTCAACATAGATACCTAAAGAACGTAGTTCCCGAGTTAGAACTCGGAATGATTCTGGTAATAATGGTGATGGTATTGGTTGTCCATCGGTAATAGCTTTAAACACCTTATTTCTTCCGATAATATCATCAGACTTAACGGTAAGCATTTCTTGAAGTGTGTAAGCAGCACCATAAGCTTCCAATGCCCAAACTTCCATTTCCCCGAATCTTTGTCCACCATTTTGAGCTTTACCGCCCATTGGTTGTTGGGTAACCAAAGTATATGGACCAACGCTACGAGCATGCAATTTGTCATCAACCATATGGTCAAGTTTAATCATATACATTACTCCAACACTAATCCGATTATCAAATTTTCTACCTGTACGGCCATCATACAATGTATATTTACCGTCTACAGGCATTCTTGCTTCATTCATAATCTCATCGAGGTCGCTTTGTTCAACACCGTCAAATACTGGTGTTGCAACATGGATTCCTAATTGTTTAGCAGCCATACCTAAGTGGATTTCCAATACCTGACCGATGTTCATACGTGATGGAACCCCTTGTGGATTCAACATGATATCTACCGGTGTACCATCTTCTAAGTAAGGCATATCTTCCTGTGGTAATATTTTAGAAATAACCCCTTTGTTACCATGTCTACCAGCCATTTTATCACCCTCAGAAATTTTTCTTTTCTGAACGATATAAACTCTGACTGACATGTTAACCCCTAGACTAAGTTCATCTTTTCCTCTTTCGAAAACTTGAACCGAACGAACAATTCCGCCACCACCGTGAGGAACTTTAAGCGAAGTATCTCTAACTTCACGAGATTTTTCACCAAAAATCGCTAATAATAATTTTTCTTCTGGAGAAGGATCAGTTTGACCTTTAGGAGTAACTTTACCTACTAAAATGTCGCCTTCTTTAACTTCGGTACCAGGAATGATAATTCCGTTAGCATCTAAGTATCTTCTTCCTTCTTCACCAACATTAGGAATTTCTCTAGTAATTTCTTCCTTACCTAATTTGGTATCTCTAGCTTCAACCTCATATTTTTCAATATGAATTGAAGTATAAACATCGTCTTGAACTAATCTTTCATTCATGATGACAGCATCTTCATAGTTATATCCATCCCAAGTCATGAAGGCAACAACTACATTACGTCCAATTGCTAACTCACCTTGATCCATGGATGGTCCATCGGCGATAATATCACCTTTAGAAACCTCTTCGCCAACACCCACTATAGGCGTTTGATTAATACAAGTACCTTGATTAGATCTTTGGAATTTTAAAAGTTCATGTCTTTCTAATTCACCGTTAAATGTACGTATTCTAATTTCTTTACCGTCAACATACTCAATCACTCCAGAATTTCTCGCAATTAATGCTGTTCCTGAATCTTGAGCAACTCGGTGTTCAATACCAGTTCCTACGTATGGAGCTTCAGCTTTTAATAACGGAATCGCTTGACGTTGCATGTTAGCACCCATTAAAGCTCTATTAGCATCATCATGCTCTAAGAAAGGAATTGAGGCAGTTGAGACTGATACAATTTGTTTTGGTGAAACGTCAATATAGTCACAGTCTTTTCTGTCAAAAATTTTAGTTTCGCCATTTAAACGAGCGACAACACGGTTTTCTTTAATAGTCATATCATCATTTAACACAGCGTTTGCTTGGGCGATAACGAAATCGCGCTCTTCATCTGCGGTTAAGTAATGTACTTCATCGGTAACTCTAAAGGTATCTTTATCTATTTTTATGTATGGTGTTTCAATAAACCCGTACTTATTCACCTTAACATAACAAGCCAATGAGTTAATCAAACCGATATTTTGACCTTCTGGTGTTTCAATCGGACAAATTCTACCATAATGGCTTTGATGAACGTCACGAACCTCGAAACCAGCACGATCTCTAGTAAGACCACCAGGTCCTAGAGCTGAGATTCTTCTTTTATGAGTTAATTCATCTAAAGGATTGGTTTGTTGCATAAACTGTGATAACTGAGAGCTACCGAAAAACTCTTTGATTGAAGATGTCAACGGTCTAATATTAATTAAGTTTTGCGGTGTAATTGTTTTTGGATCTTTAGTTGAGATTCTATCTTTAACATTTTTTTCCATCTTCGCTAAGCCGATACGGAATTGATTTTTTAACAATTCACCAATCAAGCGTAAACGACGATTACCTAAATGGTCGATATCATCCATATTACCTACGCCATTGAAAAGTTGTAAGTAATAAGAAATACTAGCTAAGATATCTGAAGTTGTAATATGCAATGCAATCTCTTCAGAATTATTTCCAATTAATTTTAATTTTTTAACTTCGCCTGAGTCATCTTTAACTTCAATAAATAAGACTTCAATAAAAGTGTTCCTAACAACTTTTTGAACAAACATTTCATTTTCATTATCAGGTGCAATTTCATTACGATTTTCTCTATCAATGATTTGCTTAAGTTCTTTTTCCATTTCTTTATCGAAAACAACTCTTTGAATCATCGCTTTACGATTAGCTTTTAACAAATCTAAAGTTTCATAATTAAAAACTGTATTTTTAGCAAGAACCACTTCTCCAGTTTCAGGATCAACTAAATCCTTGGATAACTTAACGATAACACCCTTGTCTAATAGCGATTTAACGCGATTTACCACATCTAACTTCTGATTAAATTTAAAGCGTCCTACATCTGCTAAATCATAGCGTTTTTCATCGTACAATCTACTGACAAAAAACTCTCTAGCACCTTCAGTAGTTGCTGTTTCTCCTGAACGCATTTTAGCATAAACTTCTTTAATCGCTTCATCTGAGTTTAATGTTAAATCTTTTTCGAAGGTATTTTCTAAGTGTTCATGTTCTCCGAATATATCAATAATTTGTTTTTTAGTTGAAAAACCAAGAGCTTTAATCAACGTCGAAAGATAGATCTTTTTGGATCTATCGATTTTTGCAAATAGCGTATCTTTTGCATTCATCTCAAATTCAAGCCACGCTCCACGAGTCGGAATAACTTGGCCGAGATATTCTCGATGTAAGGTTTTTTTATCAATTTCTTCAGAGAAAAATACTCCGGAAGATCTAACGATCTGAGTTACAATAACTCTTTCAGAACCATTAATAATAAAAGTTCCTGTAGGTGTCATCATTGGAATATCACCCATGAAAATTTTATTTTCAATGATATGACCTTCAGTAATTACCTCTTCAGATTTACTGTCAATAAGTTTATTGTTCTTTAGGCGAACATTAACTTTTAAAGGTCGGGAGTAGTTTAAATCTTTCTCTTTACATTCTTGAACAGAATATTTTGCAGGTTCGAGTTCAAAATCACCAAAATAAAGCTCAACACTTCCGTTTAAGTCAGTTATCGGCGAAATATCCTCAAACAGTTCTTTAAGACCGGATTCGATAAACCAATCAAAAGACTCCGTCTGGACTTCAATCAAATTAGGTAAATCTACATTTGACTTAACCCGAGAATAATTTCTTCTTTCTCTTTTTTTACCATACTTGACGGTTTTGTAGTTCACACAATCACCTCATACCTTAGATTTTGTTGCAATATAATTTTTCAAAAAAAACACAAAAATGCGCATTCTATCGCATTTTAATATTTTAACACAAATGGGCAAGACAGTCAATTATTTTCTACATTTAATCACATAATAACCGCTTTTTTTATTAATCGTCTCAACCTGCGCAAAAATCTCTTTGCATTTCTTCAGCGCAGAAGCAGCTCCATGTTTCTTGTTAATGACAAAAATAAATTGTCCGTTTGCTTCTAAATGAAGGTAAGAATCTGTAAAAAAGCGATACACTACTGCTTTTCCTGCCCTTATCGGTGGATTAGTTAAGATTAAATCGTATTTGTCTTTTATCTGACTAAATCCATCACTTGAGAAAATATTAGTTTGAACTTGGTTTTGATCGGAATTTTTCTTAGTTAATATCAGCGCTCTTTCATTAACGTCTACCATATCAACATTGCTATCTTTGTTAAAACTCTTATAAGTAGTTCCAATCGGTCCATACCCGCAACCTAAGTCAAGCATTTTTTTAGCTGATATATCTAGAACCGATTCAATTAAGAGTCTTGAACCAAAATCAAGTCCTTGTTTAGAAAACACTCCGTGATCAGTAATAAAGCGAAAAGACCGATCTTTAATCTTGATGAAGATCAGTTTTTCCGCTGATTTAGTTTGATTATTTTCTTTTGAATAATAATGTGGCATTCTTCCCTCATTTAAAAGACTAAAAACCTGAGATATTCTCAGGTTTATAATTCTTTTCTAACAATTATTTTAATTCTACTTTAGCTCCAGCTGCAGTTAATTTTTCAGCAAGTTCTTTTGCTTCTGCTTCTTTAACTTTTTCTTTTACTGCAACAGGTGCAGAGTCAGTCATTTTCTTAGCGTCGATTAGACCTAATCCAGTAACTTCTCTAATTACTTTGATAACGCCAACTTTTGAAGTACCAACGTCAACTAACATAACGTCAAATTCTTTTGGACCTTCATCAACAGCTTCGTCAGCTGATTGAGCAACAGCTGGACCAGCAGCTACTGCAGTTGGATCGATACCAAATTCTTCTTTCATCGCATCGATAAGTTCTTTAATTTCTAAAATATTCATTTCTTTTAATGATTCAATAAAATCTTTAGCATTAATTTTTGCCATGGTTTTTTCCTCCTAATTACTTTCTACAGTTTCTTCTTTTTTAGTTAGCATATCTAAACCGACTGCTAACTCTCTTAGTGGTGTTAATAATTGAACTGCTAACATTGTTAACAATGTTTCTTTTCCTGGTAATTGTGCGATTTCTTTGATTTGGTCTTGATTAAAGAAATTACCATCAACTACACCAGATTTGATTTTTAATTTACGGTTCTTTTTAGCGAAAGTATGCAATACTTTAGCGGCTGATACAGAATCTTCATAAGCGAATATAACTCCGTTTGGACCTTTTAAATCTTGAGTTAAATCACCATAACCAACTTCTTCAGCTGCTCTACGAGAAATATTGTTTTTAATAACAAGTATTTCACATTCAGCGTCACGCAATAATCTTCTTAACTCTTCAGTTTTTTCTACTGTTAAGCCTTGATATTCTGCGACAACTACTGATTTAGCATTGGACATCTTTTCAGCTATCTTCTTAACTTCTTCTTGTTTTAAGTTAATAATGTTTTGATTAGACATCTGACAAGTCCTCCTTATGTCTTTAAATAGAAAACCTCTTTTTCTTCGAGAAAAAGAGGAATAAATAATCTTTATTTATTAGTCTTGATCTCGGTAGGATATTAAGCTAACTAAGCTCCTACTGTCTTCGATAAAGTTATTTATTTAGTTTTTGCTACTTCAACTTTAACCCCAGGTCCCATAGTTGATGCGACACTGACGTTCTTCATGTATACACCCTTGACTGTTGATGGTCTAGCTTTTTTGATAGTTTCTAAAATAACATTGTAGTTTTCTACAAGTTTTTGCGTATCGAATGAAACTTTTCCAAAAAGCAATTGGATGTTACCGAATTTGTCTACACGATAAGTAATCTTACCGCCTTTTGATTCTTCTACAGTTTTTCCAATATCCATTGTAACCGTACCGGTTTTCGGATTAGGCATTAAGCCTTTAGGTCCTAATAAACGACCGATTTTACCTAAAGTTGCCATCATATCTGGTGTAGCAATAACTACATCAAATTCGAACCAACCTTCTTTGATTTTTTCGACTAAATCGTCATCTCCAACATAATCTGCTCCGGCATCTTTAGCTTCTTGAGCCTTTTCGCCTCTAGCAAAGACTAAAACTCTTTTAGTTTGACCAGTACCATTTGGAAGTACTAGTGCTCCTCTTAGGTTTTGTTCTGCTTTACGAGGATTAAGGTTTAAGTTAAATGCTACTTCTACTGATGCGTCGAATTTTTCAAAGGAAATTGATTTAACTAGTTCGATAGCTTCTTCGATTGGATATTTTTTACTGCGATCGACTTTGGCCAAAGCCTCAGAATATTTTTTTCCTTTTTTAGCCATGTTCTTTCCTCCTATATTTGGTTTTAGCGGATTGTCCTCCCAATTATATAGTTGTATATATCAAACAACTAACAAACTTAGTCTTTAACGACAATTCCCATGTTTCTTGCCGTACCTTCGATAATCTTAGCTGCTGCTTCGATATCGTTTGCATTAAGGTCTGGCATTTTGATTGCCGCGATTTCTCTTAGTTGATCCCAAGTAATTGTTGCGACAGTCTCTGTTTTTGAATTTCCTGCTCCTTTTTGAACTTTGCATGCTTTTTTTAACAAATCACTCGCAGGTGGTGTTTTTGTTATAAATGAGAATGAACGGTCATCATAGACAGTTAACACTACCGGAATAATGCTACCTACTTGATCTTTTGTTTTGTCATTGAATTGCACACAAAATTGTTGGATGTTAACGCCTGCTTGTCCTAAAATCGGTCCAATCGGTGGAGCTGGTGTTGCTTTTCCACCAGGAACTTGCAGTTTAACAACGTTTTTAATTTCTTTAGCCACGAAAGACACCTCCTTAATTTCGTGATGTGGTTACAGGAATTTTTTCCTCCCACACTTAAATCCTTTTTGACACGCTGAGATATTATACAATAAAAGCGTGCTTAAGTCAAGATTTTTTTCTTCATGTTTCTTAGATAATTTTAGATATCATACTTAGCCAAAATTTGCGCTGGAGTTTTTCTTAATAAATTGAAAATCGGCAACATACCAAAGACAATATTAACTATAAATAACCCCACTAAACCAATCGCAAATAACGGCAATGTTAAGTAAAATCCTAACTGAAACTCGATAAGCTTAGTTTGCATTTGATAGACAAAATATGAAACAAATAAATATCCTGGTAAGATTGTTATTAATGAAAATGAGAGTATTTCTGTAAAGAATATTTTGTAAATATCTCTTTTTGTCGCACCGATTGCGCGATAAACGCCGATTTCTTTAATCCGATTCAATGTTGATGAGCGCATCATGAAATAGATATAAACGATTATACCAACAATCATGAAAATTGCTTGAGAGATTCTTGCGCCATTAACAAAGCGTAGGTTCTCTATAAAATTATCTCGATCAACTTCGTAAGAATTATATAGTGTATAACCTAATTCTTCAGCGTCAGCTATAGCTTGTTCAGAATCATCGGCATAAAACAAAACACTAGACCCATAATAAAGATTCTGTTCTAATTGGCGCATTGAATATTCCTCTAAGAAAGCGTTATTAACTACGACTATATCCGGCTTAGCGATTTCTTCATCAAACTCATAATAACCAACAACTTTTACAGATCCATAACCAGAAAGAACAATATTTTCATTTAAAGGATAAATATCCTTCATCGAATCACTAACAATAGTTTCATCTCTTGAAGCGATAGTTCTTCCTGATGTAATCGTAATTTTATCTTCAATCAGTTCATAAGAAAAGATTCTACTGTCATAATAACTTACAAACCCATATAAGGCTTCATCATCGACAATCATTATTGGTGAGGCTGACTTGGCAATACCAACAATTTCAAAACTGACTGGATTTACATTTTCATAATACTCATAGTATTCATCATAGTAATAATAACTATTAGTTCTTAAATTTATTCCAAGTAATTCAGAGAACTTTGTTATACCTAAATCTTTAATACTTTTAGATTCTAAGATATCTTCAGCTATCCATTCACTGATTACAACTTCAGTGATATCCTCGGGCATATGTCCGCCAGAATAAAGTTCCATATCTTGATATTTAGATAATTTAACTGGATAAGGACGGATATTTACGTTAGCTGTACCTTGATAGAAATCTTTGGTGTATAGTCCTACATTGGCAAGGGAAGCGTAGGGAGAATATTCAATCCCATCAACTTTGTCCAATAATTCTTGTAAATCACTTACCTCGAAATTTTCATCAACTTCAAGTTTTAACATCTCTTTGGGGCTATTAAGAAATTGTCGATCATCAATTCTGGTTAATCCGCCAAATGAAGCCAATTGAAATACCATTAATGCAGTGACAACCACATAACCTAAAAGAAGTAATTTACTACCAAATTTTCTTTTAACAAATAGTCGTTTAAAACCGTTTTTCAATGCAGTTCGCCAACGAATAAATGATTTGCTTACTGACTTGTGATCTTGTTTATCAAATTGTGATAAATCAAAATCATAGCTATCAATATCTCCAGCTTCTCTTTTGCGATAATGTTCATCAAGAAGCCTTATTTCAGAATCTTTATCTAAATATTTAATCTTACGTTTAGAGTCAATTTTTACGTAAAGATTACCTTTTAATTCAATTAGTTTCAATTTTAAAGACTCATCTTTTTCATGTTCAAAATAGTACTCAATACCCTGGTCTTTGAGACTATCATCATAGTTTAAATCTTTCAGGTAAATATTGCGTTCATCAATATGTTCAAAACCGCTTCCGCCTGCATTCTCATAATCATTAACTACAGTTCCGTCGACTAATTCAATAATCCTGTCAGCGTAAAATTCAACCAAACCTTTTTCATGGGTAACTAAAATAACTAGTCTAGTTTCTGAGATTTTTTTGATGATGCTCATAATCTCAAAAGTATTATTCGCATCTAGGTTACCAGTAGGTTCATCCGCCAATACAACTTCGGGATCTTTAGCTAAAGCTCTAGCGATAGCCACACGTTGTTGTTGTCCACCAGACAAAGCTTTAACGTTTCGTCTCCTGTAGTTGTACATTCCAACGCTTTCTAAAACATATTTGACGCGTTCTTCGACTTGATTCTTTTCATAAATACCTGCCATGTTTAAAGCTAATTCTACGTTTTCATAAACGGTCTTTGATAAAACTAAATTATAGTTTTGGAAAATATAGCCAATCTTTTCGTTTCGTAATACATCCCAAGTCGTTGGGCTGTATTTTTTTATTGCCTTATCATCTATAATAATTTCACCACTATAAAAACTATCTAAGCCACCAATAACATTTAGAAGTGTAGTTTTACCGCATCCAGAAGGACCGGTTAAGGCAACTAATCCCGTTTTAGGAAAATTGATGCTTGTATTATTGATAACATGAATTTCGTTTGATCTACCTTTATTAAAATATTTATGGACATTCTTTAAACTAATCATAATTTACTCCAATTCCGATTTCAGTGTTGTAGAAACACTACTAGCAAAAATACGATTTGAGTATTTTCTGGATATGAACAGTGACATCAAAACTAACAAGATTAAAAATACTAAATAACGACCAAAGTTGAAGATGCTTAAAGGTTCTAAGAATCCATTAGTAACGTCAGTTGTGTTTTTTACTACTACAGATAAAATCACAAATAATAGGAATGACACAAAGACAATATATAGATTTTCAACGTAAATAAAAATCTCGATAATTCGTTTGTTTGCGCCAATGGTTCTGAAAATTCCGTAATCATGTAACTTAGTGTTAATAATTGATTTAAAAATAATATAAGTGATGAAGGTAGAAACAATCATAGTAAATCCTAATAAAAATAACATTCCAATACTTGATATTATTAAGAGTATTGCTTCAAACTGCTCTGAAACAGCTGAATCATAAGGGTAAACTGCTTTATATTTGAGAGTTAAACCTTCATTGATTCTTTGAATCGATTTAAGTAAATCGGTAACGTTATACTCATCTTCAGTCAAAACGCTAACCTGATATATGTCATCAGGGAAAATTGAGTCATAGGTATTTTGATTTATATAGTATCGATTGGTCAAAACGCTATTATCAATAACTATTTTAACATTAAACTCCTTGTCAATATAATAGTCTTCAAGACTTAAAACAACATCACAAGAAGTGGTGCAATCAGGAGAGTCTACAAATCTAACATTAACTTGATTATCCGGTAAAGAATCATCAACAAAAATTTGATCACTGGTAATCTTAAACGAGCCCTGGTTAATTTCATAAGTTAAACTTCCGTATCTTTGTAAATAATATGCCCTAGCATATTCATCCCATAAATCATCATCTAAAAATATATAATTTTGATAATTTTGATCGCTTTGAGGAATGATATCGTTGTCAATAACACCGGCAATCTCAAAATTAGAATCTATATTTGTATTATTATAGGCGGTCGAAATCTTTTGACCAATAGCTTCTTCTTTTAAATCTAAAATCTCACCATAAGCCGCAATAATGATTTCACCATCTTTATTCGGCTCATCGCCGTATAAGAACGTATAATCATCACCTAAATAACTTTTAGGTAAATAAATTATTTTAAAATAATCAATATCACCGCTTTGAGAAGTCATGTATACGGGATTATCTAAGACATAGTCTTCGGTAATTACTCCTTTGACATTACTCATATTTTCTAACTCAGCTAAGTCTTCAGGTGAAAAGGTTGAGTTATCAGCTTTTTTAACAACTATTCGATTATTGTTGGTAAAGGAAAAATGTTGATTATATGAATAAGGGTTTTGGTTAGTTACTACTAAATATCCCCCGTAAGCTAGTCCAACAAAAATCGCAAAAAAACTAAATACTAAAATCATTAAAATGGTTTTCTTTGGAACTGCAAGTAAGTTTCTTAAAGATAAACTTAATGCGGAGCGAAAGGTCGCTTTATATTCTTTATCTTTAAGTTTCGGAAGGTCTTGTTTTTCTACCTTGACTAATTCTTTATCTTCTACAATTTCACCATCATAGATTCTGATTTTCCTAGTAGCAAACTCTTCTACTTGTGAAAAATCATGAGTTACCATGATAACTAGTTTTTCTTTAGCGATATCAGCTAAAAGTTCGATAATCTGTCTAGCACTATTAGAATCTAAATTCCCGGTCGGTTCATCAGCGGCAATTATCGGGCAATCTTTTGCTAAAGCACGAGCTATTACTACTCTTTGTTTTTGACCGCCACTCAATCTTGTAGCTTTATGATTGGCATGAGTTTTAAGACCGACTCGGTCGATAATCTCTAAGGCACGTTTTTTTATTTGATCTTTTGGATAACCAGAGAGGATTAAAGGTGCTTCTACATTTTGTAATACTGTATATGAGTCAATTAAATTATAATCTTGGAATACAAATGCAACATATTTTTTACGGTAATTTTCAAGATCCGCTACTGAATAATAAGAGGTCTCTTCACCGTTTATAAACATTTCTCCTTCTTCGTAAGAATCAATCCCACTAATAACATTCAAAAGGGTGGTTTTTCCCGATCCGGATTCACCAACCACAGCTATAAATTCATTTACATGTAATTCAAGATTGATTTTTCTCAAACCCATGGCAATTACGTTATTTGAACTATAAAATTTAGATACATTAACTAATTTAATCATCAAGTAACTCCTCTCTATTGAACCCTCTAATGTATTATTATATCACAGATCAAATCACTTGCTAATAAAGGGGTAAAAAAAAGCATAAAAAAAGCTAAGTTAGTGTTAACTTAGCTTACTTAATTACTTCTACATCAGTGAAATCAAGTTCCATTGAAGTCTGTCTTTCGAACATCTCAATTAGAACATGAATCTTACCTTTATCCTGATCGATGTTTTCTACCGTTACTTCTGTCCCGGTGAAATTACCATTGATAATTCTTACCTTCTCACCCGGTTTTACATTGAATTTTTGTACTTGCAACATACCACATTTCTTAAGAATTGGATTAATTTCTTCAGGCTTAAGCGGTACTGGTTTTGTTCCTCCACCACTACTTCCTAAGAAACCGGTAACTCCAGGTGTGTTTCTCACAACGAACCAAGAATCATCCGTAACTATCATTTCAATGAAAACATATCCAGGGAAAATCTTAACGATCTTTTCTTTGGGATTTTTATCTTTTTTATCTGCAGGTATAATTTCTTCGGGAATCATTACTTGAAAAATCTTGTCTTGCATATTCATAGTTTCGATTCTTCTTTCCAAACTTACCTTTACCGAATTTTCCAACCCAGAATAAGTTTGAACAATATACCAGAGACGCTTTGTACTTAAATAATCTGTTTCACTCATTTATATTCCTCATTCATTAGCGGTTATAGATCAGCTTGAATAGCGGATCTAAAACTGCTCCATATAAATAAAACATGAACATCAAAAATAATAAAAACGCGAAAACTCTTGAACTATTACCAGCTAAAGCTTTTCCTGTAGGCCAATTTACTTTTTTCATTTCTGCAATGCTTGGTTTAATATATGGAATCAATAAATAGATAATTACCAATGTTCCAATTAAGATTAGGAAAACGGCTGATAAAATCTTTTTTAAAGTGGTATTAAAGAAAAAATTGATAAACTCAAAATCAGTATTTCCAATTTGGGTTAAGTCAAGACTTCCAACTTTTCCAATTAAAATATATACCCCATACAAAACAAGTATTGGAGAAAGAATTGCCAATAACCAGTTTTCAAATTTATATTCAGTTTTAAGAATTTGCATTACTCTGCTTTCTTTAGTAGCTTCTTTTACTTTTTTTGGCTCGTTTTTAATTTCTTTTGCCATACAAAACTCCTCCTACTTACCTTCTTTATGAAGTGTATGTTTTTTACATTTTTTACAATACTTTTTTACCTCGAAACGAGTTGATTTATCAGTTTTTTTCACTTCATAATTTCGTGATAAACATTCTGTACATATCAGTACGGTTTTATTTTTCATATAATCATCTCACTCGCTTTATTAAATTTATCAAAAAACGTCAAAAAAGTCAAGAAAATCATGTCATTAAATGCAATTTAATTTTATTTCTGATTCTTGACATTGCATTATGAACCTTTTTCTCATCACAATTTAAGGTTTTAGCGCAATCTTTAACTGTTTTCCTTTCAATAATTTTACTTTGAAATACTTGTTTCTCGAAATCAGATAAAGTATCCAAAGCTTGAAAAATTTCTTGATCCAAATAAAGGATTTCTTTTGCTTCACTTACAAGATAGGTTTCCAAAACAGGAATTTTTTCAACTTTATATACTTTAAGGCGATGTAACTTCTTCTTATATGTTATCAAGAAGTTAATAAAGTTCTGTTCGAAATACCTAGTAAAGGTACGTTTGTAGGAATCATCGAATCTCATCGCCGAACGATAAAGAGTCATTAAACCTTCTTGAAAGCAATCGTCATATTCATCGACTAGGTTGAAACTTTTGATTTTTTTCGCAATAAGATAACTGTACTTATCAACTAAGAATGAAAACGCATCTTCTTGTCCTTCTTTAATTAAGTTGATAATTTCATAATCATTATAATTGCGAAAAATCATTTTTAACTTTGCTTTTTCCTTAAAATATCAAAGATAATAATTCCTGCACTTACTGAAGCATTTAAGCTGTTGGTCTTTCCGATCATCGGGATTTTAACGTTAAAATCTACAACTTTCTTTAGAAGTTTAGACATTCCTTTTCCCTCACTTCCGATTACTACGCAAAGAGGTTTATCAACAAATATCTTATCATAGGTTTCGTCGGAATCAAGACTGGTTCCAACGGTCCAAAACCCTCTCTCTTTAAGCTTTTCCAAGGTGTTGCGTAAATTGGTAACCTCGATTATGTTCATATGTTCTATCGCTCCAGAACTAATCTTAGAAACTGTGCCGGTAATCTTTGCTGATCGATGTTTTGGAATGATTATACCAGCAACTCCTCCGGCTTCAGCAGTTCTAATTATTGCGCCTAAATTATGAACGTCGGTAATACCATCGAGCATTATCAAAAGCGGATTTTGTGAAATATCTATGATTTCTAAAAAACTCTCTAACGATAGGGTTTGATAATCTTCAATCTCCAAAACAATTCCTTGATGGTTGCCTTTAAACCTTTGATTGAATTCTTGTTTTTTCAAAACTTCTAAGAATACATTCTTCTTCTTTAAACTGTTCAAAAAGTCTTGATTAGAATGTTCTAAAAGATAAGCTTTAATTATTGATTTCTTAGTTTTAAGTATTTCTTGGCAAGCGTTCTTACCATATATTTCTACACTCATTATTACCACCAACTATAGTTTAGCATATTTAAAGTATTTTGACTTTGAAAGATTTACTTGCTCAAGTTAATCTTTAGATATAATTACTTCAAGATTTTTTTCAACAATCGAAACTGAATTTTCTAGAATAGTTTCAAGTCGAACAAAATCTTCTTTTAGGTATAAATAACCAATGACCGCTTCAAATCCAGTGCTATGGTTATAAGTATTTACATCGGCATTCTTTGGTTTATGGGTCGCGCTTTGATTTCTACCTCTTTTAAAAATCCGTTTTTCTTCATCTGTATATGTTCCATCAATTAAAGCGTATGCAGCTAATGCTTGAGAAGTGGCTTGGGTAAAAAGAACTGCTGAGTTATGTAAATCTTTAACCAGAGTTTTCCCTTGTTTTAACAAATAGTTTCTAATCCATAGTTCATAATAAGCATCGCCGATATAAGCTAAAGTTAAGCCGTTGTAAAGAATCATAGAAGTCCTCTACGAATCAATTTGTATCGTAATTGATCTGCTAGTTGGAAATTCTTATTATTTCGTGCGTCAATCCAGGCTTTATAGTTTGAAATATCAGATTTTTTAACATTGCTTTTTACCACCTTTAAACCTAATACTCTCATTATTTCTTTAAGCAATTTCAAAGCTTGATTTAGAAAGTGATAATTGTCTTTTTTTCTGATATTTAAATTGATGATTTTTAATAAACTTTGAAGTGCAGTAATGGCATTTGCGGTATTAAAATCTTGTTCCATTACTTCAATAAAATAATGTTTAATATCTTTTAAATCTTGATTTTCAATCACTAGATTTCGTTGGTAGTTTTCTTCTAATTTTAGAGTGTAATAGAGTCGTTTAAAAGTGGTCTCTAATTTTTGCCACTCTTTGACATACATGTTAAAACTGTCTTCATCGTAGTTTAAAGGCGAGCGATAATGTGTGCTTAATAAAAATAATCTTAAAGCCATTTTCTCTTCTACGTCTTTAACAAGTATGACATTACCAAGACTCTTACTCATCTTTTCTTCATTAAAACTTACTCGGCCATTATGCATCCAGTATCTAGCTAAGCCATGATTATGTAAAGCTCTTGATTGAGCGATTTCATTCTCATGATGCGGAAATTTTAAGTCCATTCCACCACCGTGAATATCAATCTCTTGATGAAAAATATCATCAATCATTGAGACGCATTCAGTGTGCCATCCTGGTCTACCTTTAGAAAAAGGAGAATCAAAATTTATCCCTACATCCGTTTGTTTCCAAAGGGTAAAATCAAGCGGGCTTTCTTTTTTAGGATTGATATCCACTCGACTTCCCGAGATTAAATCATCAAGATTTCGATTACTCAAGTGTCCATATTCTTTAATCTTCGTAACCCGAAAATAAACGTCACCATCAACCTTATAAGCATAACCCTTATCAATTAAATCTTGAATAAAATCAATTATGAAATCCATGTACTCAGTAACCTTGGGTTTTTCATAATCAATCTTACAATTTAAGTCAGATAAATCATTTAAGAATGCATTAATATATTTTTCACTAACTTCAATTTCGCTCATTTTATCATCAATAGCTTTTTGAATAATCTTATCATCTACATCAGTGAAATTAGATACATACCTCACTTTATAACCTTTATACTCAAAGAATCTTCTAACCGTATCAAAAAAAACTACCGGTCTAGCATTACCGATGTGGATGTAATTGTAGACGGTGGGTCCACAAACATAGATCATAATTTCGTTTCTTTTTATCGATTTAAAAGTTTCCAATTGGTTGGTATGACTATTAAATATTTCCATTATTTTTTACCTCTCTATAACATAATAATTATAGTTTAAAACAATCATTTTTACAAGTAATACCAATGTTTAAAAGGAAAAATAAAAGGCCACAAAGTTGTGCCCTCTTATCTCTTTTTTTGGTTAACTACTTTTTACTATAACTTCACTATATTTGCAGCTTGAGGTCCTCTGTCTCCATCAACTACGTCAAAAGTAACTTCTTGACCGTTTTCTAAAGACTTGTACCCGTCGCCTTGAATTGCTGAGAAGTGTGCGAAAATGTCATTGCCTTCTTCATCTGTGATAAAGCCATAACCTTTTTCTGAGTTAAACCATTTTACTGTACCGTTCATTTAAATCTCCTTTATTAATTTATCGCTAACTTATTATAACTTTAAATAAACAAAAATGCAAGTCGAATTTACGTATTGGTCATGAATTTTCCGTTAAAACGACTATTTAAGGTGGTTTTGTGAGCTTTCTTGGTTTATCCCTATTTGATCAATTTTTTCAAATTTGTCATTAATTCTTTCTACTCTTTTGTTAAAAATATCCGTATGTTTCTTTAAAGAATCAACAGAATTTGTAAGTCGAATCCATTCTTCAGAGAATATTCTAAAGTCTTTTCTTAACTTTAATAATTGATTATTAATCTCTTTGGTAAACTTATTTTTTTCATAATCGATGATAAATGCTTTAAATGAAGATAACAAAGGTATTAAGGTTGTAGGAGAACAGATAGTGATGTTTTTCTCTCGAGAATAGTCGATAACATTTTTTAGTTTTGCGTGTAGAAAAGCTAGGATTCCGTCACTAGGGACAAACATTAAAGCATAATCAGTAGTTATTCCCGGTAAAATATATTTCTTCGCAATATCATTTATATGTTTTTTAACATTAGCCGCAAATTCTTTGACCAATTTATCTTCTTCAACCGAAGAAGTTGTCTGATCAAATATCTCTGAATATTTTGAAAAAGGAAATTTTGAATCAATAGCTATCATCCCATGTGGTTCAGGCAAATTGATAATTGCATCTACTCGATAGTTCTCATCATCTGATTTTAAAGAGTATTGCATTTTATAGATATTATCATATTCTCCATATACAACTCTTAAGAGTTGATTGAGCTGATACTCTCCATAAGTACCTCGAGCTTGATTATTCGATAGAATATTCTGTAAAGAAACCATTTCTTTAGACAACTCTTCAATGTTCTTTTGTGCTGAGTCAATCACCTCAACTCTTTCAGCTATTTTAATAAAAGTGTTATTTGCTTCTTGAAAACCTTTAGACAATCTATCTTCGACTTTTTGATTTATATTATTGATGTTTTGATCAATTGAAGTTGTTAAATTCTTCATTGCTTGATTTAATTTATCAGTAGTTTTTTCTTGGAAATCCGCAATATTTCTTGAAAGTTTCTCACTTAAACTTTGCCAACTTTCCTGAGATATATTATTGGATTTAACCAGCTGTTCAGTTAAATTAGAGTTGATCTTCGTATACATTTCAAGCGTAGAATTATTCAAAACTTTTTCCAACTCAAATAATAACGTGGAAAAGTCCTGCTTTGGTGATTTTTGTCTTACTTGTAAAATGAAATTTATAATTGTAAAAATCAAAACTAGTAATACAGTTACTGCAGTTATTACTAAGATGATTTTTTCATAATCTGTCATCTAAACAACTCCTAAAACATCGGACTAAATAGATTGAACCAGCCTTGAATCAATCTTTTAATTCGACTGCGTTTTTGCCAATCTTCTAAAGTGATATTAATCGATTTTTCAATATCTTTTTTATAACTTTTAACTAAATCCTTTACTGCTTCATTTTCAAAGATACAAGTCGCTTCAAAGTTCAAATGAAAACTTCTTGGATCGATATTGACAGTACCTACACTTGCTATTTCATCGTCGACTATCATAACTTTTGAATGAACAAAAGTATCTTTATACTCATAAATTTTTGCGCCAATCTTTAAAAGTTGTTCGTAATATGATTTTGTTGCATAACCAACAGTAAAGAAATCATGTTGTCCAGGAACTAACAATTCGATTTGCACATTAGATTTGGCCGCTATTTTAAAAGCCGCCATTAGTTCTGGTTCAATTATTAAGTATGGTGTTACTAGCTTAACGCTCTTTTTAGCATTAACAATCATTTTTAGATAAACATCTTTGATTAAGCCGTTTTCAAAATCTGGTCCAGATTCAATCACTGAAAATAAACCTGGAAAATTAATCTTAGTTTTATCTAAAGGTTTGTCAATTACTTCATTGGTGATGTAATACCAGTCTTTAACAAATATGTTTTGAACACTGCTGACTCCGTTTCCTTTAATCATAACTTGGGTATCACGCCAGAAGTTAAACTTTGAACTCTCATCATTATTGTACTCATCACCTAAATTCATTCCACCGACAAATCCAACTAATCCATCAATAACCGTTACTTTTCGGTGATTTCTAAAATTTACGTTAGCGTTCAAAAAAGAAATTGATTGCGGATCAAAAACGCTAATTTTGACTCCAGCTTTTTTAAGACTTTTCATATAGCGTCGATCTAGATGTTTATTTGAACCATAGTGATCATAAACTAAATTGACTTCAACATTTTCCAATGCTTTTTGTTTTAAAACATCAAGAACTTTTGTTCCAATTTTGTCATTCTTGACAATATAAAACTCCATGAAAATGTAATCTTTAGCTTTTTGTAACTCTTCGATTAGCTTAGGGAAGAACTCTTCACCGTTGTTTAAGATTTCAACATGCGTATCATCTTGATAGATTGCTCTTTGAGTAGTATGACGAATATATTCAAAAATATTTCCATTATTATAAGCTTTATAGTCTACTTTTCCAGTTTCTTCTAAGCCAAGAAAGGCCTTTGAAGCGATTAAAGGTCGGGTCTTTATCAACCGCCTTGTTGCGAAATCACGAGCAAATAAGAAATATAGAAAAACTCCTAAAATTGGATTTAAAACTATAACCAATATCCAGTAGCTTTTATTGTAGGCATAATCAGATTTTAAAAGAATTCTAACTATAACTACTAAAGCAAAAAACCAGAAGATTCCAGTTATTATATAAAGGATGGTTTTAGAATGAAAAATCTGTGCTAAAGAAGTGATGTAGGTATACTGCAAAAGCGTAATTGTATACACAAATAAGCCAACTACTCCTAAAGCTACGATTACAAATGTTCGTTTCATATTACTTCTACCTCTTTATAATATTTTATCACAATAAGCGATATAAGTATATTGATAACTTTGTGAGAAAATCAGCAAAATAAAAGCCGCCCTAAGACGACTTTTAAAGATTTATACTTCAACTAGTTTTGCTTTTTGTGCAAACTTTCTCACAGAGTTAATCGCTGAAATGCAGTTGGCTTTTGCTGGATAAGTTTCTCCTGTAAGTATCAATTGATAAGTAGATGAATAAAGATTGAATTGATAACGGTTCTGTTTATCTCTTCCAACGGTGAAACGGTTATCCATAATTGCTTTTTTTATCGTTTCAAGACCCGATTTAGCTGAGGCTTTTGAAGAATAACCTTGAGAGACAAACAATACCTGGGCGTTGTTAGCTTTTAACCGCAAATAGTAACCACCGCTCTCGTTGTATAGTTCATACTTACCTTTATCATTTTCTTCCACATCTTCAAACTCAACTAATTCTTCTCTCACTTCCGAATCAGCTATCTTTTCTAAAGTATCAATTTTTTCACTATTATAAAATTTCTTAACTGAGTCAATGGCTGACTCCGCTTGTGCAGAGCTGTTATAAAACTCTCCGACAATAATAACCCGAGCACCAATAGAATTCATTAGTACAAATTGTGAATAGTTGCTTTTATCGGTATAAACTTCAAACACACCGGTCTTAACACTTCGCTTAAATGTTTCGATCCCTGAAATCGCGCCCTTCTGGGTTGAGTAGGGAAAAGAAACTGCGAGAATCTCTCCATTTGAAGCCTTTAAGCGAAACTTATAATTCCCAGCTTCTGGATATACTTCATACTTCCCGCTGTATTTAACCGTTTTAGGTTTCGGTTTTGCACGAGGAGCTTGTCTTTTTTCAGGCTTTTCTTGATCTTTAAGCTTAACTTCTTCAGGTTTTTCCGGTTTTTTTATTACTTCAGGCGTTTGCTCTGTTTGTTTTTTTGTCTCAACTTTTTTTACTTCTTCACGCTTTACTTCAATATCCTTTGTTTCCGCTTTTCTTTGTTCTTGGGCAATAGAATCTTTTTGTTCATTTTTATCTTTTTTTCTTCTTTTAAAAAACCAACACATATATATCACCTCTTTTTTATTATATCAAATCAATGATTAATAATAAATAAACAAAACGAAAATTAAAAAATAAAAATCCGCGTCTTCAAGGCGCGGTTTTTCGCCTAAGCCTATAAGGCCGGTTACTGGCAGCACCGATCACGGTGCTTTTTTATTTGCCAATTGCCATTGACACTCTTACTTACCCGTA
>Ga0172382_10003615_pt1 | contig 24333 bp, 23 predicted proteins | sample Leawel138RmetaG_FD_122245 | JGI IMG/M metagenome (GOLD analysis project Ga0172382, IMG submission 122245) | Leachate microbial communities from a municipal landfill in Southern Ontario, Canada - Leachate well 138R metaG | ecosystem: Engineered > Solid waste > Landfill > Unclassified | place...
AGCGTCTTCAGCGAGCGCGGCGGGGCGGCGGCCAGCATCGCCGCGACCTCGCCCTTCGCCGCCGCGCCGGCCGTGGCGGCGAGATCCTGCTTGGCCGAACAGGTCGCGTCGTCGGAGCTGGCGAGCGCCGCCTGCGGCGCGTTGTTGCCAGAAGGGTCGTCCATCACGTATAGGCCGAGCGCGCCGCCGGCGACGATGCCGGCCACGATTGCGGCCGCGATCAGCCATCTGGTCGGCAGGTTCAGTCGTGCATTTGCCATTTTCAGTCTCCGGGGATGCGATACCACGATGAGCGACGACAAGGCCAGCAACCAGATGTGGGGCGGACGTTTTGCCTCGGGCCCGGCGGCTATCATGGAGGCGATCAACGCCTCGATCTCGTTCGACCGCAAGCTCTACGCCCAGGACATTCGCGGCTCCGTCGCCCATTTGCGGATGCTCGCCGCAACGGGCATCATTTCGGCTGAGGATCAAGCCGAAATCGAGCGCGGGCTGAACACGATCCTGTCAGAGATCGAGGAAGGCCGGTTCGAATTCTCGACCAAGCTGGAAGACATCCACATGAATGTCGAGGCGCGGCTGGCCGAGCTGATCGGCACGGCGGCGGGGCGGCTGCACACCGCGCGCTCGCGCAACGACCAGGTCGCCGTCGATTTCCGGCTCTGGGTCAAGGACGAGCTTTTGCGCCTCGACGCCGCGCTCGCCGCGCTGATCGAGGCATTCCTCGACCGGGCCGAGGAGCACGCGGGAACGGTGATGCCGGGCTTCACCCATCTCCAGACCGCCCAGCCCGTCACCTTCGGCCATCATTGCATGGCCTATGTCGAGATGTTTTCGCGCGATCTTTCCCGCGTTCGCGACGCCGTCGCGCGCATGGACGAATCGCCGCTGGGCGCGGCCGCGCTCGCCGGCACGGGCTTCGCCATCGACCGCCACATGACGGCCGAGGCGCTCGGCTTCCGCGAGCCGACGCGCAACTCGATCGACAGCGTCTCCGACCGCGACTTCGCGCTGGAGTTCCTGTCGCTCGCCGCGATCTGCGCCACCCATCTGTCGCGGCTGGCCGAGGAGATCGTCATCTGGTCGACGCCGCAATTCGGCTTCGTGCGTCTCTCCGACCAGTTCTCGACCGGCTCCTCGATCATGCCGCAGAAGAAGAACCCGGACGCGGCCGAGCTGGTGCGGGCCAAGACCGGCCGCGTCAACGGCCATCTGATCGGCCTGCTCACCGTGATGAAGGGCCTGCCGCTCGCCTATTCCAAGGACATGCAGGAAGACAAGGAAGCCGTGTTCGACGCCGCCGAGACGCTCGACCTGATGGTGGCGGCGATGACCGGCATGGTGCGCGACATGAGCATCAATACCGCGGCGATGAAGAAGGCCGCCGGCTCGGGCTATTCCACCGCCACCGACCTTGCCGACTGGCTGGTGCGCGAGGCGGGGCTGCCGTTCCGCGAGGCGCACCATGTGACCGGCCGCGCCGTGGCGCTGGCGGAGAAGAAGGGCGTTGCGCTCGACAGGCTGGCGCTCGCCGAGCTTCAGGAGATCGACGGCCGCATCACCGATGCCGTGTTCGGCGTGCTTTCGGTCAATGCCTCGGTCAAGAGCCGCGCCTCCTTCGGCGGCACCGCGCCGGCAGAGGTGCGCCGGCAGGTGCGCTACTGGCGCAAGCGGCTGAAACGGGGTGCGCGCGCGGCGAAAACCCGCTAGAACCACTCCCGACCTCGAACGACATGGACGGCACGATGCGCGCGGCAAACACGATCAGGACCATTCTGCTCATCGGCGCGGCCGCCGCCGCGCTCACGGCCTGCGGCCGCCGCCCGGGCACGCTCGACACGCCCTATGAAGCGGCGGTCGAGGCGCGCGAGCAGGCGGAAAAGGATGGCCAGCCGCTGCCGCCCGCGCCGGAAAAGCCGGTCGAGGACCGCCGCTTCATCCTCGACAGCCTGATCTAGGACCACTCCCGTGAACCATTTCGAGTATCGCGACGGCGTGCTCCACGCCGAGGACGTGCCGGTGCCCGCTATCGCGGCGGCGGTCGGCACGCCGTTCTATTGCTATTCGACCGCGACGCTGACGCGTCACTATCGCGTGTTCGCGGAGGCCTTTTCCGGCCTCGACGCGCTGATCTGCTACGCGATGAAGGCGAACTCCAACCAGGCGGTCATCCGCACGCTGGGCAAGCTGGGCGCCGGCGCCGACGTGGTTTCAGAGGGCGAGCTGCGGCGCGCGCTCGCCGCCGGCATACCGGCTTCGAAGGTGCTGTTTTCCGGCGTCGGCAAGACGGCCGCAGAGATGGATTTCGCGCTTGCCGCCGGCATACGCTGCTTCAACGTCGAATCGCTGCCGGAGCTCGAGCTGCTCTCGGCCCGCGCCGTCGCCACCGGCCATGTCGCGCCGGTGTCGCTGCGCATCAATCCGGACGTCGATGCCCGGACGCACCGCAAGATCTCGACCGGCAAGGCCGAGAACAAGTTCGGGATTTCGTGGAAGGACGCGCGCGCGGCCTATGCGCGGGCGGCGAGCCTGCCGGGGCTCAAGGTGACCGGCATCGACATGCATATCGGCAGCCAGATCACCGACCTCCAGCCCTTCGACGACGCCATCGCGCTGCTGATCGAGCTGGTCGGCACGCTGCGCGCCGACGGCCACGTGCTCGCCCATGTCGATGTCGGCGGCGGGCTCGGCATCCCCTACCGCACCGACAACGCGCCGCCGCCGCTGCCCGACGCCTATGCGGCGGTGGTGGCCAGGCACATCAGGCCGCTCGGGCTGGAGCTGATCTGCGAGCCGGGGCGGCTGATCGCCGGCAATGCCGGCATCCTCGTCAGCGAGGTTCTCTATCTCAAGCATGGCGAGGCCAAGAACTTCCTGATCGTCGATGCGGCGATGAACGACCTGATCCGGCCGACGCTCTACGACGCCTTCCACGAGATCCGGCCCGTGGTCGAGCAGCCCGCCGGCGCGCCGCGCGTCACGGTCGATGTCGTCGGGCCGGTCTGCGAGACGGGCGACTATCTCGGCCACGACCGCGACCTGCCGGAACTGAAGACCGGCGATCTCGTCTATGTCGGCACGGCCGGCGCCTATGGCGCGACGCAGTCCTCGACCTACAATTCGCGGCTGCTGGTGCCGGAAGTGCGGGTGAACCGCGACCGCTTCCACGTCGTGCGTCCGCGCCCGAGCTACGACGATATGATCGGCATGGATTCGCTGCCCGACTGGCTCTGACGGCTCATCACGTTTTCGCGCCTGCCTCGCCTTCGCCGCGTTTGCTGCTATCCTGATCCTTGAGGCGAAGCGATGGAAACCGGATGCCGAACGACGTAATCCCGACCGGCCTGCTGGCGCGGCTTGCCCGCACGCGGGCGGCCGTGCGCGTCGCGATCGTCGTCGAGCGGCTGTGGCCGCTCATCCTGCCGTTCGTCGTCGTCGTCAGCCTGTTCGTCAGCCTGTCGTGGCTCGGCGCGTTCCGCGTCGCGCCGGACTGGGCGCGGCTTGCCTTGCTCGCCGTGCTGGTGGTCGCGGGGCTTGCCGCGCTTTATCCGCTGCGCCTGTTCCGCGCGCCGGCGGCTTCCGAAGTCGATCGCCGCATCGAGCTTGCCAACCGGCTGGAGCACGCGCCGCTTCATGCCCAGAGCGACCGCCCGGCCGCAGGCGACGCTTTCGCCACGGCGCTGTGGCGCGAGCACCAGAAGCGCATGGCCGCGCGCCTCGACCGGCTCGGGGCCGATTTGCCGCATGCGCGCATCCCCGAGCGCGATCCGTGGGGGCTGCGTGCGGTTGCGGCCCTTCTGCTGGTCGTCGCCTTCTCCTTCTCCTTCGGCCCTCTGGGCGGCACGCTCGGCGACGCCTTCCGCGCCCATGGCGGCGTGGCGGCGGTGCCGGCGCGCATCGACGCCTGGGTCACGCCCCCGGCCTATACCGGCCGGGCGCCCGTCTTCCTGACCGTTCAAGGCGGGGGCCAAGGCGAGGACCAGGCGCCGGAGGTCGTGCGCGTGCCGGCCGGCAGCACGGTCGAGGTGCGGGTGGCGGGTGGTACCGGCGAGGAAACGCTTTCATGGCTGGAGGCAGAGGCGGAAGAGGCCGTGGCGCTTGCTCCCGCCGAGGATGCCGCGCCTCGCCGGACGGACACGGGCGCGACGCGGCGCTTTGCCGCCACGCTCGATGCCGACGGGCTGATGGCGCTCAAGTCCGGCTCCGGCGAACGGCGCAGCTGGGCCTTCGCCGTCATCTCCGATGCGCCGCCGTCGATCCGCTTCGCGCATGAGCCGGGGCGCGCCGTCAACGGCACGCTGGAACTCTCCTATGTCGTCGAGGACGATTACGGCGCGGTGTCGGCCGAGGCGCGGTTCGGGCTGGCCGAGCCGCCGGCGCCCGGCGCGCGGCCGCTCTACGACGCGCCCGAGATGGCGCTGACCTTGCCGCGCCGCAACGCCGCCGACAAAAGCGCGCGCACCACGCGCGACCTGACCGATCATCCGTGGGCCGGCGCGCCGGTCACCGTCACGCTCCATGCCGCCGATGCCGCGGGGCAGGAAGCCGAGAGCGAGGCCAAGGCCATCGTCATGCCGGAGCGGCCGTTCTACAACCCGCTGGCGCGCGCGCTGGTCGAGCAGCGGCGCATTCTCGCCCTCGACGCCAACGAGAAGCCGCGCGTGCTGATGCTGATGGACGCGCTGACGCTCAGGCCCGAGGACGGGTTCGACAACCTGTCGCATTATCTTGGCCTCGTCTCGGCGCGGTCGCGGCTGGCCCAGGCCCGAAGCGACGACGGCTTGCGCGACGCGGCCGACTATCTGTGGGAGATCGCCCTCGCCATCGAGAGCGGCGCGTTCTCCGACGCGCAGAAGCGGCTGCAACAGGCGCAGGACGCGCTCGAGAAGGCGCTGGAGGAGGGCGCCGGCGACGAGGAGATCGAGCAACTGATGGCGGAGCTGCGCGAGGCGATGCAGGACTTCCTGCGCGAGCTGGCCGAGCAGATGGCCCGCGACCCCAACATGGCGATGCAGATGCCGCAGGACGGGCAGGAGCTGCGCCAGAGCGACTTGGACCGCATGCTCGACCAGCTCGAGAACCTCGCCCGCTCCGGCGCGCGCGACCAGGCGATGGACATGCTCCAGCAGCTTCGCGACATGATGAACAATTTGCAGGCCGGCCGCCAGCAGCAGCCCGGACAGGGGCAGGGCGAGCAGAACGCGATGCGCCAGCAGATGGACCAGCTCGGAGAGCTGATGCGCCGCCAGCAGGAGCTGATGAACGAGACCTTCCGCCTCGACCAGACCCAGCGCGGCCAGAACCGGCAGGACACCCTGCCGGGTCAGCAGGGTCAGGGCCAGCAGCCGGGGCAGGGCGGCCAGCCGATGTCGCCGGAGGAGTTCGCCGACGCCATGCGCGAATTGCAGGAGGGGCAGAGCCAGCTGCGCGAGCAGCTCGAAGGGCTGACCCGCTCGCTGGAAGGCATGGGCATCCGCCCCGGCGAAGGCTTCGGCGATGCCGGCGAGGCCATGGGCCGGGCCGAGGGCGCGCTGGGCGAAGGCGAGGGCGGCCGCGCCACCGGCGAGCAGGGGCAGGCGCTGGAGGCGCTGCGCCGCGGCGCGCAGGACATGATGAACCAGATGCAGCAGGCGATGCGCCGCGACGGGCAGGGCCCCGGCGAAGGCGGGCGCGAGCAGGCCGCCGACCGCGACCCGCTCGGCCGGCCGCTGTCCTCGACAGGGCCGGATTTCGGCAATTCGGTCAAGGTGCCCGACGAGATCGACGTCGAGCGCGCCCGCCGCATCCTCGACGAGATCCGCCGTCGGCTCGGCAATGCGCTGAGCCCCGAGGTCGAGCGCGACTATCTGGAGCGCCTGCTCGACATGCGGTGAGGCGCTGTCCACAGGCTGCCGATCTCGACCGCAAGCGCTGCCCCTCATCCGGCTGCCGCCACCTTCTCCCCGTGAACGGGGAGAAGCGGGCATTCATCGCCGCTTTCGCCAATCACAAGCGCGGCAGGAATGGCGCGGAGAATGCGGTCGGCGACCCTTCTCCCCGTTCACGGGGAGAAGGTGCCCGAAGGGCGGATGAGGGGCGGCGCAGACGTTGGGTCGCGCTAACGCGCCAGCAGCTCCCGGATCGTGGGAAGCGCCTTTTCGGCGGCGGCGCGGCCGGCGGCGATGGCTTCCGCCGCGCGGTCGAAGTCGAGCAGGTTGATCGCGGCGACGTCCGGCGCGATCAGGATGTGCGGCGGCTCGCCGGCCAGCCGCGAGCGGTTGATCTTTTCCTGCATGATGTTGAGCGAGTTGACGAGCACGTCGAAATAGCCGGGCGCGCGCGTTTCCGTCTTCATCAGGTGCGGCAGGACGCGGGCGGCGGTCTCGCGCAGCGGAAACGGCACCTGTTCGAGCATCTGCGCGATGCGGGCGGCGCGCGCCTGCGCGTCGCCTTCCAGATCGACGCGCAGCTTCTCGCGCCGCCGGCCGAGCAGGCCGTCGCCGACATGGACGGCGATGACGAAATCGGCGCCCATCGCCCGGCATGCCGAGACCGGCACCGGATTGACCAGCCCGCCATCGACCAGCCATCGCTCGCCGACGAGAACCGGGCTGAAGATGCCCGGCATGGCGATCGAGGCGCGGATCGCGAGGTCGGCCGACCCATCCTGAAGCCAGATCTCGCGTCCGTCGGCGAGATCGGTGGCGATCGCCGCGAAGGGAAGGCGGAACGAAGGGATCTCGCCGCCGATGCCGAGCTCGCGCAGGAGGGCGCGGATGCGCTGTCCCTCGACGAGCCCGCCGCCGCGAGGCCGAGATCGGCCAGCGACACGATGGCGCGCCAGTCGACGCCAAGCGCCCATTCCTTGAGCGCGTCGAGGCGGCCGGCAGCATGGGCGGCCCCGACCAGCGCGCCTATCGAGGTGCCGGCGACGGCGACCGGCTCGATGCCGGCCTCCACAAGGGCCTCGACGACCCCGATATGCGACCAGCCGCGCGCGGCCCCGCCGCCCAGCGCCAGCCCGATCCTGTATTGCGTCATCCGCCTCGCCCCGGTTCGCGGAACCGCCGTCGCCGGCTGTCCTGCGCACCGATTTTTAAAGAGTCTCGATTAAGGCTTAAGGACGTTCTCGTGTTCGGAGTGTGCGTGTTGCGTTTTTCTGCTGCATCGACGGCAGGCCGGGTCCTGCCGGCGGCGATGGCCGCATGGCTGCGCCCCGTGCTCGAGCGGATCGACGCCGCGCTGTTCGCCGCCGACGAGCGCGGGGAATCGGGCCGCGCCTCGCTCGTCGCCTTCGCCATCCGCATCGCCAGCGCGGCCATCGCCTTCGTCAGCCAGGTGGTAATGGCGCGCTGGATGGGCGGCTTCGAGTACGGCATCTTCGTCCTGGTCTGGACGGTGATGATCATGGTCGGCGACAGTTCATGCTTCGGCGTCCAGACATCGGTGGTGCGCTTCATTCCCGAATATCGCGAGCACGGCCGGCGCGGCGAATTGCGCGGCATCATCCGGGCGGCGCAGGTGTTCGTGCTGGTGGCGTCGTGCCTCGTCGCCGCGGCCGGGCTCGCGGGCGTGTGGCTGTTTTCCGACGCGCTCGAAAGCTATTACGTGCTGCCGTTCTATCTCGCCCTGTCGTGCCTGCCGCTGATCGCGCTTTCGACGCTGCTCGAAGGCATGGCGCGGGCCAATGGCTGGACCGTGGTGGCGCTGGCGCCGATCTACATCCTGCGCCCGCTGCTGATCCTGGCGGCGATGGCGGGCGCGATCGTGCTCGACTACGAGCCGAGCGCCAAGGTCGCCATCGTCTGCGCCATCGTCGCCTGCCTGCTGACGACGCTCTACCAGCTTTTTTCCGTGGTGCCGCCGCTCAACGCCGAAGTGCGGGACGAGCCGGCGCGGCTGCGTATTCGCGACTGGGTGGTGGTGTCGGCGCCGATCTTCCTGGTCGACAGCTTCTTCTATCTCCACACCAATGCCGACATCCTGATGGTCGGCTGGTACATGCAGCCGGAGGACGTGGCCGTCTACTTCGCCGCGCTCAAGCTGCTGGCGCTGGTGCATTTCGTCTATTTCGCGGTCCGGGCGGGCGTCGCCCAGCGTTACGCGCAATATGCCCATGGCGGCGGGCGCGACCGGCTCGCCGACTTCGCGCGCGACACGGTGGCCTGGACGTTCTGGCCGTCGCTGGCCATGGCATTGGTGATCGTCGTCCTCGGCAAGCCGCTGCTGTCGCTGTTCGGCGAGGGCTTCGGCGCGGGCTATCCGCTGCTGCTCGCGCTCATGCTCGGCGTGGTGCTGCGCGCCAGCATCGGCCCGGCCGAGACGCTGCTCACCATGAGCGGCTACCAGAAGCTCTGCGCCGGCGTGTTCGCGGCGACGCTGGCGGTCAATGTCGGGCTGAACCTCGTCCTGATCCCGCGCTGGGGCCTGTGGGGCGCGGCCGTCGCTTCCGCCCTGTCGCTCGCCTTCGAGACGCTGCTGCTGGCGGTCGCGGTGCGCAGCCGGCTCGGCATCGTCATGATCGTGCCGCTCGGCGGCAGAAACAGGAAAGAGGTTTTGCCATGAGCGCTGTCCCGCTTCTCGAAGAGCAAGGCGGCATCCCCACCCTCATGACCGATCGGGGCGACAAGCGCGCCGGCGGGGATGACGGGCAGGCCAGGCGCGCGCTCGCCGTCTATCCGGCCTCGGCCGGGTTCGACATCGTCGACGAGCTCGAATATCTCAGCGCGCGCGCCATCGAGCCGAACCTGTTCTTCAACCCGCGCTTCCTGGCGCCGGCGATGCCGCGCCTCGACGACCGCGAGGTCAGGCTCGCCGTCATCCGCGACGGCGACGACACCCGCACGCGGCTGCGCCTTCTGGTGCCGTTCACCATCGAGCGGACGGCGCCGCCCTTCGGCACCTCGATCCTGCGCGCCTGGTCCAATCCGTTCGGCCCGCTCGGCACGCCGCTGGTGGATTGCGACGATCCGGCCGGCGTGATCGAGGATTTCTTCGAGATGCTGGCGCGCCCGCATCTGGGCCTGCCGAAGGTGTTCGCGCTGCCGGACGTGCGGCTCGACGGCCCCTTCGCCATGCTGCTCGGCGAGTTCGCCGATTCGCGCGGCCTGCCGCTGGCGCTGGTCAACCGGGTCGAGCGGCCGCATCTGCGCTCTACAAAAGAGGGCGAGGCCTATCTGCGCGACGCGCTCGGCGGGCGCTCGCTGCGCGAGCTGCGCCGGCTGAAGCGCCGGCTCGCGAGCCTCGGCCGGCTCGACCACGCGGTGGCGCGCGAGCCGGAGGAAGTGCGCCTCGCCATCGAGAATTTCCTGGCGCTGGAGGCGTCGGGCTGGAAGGGACGCGCGCGCACCGCCATGGCGGTGGACCGCTATCGCGCCGCCTTCGTGCGCGAGGCTTCGCAGCGGCTGGCCCAGCGCGGCCTGTGCCGGGTGCACGAACTCGTCCTCGACGGCGAGACCGTGGCCAGCCTGGTCGTGTTCGTCGAGTCCGGCGTCGCCTACACCTGGAAGACCGCCTATCAGGAACGCTTCGGCGCGTATTCGCCGGGGGTGCTGCTGATGGCGGAGGCGACGACGTCGCTGCTCGAGGACCGGCAAGTCGAGATCGCCGATTCCTGCACCGTGCCGGACCATCCGGTCCTGAGCCGGATGTGGAGCGAGCGGCGGCCGATCGGCACCATCGTCGTCGGCCTGACGCCCGACGCCGGTGCCCAGGTCCGGCAGGCGGCCTCGCAGCTCCAGCTCTACCGCAACACGCGCAACGCCGTGCGCATCCTGCGCAGCCGCATCAGGCGGGCGCTGGGGCGCGATTGAATCCCGGCCGTCGGCGCTGCCTCTCATCCGACCCTTCGGGCCACCTTCTCCCCGTGAACGGGGAAAAGGGAAAGCGGCGACGTCGCGGCCATCCTGCCTCTCCCCGTTTACGGGGAGAGGGTGCCGGCAGGCGGTGAGGGGCGGCGCCGACGGTCGGCAGCTTAATCTCAGGACGCTTCCGCTTCCGCCCGCGCCCGGTCGCGAAAGATGCGGCGGATGACCTTGCCGGTGATGGTCAGCGGCATCGAATCCACGAATTCCACCTCGCGCGGATATTCGTGGGCCGAAAGGCGCTCGCGCACCCACTGGCCGATCTCGTGGGCCAATGCGGGGCCGGGTTCGACGCCGTCGCGCAGCACGACATAGGCCTTGACGATCTCGGTGCGCACGGGATCGGGCTTGCCGACGGCGGCCGCCAGCGCTACGGCCGGGTGGCCGGTCAGGCAGTCCTCGACCTCGCCCGGCCCGATGCGGTAGCCGGCCGAGGTGATGACGTCGTCGTCGCGGCCGAAGAAGTGGACATAGCCGTCGCCGTCCTCGATGCCCTGATCGCCGGTGATCATCCAGTCGCCGATGAATTTCTTTTCCGTCGCTTCCGGGTCCTGCCAGTATTCGAGGAACATCACCGGGTTGGGCCGGCGCACGGCGATCTGGCCCGGCTCGCCGGTCTTCACCTTGCGGCCTTCGGCGTCGATCACCGCGACCTCGTGGCCGGGCACAGGCTTGCCGATGGCGCCGCCGCGGCTGACGCCGAGCGCGGCGCAGGAGGCGAGAACGAGGTTGCACTCGGTCTGGCCGTAGGCCTCGTTTATCGTCAGGCCGAACTCTTCCCGCGCCCAGTCATAGGTTTCGCGGCCGAGCGATTCGCCGGCCGCGCAGATGGTGCGGAGCGAAAGGTCGAAGCGTTTGGTGATGCCGGTCACGGACCTCATCATGCGAAGCGCGGTCGGCGGGATGAAGGCGTTGCGCACCTTCATCCTCTCCATCATCCCGAGAGCGGTTTCCGGGTCGAACCGCGCGAAGCGGCCGGCCACCACCGGCACGCCGAGATAGAGCGCCGGCAGGAGTGCGTTCAACAGGCCGCCGGCCCAGGCCCAGTCGGCCGGCGTCCAGAACAGGTCGCCCGGCTGCGGCAGGAACTCGTGCGGCATCTGCACGCCGGGCAGGTGGCCGATGAGCACGCGGTGGCCATGCAGCGCGCCCTTGGGCGGGCCGGTGGTGCCCGAGGTGAAGATCATCAGCGCCGGGTCGTCCGGCCCGGTCTCGACCGCCTGAAAATGCGGCGAATGGTCGGCGACCAGCTTGTGGAAGTCGAGCGCGCCGGCGTCCGCGCCGTCGATGGAGACGACGGTTTCGAGCAGCGGCGGGCGGGCGCGGATCGCGGCGAGCTTGGCGCAGCCCACCTCGTTGGTGACGACCGCCTTCACGCCGGCGGCGTTCAGCCGGTATTCGAGCGCGTCGGCGCCGAACAGCAGCGCCAGCGGCACGGCGATGGCGCCGAGCTTGTAGATCGCGACATGGGCGATGGCCGTCTCGAAGGATTGCGGCAGCAGCAGCGCCACCCGGTCGCCGGGCATGATGCCTTTAGCGCGCAGCGCATTGGCGAAGGCGTTGGAACGGCTGGAAAGCGCGCCGTAGCTCAGCCGCGCCGGCTCGCCCTCTCCATTGTCGGCGAAAAGGGCGGTGCGGTCCGGCTCGGTCGCGGCCCAGCGATCACTGACGGCGACGCCGATGTTGAAGCGGTCGGGAATCCGCCAGCGGAAATCGCGATAGAGCGCCTCGTAGCTGTCGCGTCGTTCCAGCATCGTCCGCGCGCTATTTCTTCTTCTTCGCCCGGTTGGCGAAGGGGTTGTCGGAGGTGCGCAGCGCGACGCGGATCGGCACGCCCGGCATGTCGAAGCTGTCGCGCAGGCCGTTGACCAGATAACGCACGTAGGATTGCGGCATCGCCTCGGGGCGCGAGCAGGAGATGACGAAGCCCGGCGGCCGCGTCTTGACCTGGGTGATGTACTTGATCTTGAGCCGGCGGCCGGCGACGGCGGGGGGCGGATGGTGGGCGAGGATGCCTTCGAGCCAGCGGTTCAGCTTGCCGGTGGAGATGCGGCGGTTCCAGATGCGGTGCGTCGCCTCCACCGCCTCCATCAGCCTGTCGAGGCCACGCCCGGTCTCGGCCGAGACCGTCACGGCGCGGATGCCGCGCGCCTGCGGCAGAAGCCTGGCCGTCTTCTCGCGCAGCTCGGCCAGCGCCTCCTGCGGGTTCTCGATCAGGTCCCACTTGTTGAAGGCGATGACCGGGGCGCGGCCCTCGCGCACGATCAGGTCGGCGATCTGGAGGTCCTGCTTCTCGAAGGGGATGGTGGCGTCGAGCACGACGACGACCACCTCTGCGAAGCGGATCGCGCGCAGGCCGTCGGCGACGGAGAGCTTTTCCAGCTTCTCCTGCACGCGCGACTTGCGGCGCAGGCCCGCGGTGTCGAACAGCTTCATCCGCCGTCCGCGCCATTCCCAGTCGACCGAGATCGAATCGCGGGTGATGCCGGCTTCCGGCCCGGTCAGGAGGCGTTCCTCGCCTATCAGCGCGTTGATCATGGTCGACTTGCCGGCATTGGGCCGGCCGACCACGGCGATGCGCAGCGGCTTGGTGGCGTCGTATTCGGGCACGTCCTCGGCGTCGGGGTCGTCGATGTCCTCGCCGATCAGCGGCTCGCTCGCCGCGGCGGCGACCTGCGCCTCCTCCTTCTCGTGCGCGAAGGCGCGCTCCTCGCCGAGCGCGGCGACGATGGCCTCGCGCAAGTCGGGCATGCCCTCGCCATGCTCGGCCGAGATCGGCACCGGCTCGCCGAGCCCCAGTTCCCACGCTTCCAGCATGCCGGCTTGCGCGCCGCGCGCCTCGGCCTTGTTGGCGACGAGCACGACCGGCTTGCCGGTGCGGCGCACGAGGTCGGCGAAGGTGCGGTCGTCGGGCATCAGCCCGACTTTCGAGTCGATCAGGAACAGGATCGCGTCGGCCTCGGCGATGGCCGTCTCGGTCTGGGCGCGCATGCGGCCCTCAAGCGAGGCGGCGGCGGCGTCCTCCAGGCCGGCGGTGTCGATGACCTCGAAGCGCAGATCGTAGAGCTTGGCGGCATGGACGCGGCGGTCGCGGGTCACGCCGGGGGTGTCGTCCACCAGCGCCAGCTTGCGGCCGACGAGCCGGTTGAACAATGTCGACTTGCCGACATTGGGGCGGCCGACGATGGCGAGCCTGATGCTCATGACCGGAACCGGGCGCGGGTCAGGACGACGTGCCCGAACCGCGGATCAGCTCGGACATCATGGTGGCGCGCTGGCGTGCGCCCTGGGGCGCCGCGTCGTCGTTGACGATCTGATCGAACAGCGTGGCGGCATCCGCCGCGCGGCCTTCCTTCCATGCGGCCAGCGCCAGCGCCTCGCGCGCCGAATGGCGCAGCGGGTTGGTCTCGGCGGTCAGCGTCTCGACTCGTTGGGCGACATCGGCATAGGCGCCGTGGTCGACCAGCAGCAGGCCGGCGCGCAGCCGCGCCATCTCGCGCAGCGCCATCGGGATGGCGCTGTCGGCGGCGACGCTGTCGAAGGCGGAGACCGCGCCGGCATAGTCGCCCTGCTCGGCCATCAGGGTGGCGCCGCGCATGCGCGCCAGAACCGGATAGGCGCCGTAGCCGTCGGCCTCCAGCGCCGCCAGCGCGGCCTTCGCCTCGTCGGCCTTGCCGTCACGGGCAAGCTCCAGCGCCTGCAGATAGGCGTCGCCGGAAGCGTCGGCGCGCGACTGGCTCCAGTAGTCCCAGCCGACGAAGGCCGCGGTGGCGAGCACGATCGCCACCGCCGCGGCGATGATGGCCGTGCCGTAGCGGTCCCACAGGGCCTTCGCCTTGTCCTGGCGAAGCTCCTGGTCCACCTCACGAAAGAAACTGTCGTCCGACATCCGCGCACCGGCAATTCGAGGATAGGGTGGCGGGCAAGCGACCGCCCGCAGAGATTGGCAAGCGTTTTAGCCGAAAATCGGCCGTATGGAAGGGCTTTTGCGGAAAAGGGGCGTTTTGCGGCCGCGCGGCCGGCGAATGCAAAAGCCCCGGCGCAAGGCCGGGGCTTTCGTCAAAACGGGGCATGAAAGGATCAGCGGGCGGCGGCCATGCCGAGGATCACGCCGGTGGCGAGGCTGATCAGCAGGTAGTCGTTGTCGACCTTCACCCATTGCTGGCCCTGGCCCGGCCTGCGCAGCCCGTAGCGGTGGTAGTCGCGCAGCTGGTGGCGGCGCTGCCATTCGGGGACGCGCTTGCCCTTGGCCCAGTGATGCCGGGTCGGGGCCGGGCGCTGGGCGTGGTGGCGATGCGGCGCGGCCTTCTGCGCCCGCTTGTGGGCCGGGGCGTGATAGGCGGGCTTCTTCGGCTGCGAATAGTGATGGCCGGGGCGGGGCGCGTCGTGGCGGCTCTGGGCCTGCGCCATCGGCACGGCGAACATGGACAGGGCGACTGCGGCAAGGATGGTGCGCTTGAACATTTCGGTTTTCCTCGTTGTCGATGGAGGAAACCTAGCGGCGGCGACATGAACCGCGGATGAATGGATAATTACAATTATGTAATGGAATCATGCGTTTACGAAGGTTAACGGCGCGCCTTCCCGTCGCCGGCTATGCCGATGGCGATCCCGCCGATCAGGAGGGCGAGCGCGACGAGCAGCGACGGCTCCCACGGCTCGCCGAGCATGACGACGCCGCTGACGATGCCGAGCGCCGGCGTCGCCAGCAGGCCGAGCGAGGTGGTGACGGCGGGCAGGTTGCGGTTGGCGACCGACATCGCCCAATAGGCCAGCGCCGTGCAGACGACGCCGCTGAACAGCAGGAGACCGGCCAGACGCGGCGTCCAGTCGATATGCGGGAGGCCGTCGACGATCAGCGCCGTGACCGAGAGGGCGGCGAAGGCCAGCGCCGCCTGCCAGAAGGCGAGCTGGAAGGGCGAGGAAATCCATCTGTGCGCCCGGATATAGACGATGTTCCCGGCCCAGCAGAAAGCGCCGAGCATGATCAGGCCTGTCCCGATGAGCGCGTCGCCGTCGCCCCAGTCGAGCGAGCCGGGGCTGAAGATCACCGCCAGCCCGGCCAGGCCGGTGACGACGCCGATCGCCTTGCCGGCCGTGATGCGCTCCGACAGGAAGATGCTGGCGCCGATCATCACCCAGATCGGCGTCGTATAGCCGAGGACGATGGCGCGGCCCGCCGGCAGGAACTGCACCCCGGCCGCGCTCAGCGCCGAGCAGGCGGACATGTGCAGCAGCCCGGTCGAGAGAACGACCGGCATGTCGCCGCGCTTCGGGATGATGAACTGACCCCGCGCCGACAGCAGCGCCCCGAGCGCGACTGCGGCGATGGCGCAGCGAAACGCTGTCGACCACAGCGGCGATATTTCCTGCACGATCATCTTGGTGACCGGCCAGTTGACGCCCCATACGAGCACGACGAGGCACAGCATGGCGAGCGCATGGCGCAGGGGGAGATTGTTCTGGGAGGGCATGTTGCTCGGTGGGAACGGCTTCGGACGGGATTGCCTAGCGCCGATACTGGCCTTAGGAAAAGAGCCAATTCCGATAAAATGAGAGTTCCAGTCGATGGACGATCTGCCGGAAGGGCTTCTCCACCTGTCGCGGGCGGGCAATGCGCCGATGACCGGCCAGCTCGCGGGGCAGCTGCGAGCGCTGATCTCGGGCGGGCGCCTGAAGGCGGGGCGGCGCCTGCCTTCCAGCCGGGCGCTGGCCGCGCAACTCGGCGTTTCCCGCAACACGGTGACGCACGCCATAGAGCAGCTCGCGGCCGAAGGCTATCTCGACGTGTTACGCAGCCGGCGGCCGGTGGTCGCGGCGGGCGCGGCGTTCGCGACGGCGCGCCGGTCCGGCGATCCGGGCACGATCCCACCTCCGCTTTCGGCATGGGCGCGGCAGCTCGCCGGCTCCGGCTGGCCGCCGCTCTATCGCGGCCGGCCGCGCCCGTTCCAGCCCGGGCTGGCGGATGAGCGCGAGTTTCCCCGCGCCGTCTGGGGCCGCTGTCTCCGGCACGCCGCCGATCGCAGGGGCCGGCGGAGCGATCCCGCCGCCAACGATCCGGCATTGCGGGAGGCGCTGCTCGATCATCTCGCGGCCCATCGCGGCATCTCGGCGCAGCCCGGGCAGATCGTCATCGTGCCGTCGGCCCAGGCGGGGCTGACGTTGATCGCGCGCGTCATGATCGACGCCGGCGACGTCGCGTGGATCGAAAGCCCGGGCTATGGCGGCGCCTATGCGGCGGCCTTCGCGGCCGGCGCGAACATAGTCGGCGTTCCGGTCGATGCCGACGGGTTGCGGATCGCCGCCGACGCGCCGGTGCCGAAACTCGTCTTCGTCACCCCGTCGCATCAATATCCGACCGGCGGCCTGATGCCGATCGGCCGCCGGCTCGAATTGCTGCGCTTCGCGGCTAGCGTCGGGGCGGCGATCGTTGAGGACGACTATGACGGCGAGTTTCACTATGAGGGCCGGCCGGTCGCGGCGCTGGCGGCGATCGACCCGGATGCGGCCGTCTTCTATGTCGGCACGTTCTCCAAGGCGATGTCGGCGGATATCCGCGTCGGCTATGTCGTCGTGCCCGAGGCCATGGTCCCCGCCTTCGAGCTGGCCCAGCGCCATCTCGGCCTGCTGACCCCGGCCACGGTGCAGGCGGCGCTTGCGGAGTTCATCGGGCGCGGCGCCTATCTGGCGCATGTGCGGCGGATGACGCGCCTCTACCGCGAGCGGCGCGATTGCCTGATTGGGGCGTTGGGGGAGGAAGCGGGCGACCGGCTTGCCATCGACGTTCCCGCTGGCGGGATGCAGCTTCTCGCCCGCTACAAGGAGCCGGAGGACGACAAGGTTTTGTCGCGCCGTCTGCTCGAAGCGGGCGTGGTCGCGCGGCCGCTTGGCGAGATGCTCCATCATGGCTCGCAGGAGCGCGGGCTCTTTCTCGGCTTCGCCGCGTGGACGAATGCCGAACTTGTGGAAGGGGCCAAGGTGATCGGCCGCTGCCTGCGTTGACCGGGGAACCGAACCCGCAGGGTTCGCGAGGGCAACCGCTCGCCGCCGCGAAGCCGCCGCCGCCGTGAGAAGAAAGAATGGTACGGGTGGCCGGACTCGAACCGGCAAGGATTGCTCCGGCGGATTTTGAGTCCGCTGCGTCTACCAATTCCGCCACACCCGCAGCAGGATTTCGCCGGACTATACGGTGAGGGGGTCGGCCGTCAAGCAATGGATGAGACGGGGTGAGGCGAGGGCACGCCGCCATTGCGCGGCCGTTTTTTTGCTTCTAGAGGAAGTCGCCGAAGCAGGAGCCGAGACGATGACGCTGACCGCAGCCACAGGCAGGACGCAGGTTCTGGGAGCCGGGCTCGCCGCGCTCGGCATGGCCGTGACGGTCGGCACCGCGCTCGGTTTTCAGCATATCGGTGGTTACATCCCCTGCAAGCTCTGCCTCGAGCAGCGTTTGCCCTATTATATCGGCATTCCTGTCGCTGTGCTGGCACTTGCAGCCGCAGCGTTCAAATTGCCGCCGCTCGTCGTGCGCGGCCTGTTGCTCGTCGTGGCGCTGCTGATGACGTGGAGCATCTGGCTCGGCGTCTTCCATTCCGGCGTCGAATGGGGCTTCTGGCCGGGGCCGGCCGACTGCGGCGCGGTCCTTGCCCCGCCGGCGGGCGGCGGCAACCTGCTCGACCAGCTCGACGCCTTCGTGCCGCCCTCCTGCGACCAGGCGGCGGGGCGCTTCCTCGGCCTGTCCTTCGCCGGCTGGAACGTGGCGGCGAGCTTGGTGCTTGCGGCCGTCGCGTGGGTCGCGGCGCTGCGGCGGAGCTAGGGTTCCAGTTCGACATCCCAGTAGAGGTAGTCGAGCCAGCTTTCATGCAGATGGTTGGGCGGGAACAGGCGACCGTTGTTGTGCAATTGCTGCACGGTCGGCTGCGCCGGCGTCTGGCGCGGCCACATCCTCGCCTGACGCGGCAGCAGGCCGCCCTTCTTCAGGTTGCAGGGCGCGCAGGCGGCGACGACGTTTTCCCATGTCGTCGCGCCGCCGCAGCGGCGCGGGATGACGTGGTCGAAGGTCAGGTCCTCGTGCGTGCCGCAATACTGGCACTGGAAGCGGTCGCGCAGGAAGACGTTGAAGCGGGTGAAGGCAGGGTGCCGCGAGGGCTTTACATAGCTCTTCAGGCACACCACGCTCGGCAGCTTCATCGAGAAGGAGGGCGAGGAGACCGCGTGCTCGTATTCGGCGAGAATGTTGACGCGGTCGAGGAAGACGGCCTTGATGGCGTCCTGCCACGACCACAGCGACAAAGGGTAATAGCTCAGCGGGCGATAGTCCGCATTCAGCACCAGAGCGGGCATCGCATCCGGCGAGACTGCTATCGTCACCTTGCGTACCTCCTTGCCGCATCATCATGACCGGCACGGATACTGTAATCCCGATTTTACAGGATTGTGAAGCGCAGTTTTTGCGTTGCAGCGGGCCGATTTTGCCCGTTTTCATGGGTTTTTCGCCTTATTGCCCGAGCGGGGCGGCGTCGCGGCCGTGCATGTGGCGATAATAGGCCCAGAACAGGCGGGCGGCGACGCCGCGCCACGGCGCCCATGATTCGGCAAGCGCGGAAAGCGTCGTCGCGGCGGGACGGGGCGCGATGGAAAGCGCATGCCCGACCGCGCTTTGCAGCGCCACGTCGCGGGCGGGGAAGACGTCCGGGTGGCCGGCGCAGAACAGGAGGTAGACTTCGGCCGTCCACGGCCCGATGCCGCGCAGCGCGGTGAGCCGCGCGACCGCCTCGTCCGCGCCCTCGCCGGCGAGGTGGTGGAGGTCGAGCCCGTCCTCGGCCACCGCGCGGGCGATGGCAAGGAGCGTCGCCTGCTTGGCCCGCGACAGGCCGGCCGCGCGCAGGGGCTCTTCGCCGGCGGCGAGCACGCTTGCCGCGTCGAGCGGGTCGATCAGCGCCGCCAGCCTTGCGGCCATGGCGTCGGCGGAGGCGCGCGAGACCTGCTGGCCGAGCACGATGCCGGCAAGGCTGGCGAAGCCCGGCTCGACCAGCCGCAGCGGCACCGGCCCGGCGATCTCGGCCACAGCGCGCAGGCGCGGGTCGAGGCCGATCAGCGCCTCGATGCCTTCGGCGATGTCGTCATGGCTGGCGATGCGGCGCATTTTTCCCTGTTCCGGCGATCTTGCGATATGGCCCGCCGCACCGTAGCAATCGGCGCATGAGCCGCTCAACCCGTTTCCTGACTGACTGATGACACGGCCGGTCTTCCGCTTCGCGCCGAGCCCGAACGGCGAACTCCATCTCGGCCATGCCTATTCGGCGCTTCTCAACGCGCGCATGGCCGAGGCCGCGGGCGGGCGGCTGCTGCTGCGCATCGAGGACATCGACACCACGCGCTGCACGCCGGCCTTCGAGGACGCGATCTATCGCGATCTTTTCTGGCTCGGCATCGTCTGGGAAGAGCCGGTGCGCCGGCAGTCCGACCATTTCGCGGATTATGAGCGGGCGCTGGATGCACTCGTCGATGCCGGCCTCGCCTATCCCTCCTTCATGAGCCGGGGCGAGGCGCGGGCGATGATCGCCGAGGCTGAAGGCGCCGGGCGCGAATGGCCGCGCGATCCCGACGGCGTGCCGCTGTTCCCGACGGCGGAGCGCCGCCTTCCCGAGCGCGAAAGGCGCAGGCGGATCGCGGAAGGCGAGCCCTATGCGTGGCGGCTCGACGTCGAGGCGGCGCTCGCGCATGTCGGCGGGCCGCTTTTCTGGCAGGAGGAGGGCGCAGGGCCGGACGGCGAGACGGGCCGCATCGAGGCCGACCCGGCCGCATGGGGCGACGTGGTGATCGCGCGCAAGGAGGTGGCGACCAGCTACCATGTGTCGGTGACGGTGGATGACGCGCTCCAGGGCGTCACCCATGTCGTGCGCGGGCGCGACCTTTATTACGCCACCGCCGTCCAGCGGCTGTTGCAGCAACTGCTCGGCCTTGCCGCGCCGGTCTATTTCCACCACGACCTGATACTGGGCGAGGACGGCCGCAAGCTTTCGAAGAGCCGGCAGGATACAGGCCTTTCCGCCTTGCGCGCGGCCGGGCTGACGCCGGCCGACATCGCGCGCATGGTCGGGCTTTAGGGCGTCCGACAATCGACCGCCGGCGCCGCCCCTCATCCGCCTGCCGGCACCTTCTCCCCGTGAACGGGGAGAAGGAGGCTTGCTGCGACGCCGGCGACCCCCCAACCCCGTTTAGGGTCGGGTGAGGAGCGGCGCGGATGGTCGGGGTTTCGGGAGAAGCCCGCTCAGCCGTTGAGGCGCCGCATCGCCGCCTTCAGCACGACGAGGATGGTGAGCAGCAGGAAGGCGCCGCCGAGGCCGGTGGCGATCGCCCGCTGCACGTCGGCGAGGTGATGGCCGAGCGTGTTGGCGAGCCAGATGCCGCCGAAGAAGCCGAAGGTGATGATCGAGGCGTTGCCGGTCGCGCCGAAGCCCTCCTCGCCGAGCAGCGCGTTCAGCACCGTGGCGACGATGAAGGACAGGATGGCGACGGCGGTCGCCGCCAGCACCAGCCATCCGGTTCCAAGATTCCACAACATGCGTTTCCCTCCCGTCCAGCGGTGAAGGATGCGCCCCGTCATGACACCCGCATCAATTCGCCTGATCATATGGCTCAAACCTTATCCTTTGCTTGACGCGGCGATCGGTATTAGAGCCATCGCCTGTCCTCGTCCTTCGGCTGCATTCTTTCCGATGTCCCACGCCACACGCTTCATTCCCGGCCTGTTCGTGGTGCTGTGGGCCACCGGCTTCATCGGCGCGCGCTATGCGATGCCGTGGTCGGAGCCGTTCAGCTTCCTCGCCCTGCGCTTCGTCCTTGCCGCGGCGATCCTCGCCGTGCTGGCGCTTGTGCTGCGGGCGCGGCCGCTCGGGGCACGTCAGGCGGCGGATGCCGTGCTCGTCGGGGCGCTGGTGCACGGCGCCTATCTCGGCGGCGTGTTCTGGGCGATCCGCAACGGCCTGCCGGCCGGGCTCTCGGCGCTGATCATCGGGCTCCAACCGCTGATCACGGCGGTGATGGCCGGTTTCGCGCTCGGCGAGAAGGTGCTGCCGCGCCACTGGGCGGGGCTGGCGATCGGCTTCGCCGGCATCGTCGTCGTGCTCGCCCCGAAGATCGGCGATGCGGTCGGCGGCGTGACGGCGGCCACCTTCGCCGCCAGCCTCTTCGGCGTCGTCGCCATCAGCGCCGGCACAGTGTGGCAGAAGCGCCGTCTCGCCGGGGCCGACCTCGTCTCGGGCACGCTGTGGCAGTATGTCGGCGCGACGGCGCTGATGGCGGCGGGCTCGTTCCTCTTCGAGACGCGCAGCTTCGTCGTCACCGGGGAGCTGGTCTTCGCCCTCGTCTGGCTCGTCCTCGTCCTGTCGATCGGCGCGATCTTCCTGCTGATGCACATGATCCGTGAGGGCGAGATGGCGAAGGTGTCGTCGCTGTTCTACCTCGTGCCGGCGGTGACGGCGCTGATGGCGTGGGCGCTGTTCGGCGAGACGCTGACGCCGATCCAACTCGCCGGCATGGCGCTGACCACGGTGGGCGTCGCGCTGGCGACCCGGCGCTGAATTTCGCTAGACCGGCTTCACGTTGGCGCGGGCGTCGAGATAGCGCCTGATCGCGGCGTTCAGCTCGCCGCCGATGATGAAGATCGCCGAGATCATGTAGAGGAAGACGAGCGCGATCATCATCGAGGCGAGCCCGGCATAGGTCGAGGCATAGGACGAGAAGCGGCCGAGATAGGCGGCGAAGGCCGAGGAGCCGGCGACCCAGAACACCAGCGTGAAGATCAGGCCGGGGATGATGTCGCGAAAGCGCCGGCGTCCCGCCGGCAGCCACATATGCACCGCGATCAGCCCGCCGACGATGACCAAGACGGCGATGATGAAGCGCCAGACGGTGATCGTGCCGGTGAAGGGCCGTATCCATGGCAGGTGCTTCTCGGCGATGCCGACGGCGATGGGCGCGACGACCAGCAGCGTGGAGACGATGACGAAGCCCAGCGTCGCCGCGACCACGAAGCCGAGGCTCTGCGCGCGCAGGACGAAGATCGAGCGCGACTCGACCACGCGGTAGGCCCGGTTCAGCCCGACCCTCAGCGCCTCGATGCCGTTGGAGGCGAAATAGGCGGTGATCAGGATGCCGAAGGTCAGCACGTCGCCGCGCGGCACGGTGAGCACGCTGGTCACCTCGCGCGCGATCGGCTCGGCGATCTCGTCCGGCCAGGTGTCGAAGACGAGGTGGACGGCGGTGTCGGCGAAGGCCCGCGCGCCGAGGAAGCTCGCCAGCGAGGTGGCGAAGATGAGGAAGGGAAACAGCGCCAGGAGCGCCGACAGCGCCAGATGGCTGGCGATGGCCCAGCCGTCGTCATTGTTGAAGTGGCCGAGCGCGTCGCCGAGGACGCGTTTGGTGACAGCAAGTATGCGCAGCATCGTTCCGCCGATTGTGTCGTCCCGTCGAATATGGGAAGGATGGGTCTTAACATGCCAGACCCGAAAGGGAAGAATCCCCGGTCGCGCCGCCCGCCGGCCGCGGCAAGCCGCTCGGAAAGCCCCGCATCCCATGTCGACGCTCTTCAACATCATCGCCATCCTGTTCATGGTCGCCGTGGTGATCGTGCTCGCGCGCGGGCTCATCAACATGATGCGCGGCGGCTCGGGCAACACCTCGAACAAGCTGATGCAGGCGCGCGTCATCCTCCAGTTCTTCGCGCTGATCTTCATCGTCCTGGCGCTCTGGTACTCGCGCGGCTGAGGAGAAGGCGAATGGTCATCCTGAACAAGATCTACACCCGCACCGGCGACGACGGCACCACCGCGCTCGGCACCGGCGAGCGGCGGCCGAAGCACGATCTGCGCGTCGCCTCCTACGGCACGGTCGACGAGGCCAATGCCTGCATCGGGCTGGCGCGGCTGCACACGAAGGACGCGCATCCGGAACTCGACGCGATGCTCGGCCGCATCCAGAACGATCTGTTCGACCTCGGCGCCGAGCTTGCCACGCCCGACACCGGCGAGGAGTTGGGCTACGAGCCGCTGCGCATCGTCGAGCAGCAGGTCAAGCGGCTCGAAGCCGATATCGACGCCGTCAACAAGGGGCTGGGCACGCTGCGCAGCTTCGTCCTGCCGGGCGGCTCGCCGGCGGCGGCCGCGCTGCATCTGGCCCGCACCGTCTCGCGCCGGGCCGAGCGGATGATCGTGGAACTGTCGCTCAAGGAAGGCGAGAAGGTCGGCGCGGCGGCGATCCGCTACATCAACCGCGTGTCCGACTTCCTGTTCGTCGCCGCCAGGGCCGCGAATGACAGGGGCGCGAGCGACGTGCTATGGGTGCCCGGTCAGAACCGCCAGGGCTGAACCGGCGGGCAAGGGGCGCGGGCGGAAGGATCGGAAAGCATGTTCATTCCGCTGCACGACGCCAACAGCCTCAAATATATCCGGGTGCAATACGTCACGGTGGCGCTGATCGCGCTCAATGTCGGCGTCTTCCTGATGACGCGGCTTTCCGGCTCAGGCTTCGAGCAGGCGGCGGTGATCGGCCTCGGCTACATCCCGTCCACCGTGTTCGACATCGCCGAGCGGCCGGACGAATGGGTGCTGGTGCCGGACGACCTCACCTACGTCACCTATTCCTTCCTGCATGGCGACATCTGGCATCTGGGCGGCAACATGCTGTTCCTGTGGGTGTTCGGCGACAATGTCGAGGACGCGCTCGGCCATTTCCGCTTCCTGGTGTTCTACCTCGCCTGCGCGGTGGCGGGCGCCTTCGCCCACGGCCTCGTCGCGCCCGATTCGCAGGCGCCGCTGATCGGCGCCTCGGGCGCGATCGCCGGCGTGGTCGCGGCCTATCTGATGCTGCATCCGCGCGTGAAGATATGGGTGCTGGCGCTCGGCCGCATCCCACTCAGGCTGCCGGCCTCGATCGTGCTCGTGCTGTGGATCGCGTTCCAGGTGTTCATGATGGTCGCCGGCGGCGACGACGAGATTTCGTGGGCGGCGCATCTCGGCGGCATCGTGGCGGGTGCCGTGCTGGTGCTGTTCATGCGCCGGCGCGGCGTGCCGTTGTTCGACCGCGAGGTCGTGACGCCGCAAGCGGCCGAAGTAGCGCCCGAACGGCCGCCCGAGGCGGTCCCGTCTCCCTGGGGACGGCGCTGAAACGCCGCGCCTTTCAAACGGTTTGAAGGGTCCAGGCATATTGACGCTGCAACGGCGGGCCACTACAGCCACAGGCGGCGATGGTCCATCTTGCCTTCGATGGGTGGTCTCGCCTTGGGCGAATCCATATCCGGCAAGCGAACGGCAGGGGTGCTGCCAGCCAGCTCCCTCAAATCTCTCGGAAAGGTTTTGAGCGCATGAAAGTTCTTGTCCCTGTCAAGCGGGTTGTCGATTTCAACGTTAAGATCCGCGTGAAGTCGGATGGTTCGGGCGTCGAGCTTGCGAACGTGAAGATGTCGATGAACCCGTTCGACGAGATCGCGGTG
>Ga0172382_10003616_pt1 | contig 24332 bp, 21 predicted proteins | sample Leawel138RmetaG_FD_122245 | JGI IMG/M metagenome (GOLD analysis project Ga0172382, IMG submission 122245) | Leachate microbial communities from a municipal landfill in Southern Ontario, Canada - Leachate well 138R metaG | ecosystem: Engineered > Solid waste > Landfill > Unclassified | place...
CCCTCGCGCTCGAACGACAGCTTGTCGATGACGGGTGCGAGCACGCTATCAGGTAAGCGAATCTGGTCGAGCAGCGGCGTATTCGCAGGAGCGAACAGACCGCCATTGTAGGGCGGAATACCGATGGAAGCATCGCCGCGATCAACGATGCGCGACAGATCAGCGATGCGATTCCAGATTTGCGATGCGCTGGTCGAAAAGGCATCGCCGCGCCCCATGCGATCACCCACTTCAAGGCGCTTTGGGCGCAGCGCGTAGTCATCATATCCTTCCGAATTGACCGGCAGCAGATCGCGGTCTTCGGCGTAAAGCAGGAACAGCAGACGATAGAGCAGGACAAGCGAAGCGTCCCGAACTTCCTCCAGCGGTGTCTCCGGTGATGCACCCGCAACGGCAGCGGTCAGTGCAGGGAAGATGTCTTCGAAAACGAGCTTCGAGAGCGACTTGGCAACGCGCTCTTCGTAGAACGCAGCCTCTGCCCGCGCCCGTTCATGGAAAGACCGGCCATCGGCTCCCGTCCTGGCAAAGGCCGTGCGCGAAAAGATTGCGGCGAAGACCCGCAATGCATGGTCACGAGCCTCTTCATCGACGCCGAGTTCACCCTGCGCATCCAGAGCCAGCGCGCCTGCAAGATCGACTTCGAGGAATTCCTCACTGACCGACCGCGCGCCAGACCAATAGAGCCGCCAGCGCGAGCCGTTGCTGAGAATGCCCCAGCGCAAGCCATGCTCACTGTTATCCCCGATCCGGCGAAGGTAACGCAACATCTGCGTCGATGGCGCGACCGCATCTTCTCGTCCCACCGCGCGGTCGAGCGGCCGCGCCCAACGCTTACTCTCGACCACAGCCGCGCCGTGCTCGTATCGCCGCCATTCCTCGGGCTGTGCGTTGGCCCGATCTTTCGCATCACTATCGATGAACAGCAGACCATCGGGAACGTCCAACCTGCCTCCGGCAGATAGGTTCTGTTGCCTGAGGCTTTCGGACCAGCCCAGTTCCCCAAGGATTGGCCAGATGAAATCGTCTTCGGTTTGGCTCTCGTTCGGCGACGATTCGCGCGGGAAGCGATCAGCGATTGCGGTCAACGATGCACGCAACGCGGCGACATCAACCGCCCGATATTCGGTCGATTGCCGGATGGCTTCTTCAAGGTAATCAGTCGTTAGGAACGATCCGGCGAACAATTGCATCGGCATTGACTAGCAGCCAAACAAGAACCGTTCCACGAATAGCTTTGCGCTATCCCAAGGATGGTTTGGCAGCGGTGATCGAGCCGACAATGCCGCGAGCCATGATGCGCTTGGCGGGCTTTGGGACTGGTGGTCCCAGATCGCCATCTGGAAATGGCCAGGTGCTACAAATTCGCGATTTCAGCGATCGCGAAGGTGGTCATCAAGCCTATCCTTCAAGCGCCGGATAGGCTACAAAATCCACGTGAAACCAAGGCCTTTGCCATCGGAAATCGGGCGGGGAACCGTCGATCACAACGGTCCAAATGGGGAACAACTTCGCGCACACCCTACGCGACAGGTCGCCGGCGCTTTTCTCGGGAAAAGCGTGGATAATCAACAAGGATCGATGTTGGTTGGTCAACTGGCATGTTCTCCGTCAGATTTGATCTGGAGTGCGCCGACCACGTGGATTTGACCCAAGACAGCGCTTAGCGCCCTGGTTCTGCCAAGTCGCATGTTCTTGACATGTTCTTGAATTTGACTTAGTGTCGGGATCGCCTTTCGCAGTGTGAGCCGGGCTCCTGATCATGAGGAGTCCGTGCATGACACGGCCAATCTGTCTCCAAGTCTACATCTCAAACGAGCTCAGCGCGCTGATCCGCAAGGCCGCCAAGGCAAGAGGCATCAGCATGAGCGAGTGGGTTCGCTCGTTGCTTGCCAGCGCCTGCGCCGAGGACGATCTCGCGTCTCGCCTCGACGCATCGATCGAACGTATCTCGCGCCGATCGGTGTTTCTTATGGTCGGAGTCGATGCGCTGCTCGCCGGCCATCCCGATCACGCGCTACGCGCCTGTGCTCATCAGGCTTATGCGCGCAAATGCACGGAGCTTGGTCTCACCACAGCGACAGGCGAGGGAGGTTCCGATGAAGCGTAACCTCGTCAATTTCACCCGCGGCAGCCAGCTGCTCGGGCACTTCAGCTTCATGTTTGCAGCGGGGCTCAAAGGTCCTTTGATCGTCGCCGCTCTCGTGATCTCCGGGGCCTCGTGGTGGACCCTGTCGGCAGGCCTTAGCGATCACGAAGTCTACCTCGTTTGGATGCGGATCTATGCCGCCATCTACGGCTTTATGGAGTTCGACCCCACCAAGCGGATCGCCCTCGAGACACCCTTTGGCGGGACGATCCAGTTTCCGATTGCGCAGCTGGAGAGCTACCCGCCGATCGCGCGCGCGTGGGGCAAGCTGACCGGCCTTCTGAGCAGCGCGTTGTGGCGTTCGGCACTTCTTCTGGTGCCGGCTTTCGCGCTGTTCTACTGGTTTGCCGAGCGGTTCGGCGGTCGTTCCAAGGAACGAAAGCACGAGCGCGGCGCTATGCTCGTCACCCTGCCCGAACTCGTCGATGAACTCACCGCGCATAACCGGCGCGAACGCTCCCGCGAACTTGACGATGCGCTGGGCTGGAAGTGGCGGCTGAGCTTGCCCCGGGAGATCGCCAGGGTCTTTCCGTATCGGCCCTCGCATCTCGCGACTGTCGTATACCCCTGGCGCCTGGAGCAGAGCCACGCGATGCTCATCGGCACCACAGGCATGGGCAAGACCGTGGCCATCTCGGACATGATTGAGGAGGCCAGAGCGAAGGGGCAGCGCTGCGTCGTTTTCGACCTGACGGGGGCATTCATCGAGCACTTCCACGTCGCCCACCGCGACGTCATTCTCAACCCGCTCGATGCCCGCTGTCCCCAGTGGAGCCTCTTTGACGAGTGCAGCACAGAAGGCGAGTTCTGGGCAGCAGCCGACGCGCTGGTTCCCCATGATGGCGGTGGGGAAGCGCAGTTCTGGGTGATTGCCGCTCGGGCCTTGTTCGTGGAATTCTGCCTCAAGCTCGTTGCCGAGGGCAGGGCCAACAACGATGCGCTCGCCCGCGAGTTGATGACCGCCGATCTGTCGCGCGTCCATGCCATGATGCGCGGCACCATCGCCGATCCGTTGACCGCGCCCGAGGCCGCTCGCATGGCGGAATCGATACGGGCGGTGTTCAATGTCAACGCCAAGGCGCTCAAGCTTCTGCCCACCGCCGGACGCCGGTTCTCGGTCCGTGAGTGGATCCAAGACGGCGCCGGCGACGCCACTGACGACAGAGGCTCAATCCTGTTCATCTCGGCCCGTTACGTCGACATGAGCGTCTGCGCCCAGCTTCTCACGCTATGGCTCGATACGGCGATGAACACGCTCATGACCACGCCGCGTACGCGCGATCTCAAATGCTGGTTCTTCATCGATGAACTCGGCGCGCTTCACCGGCTCCCCGCCTTGGAAAAAGGACTGCAGACCGCGCGCAATTTCGGCGGCGCCATCGTCCTGGGGCTCCACGCCTACGCCAAGCTCAAGGAAGTATACGGGGAGAACATGGGGATGACACTCGCCTCGCTCGCCCGGACGAAATTGATCCTTGGAACCGCCGACCGCGAGACGGCAACCTGGTGTTCCGACTTCATCGGGCATCGCCAGGTCCGCGACATGGAGGAGGGCTATACCTATGGCTACAACAACGCCCGCGACGCCGTAAGCCTGACCCCGCGCAAGCACATCGAGCCGCTGCTCCTGCCCGACCAGTTGATGAACCTGCCCCGGCTCTCGGGTTACATCAAGTTTCCAGATGGCTTCCCTGCGGCGCCGGTCAGGCTCAAGCCGGTCAGCCGGGTGAAGGTGGCTGAAACCTTCATTGCCCGAGCAAAGGAAATGCCTTTGACCGGTGTCGTTCAGCCGCAGACGCCGCCGTGCCAATCGGCCTTGCCAGCCACAGCTGCCGGCGCCGAACATCCGTCCTCCAACGACGACGGGGTCGGCAAGCCGGTCGTGCCCAAGCAAGGTGAGTTGGCGCTGGATGATGCGTCGGGGAACGATAGGCAGGAGGAGTTTGCGCAGAACCGAGGCGATGTGCGCCGCGCCCTGAAGGCCGAAGCGGGCAAGGCGCCCGAGCGGTGCGATCCTGAAGTCAAATCCCAAACTCAGAAGGTGAAAGCCGCGAAGGGAAAGGACGCGAACCAGGGCCGCCGCTCCGCCGCGCCGAGAGCGGTCCAACCAAGCCGGCCCCTGCTTCCGAGCGGTGAAGGGACGACGGCTCCTGACCGGAACGGGCACGCCAATGGCAATGGCCAAGGAACCGCTTCTGGCGCAAAGCCCCCGCAAACTGCACGCCACGAACAGGGCCAAGGCGCCAGTCGTCAAAGCGAGGCCGAAGCGCGCAAGCTGATGCTCGAGGACGGTCTGCGCGAGCAGGAGGAGCCGACCCGAACAGGTCCCGATATCGGCGACATGGAGATGTGATCATGTCGCCTACGGCCCCGCGAACAAGCGGCTAGCTCATGCTGTCCGTCGCCAATGTCCGCACTGCCGGCGGCGCGGCCAACTACTTCGCCGCCGACAACTACTATACGCGGGCCGATGCCGACCGCTCGGGTGAATGGCTGGGCAAAGGCGCAGCCGTGCTGAGCCTTTCCGGCTCCGTGGAGCCGGGGAAGTTCGAAGCGATTCTCAAGGGACTGCTGCCTGACGGGAGCCGGGTCGGCAGCGATAACCGGGCGCACCGGGCGGGAACCGACCTCACGTTTTCCATGCCGAAGAGCTGGTCGGTCCTTGCACTCGTGGGCGGGGACAAGCGGCTTCTCGAAGCATACGCTTCAGCCGTCCGGGAAACCCTGACCTGGGCCGAGAAGAACCTCGCAGAGACCCGGATGGAGATCCGTGGCAGGGAACGCGTCGTAGCGACCGGCAACCTCGTCGCCGCGCTCTTTCAGCACGACACCAATCGTAACCAGGAGCCCAATGCGCATATCCACGCTGTCGTCGCCAATGTGACGCAAGGACCGGACGGGAAATGGCGCGCCCTGCGCAACGACAAGCTGTGGGAACACAACACCCTGCTCAATGCCATGACAATGGCGCGCTTCCGCCTGTCGGTCGAGAAGCTCGGGTACGAGGTCGGTGAATACGGGAAGCATGGCAACTTCGAAGCCGACGGCGTCCCGAAGGCCGTGTGCAACGCGTTCAGTTCTCGCCGCGCAGAGATACTCGAGCGACTGGCCACAATGGAGGGCAGTGGTCTCGCGGCGCGTAACGCCGCGAACCTGATGACACGTTCCGAGAAAGGCCGGATCGTGGACCGCGATGCCCTGACCCGCCAGTGGCGCGAAACCGCTGCAAAGCTTGGCTTCGACCCGGCGATGGTCATTGCCAGGGCTAACGCGCGCGCCGCCCGCGACATCGGCAACGTGGCGGGATTGAAGGGCTCGGTCCGCGCGCTGGTTGGTCATGGCCGGGCCTTGGCGGAATCGTTTGCCGAGCGTCTTGGTCTGCGCGAGGGAGACCCCCTCGTTCCAGCCCGGATCGGCAATCGCAGCGTCGAGCAGGTGGCCGCAATCCATGCCGTAGCATCGGCCGTCCGGCACCTCGGCGAGCGCGAAGCGGCTTTCACGCGGACCGAGATCTACCGTGCCGCGCTGAGCTTCGCCCTGCCGACCTCGCTCGCCGAAATCGAGCACCGGGTCGATCAACTGCTGCGCCAAGGACATCTCGAACGCGGCAAGGGAGCGGACCGCGATCTTCTGACGACCCGCCATGCGATAAGCCTCGAGCAGCGCATCATCGAGGAGGTGGAAAGAGCGCGCGGCGTCGCCCCCGCGATCGTCTCGCCCGAGCTTGCCGGCGAGCGCCTCCAGGCCCTCTCCCAAATCAAGTATGGCATGACCCTGAACCTTGGGCAGGAGGGAGCAGGGCGCTTGCTGCTTGGCTCACACAATCGGATTGTCGCCATCCAAGGCGTCGCCGGCGCTGGCAAGAGCACGGTCCTGAAGCCCGTCGGCGATATCCTGCGCGAGGAGGGCAAGGCGGTTCTCGGGCTCGCGGTGCAGAACACCCTGGTCCAGATGCTCGAGCGCGAAACCGGGATACCGTCGGTGACGGTCGCGCGTTTTCTGCGCCAGCACCGGGACATCCTCGAAGGCGCCGGACCGTCCCGCTTGGCGGAAGCGCGCGCAGCGCTGCGAGGGACCGTCGTATTGCTCGACGAGGCGTCGATGGTCGGGAATGCCGACAAGGAAAAGCTGGTGCGGCTCGCGAACCTGTTGGAGCTCGATCGCTTTGCCAGCATCGGCGATCGCAAGCAGCTTGGCGCCGTGGACGCCGGCAAACCCTTCGACGTGATGCAGCAAGCCGGCGTCGAGACGGCGATGATGAGCATCAATCTCAGGGCGCGGAACAAGGCGCTGCGCGAGGCTCAGCATGCAGCGCAAGGCGGGCAGATCGAGGAGGCCATGCGCCATCTGGGATCTCACGTGGTCCAGGCGGGGAATGACGCTGCGATCCAGGCCGCCGCCGCCTGGCTCTCGCTCGCACCCAGCGCAAGGGAAGCGACATCGATCTATGCGTCAGGCCGAAAGTTGCGCAGCGAGGTGAACGAGGCGGTCCAGGCCGGTCTCAAGGCCAACGGGGAGCTGGGGCCAGGGACGATGCGCCTGAGCACGCTCTCCCGCATCAATGTGACGCGCGAGGAGATGCGCTATGCTCGCACCTATGCGCCCGGCATGATCGTCGAGGTCGCGCGGCGGCAGCGCGGGCAGGGCCTCCTGCGAGGGCAGTACCACGTCATAGCCGTTGATATCGCTCGAGAGCGGGTCACTCTCCAGAACGAGCGCGGCCGCCAATTCGAGCTGCGGCCGGGCCAACTCAGGCCACAAGGCGAGCAGGATGCGCTACGGCTGCACGAGGTTCGCGAATTCGATGTTCACACCGGCGACCGGATCCGCTGGACAGAGACGGACCACAAGCGCGGGCTCCTGAACGCCGATCAAGCCCGGATCGTCTCTGTCAGTACCATGGAAGTCACGGTCAGAACGTCACTAGGCGCAGAGCATGTGTTGGACCGGGATGATCCGATGCTGCGCCGTCTCGATCTCGCCTATGCCTTGAACGCCCACATGGCTCAGGGTTTGACTTCCGATCGGGGCATCGCGGTCATGGACAGCCGCGAGCGCAACCTGTCCAACCAGCAGACATTCCTCGTCACGATCACACGCCTGCGCGACGGGCTCACGCTGTTCGTCGACAGCGGAAACAAACTCGAAGCGGCGATCGAACGCAATCCGGGGATGAAGCGATCAGCGCTCGAGACAGTCGACCTCTTGCGCGATGCGGCTGCCACGGGACAGGGGAAGGACCGCACGCCGGCCCCCGAACGCGCCCCGCCCGAGCTGGACCGCGCGATTACGAAGCCCTTTGAAATCGGCATCTAGCGCGAGGCATCTCCCCAAGAAACTTGGCGGCCAATGCTGCCTTCTACCATGCCGGTCCAGTGAATCAGCGGCACTGGCTGCCGCAGCCTACTGGAGCAATCCTCTGCTGGGCTTGTCGGTGAGTTGTTCGATGCGCGCCGCGATCGCCTGCCAGGTCCGGATGCCCGCGTCGTCGCCCTGAGTGGCAAGCGCGCCGATCTGCTCGGCCACATGCAACGGCGCCTTGTCCCCGTGCAGCTGGAGAACCTGGCTGGCGCAGGCCCAGAGCTCCCAGTCGGTCAGCGTCAAGGAATGTACCTGGCCAGCCCGATCGCACTCGCGGCCATTCCGTAGAGGACGAGACCGCCGACCAACAGGCGTTCGATGGGAAGTCTTAGCCGGCGCGGGCGGGGAGCGCCTGCCAACCAGATCTGATCGCAGATGATCCCGTTGAAACCGGCACGACTGCCGCGGACCTCCACCTCGCGGCCGATCAGGCGGCGAGCGTGGGCCGCGCCGTCGAGGTCCCAATGACCCCCACCGGCTTGGAGCACGAGACCGTAAGGACCACGAACCAGGCGGCCTTTCAGATGCAGGTCTCTCACCGGCATTCGGGTCCTTTCCAGTATCGGTCCCAGCGCAACACTGTTCGAGTGCCGATCATGGCGCAAGAGAGATCCGCGCCCGACGGCAGGCGGCACCATGCCGCCGTCCTGCTTCTGCCCGCCAAGCCTTCGGAACGACAGATCAGACGGGGCCCGCGAACGATCACATGGCCGGATGGCATGGCGCCGTGGGCGCCGCCCATCAGCTGCACCAGTGCGTCACGCGCCTCGGTTCCCGAGGCATCAGGGCAGGGCTGGTTGCTTCGGCAGCTCCCGTCCATCTCGCGCGCTGCAATGCCGGAGATGCGTAGATGCGGACCCTCGGCGCACCAGACCGGCCCGTCGCCGTCCCAGACGCGGGTGGGCGTGCACGTGAAGGTCTGGCCAGCCGCTACGATCGCGGCGGCTAGGACAAGCATCGTCACGGCTGCTTACTGAATCTTACGAATGATGCAGCGCATCCGCCCGACCACTGCAATCGATCGTCGATCGAGACCATGCCAGCTCGGATAGGCTGTGTTATCGCTGGTGACGGAAATCGCGCGCCCTTTGGGCTCGATGGCGATGCGCTTGACGTTGAGAGCGCCGTCCATGCGCAGCACATAGATACCGTCGCGAAGCCGCGACTGCGCGTCGCCCAGGTCGACCAAGATCTCGTCGCCATCGTAGAGGGTCGGCTCCATCGAATCTCCGACCACACCGATGATCGAAAGACTGGAGGCTTTGCTGGCCTTAAGGTCGCGCAGCCAGCCTTCGCTAAAGCCGAACTGTCCGGTCTGAGCCTCGCCTTCCGCCAAGGCGCCATGACCGGCCGAGGCGCCGACATTCATCACCGGCACCTGCACCAGTTCGACCACCGGATCACCACGACGCACAGGCGCGCCGAGTATGGCCTCGTCCACGCCGAAAAAGCGAGCGAGGATGCTGCGGTCCTTTTCGTCGAGATATCTGGGGCTGCCTCTGCGGATGTACTGCTGGATGTAGGCCGAGTTCCGTCCAATGAGGCGGGAAATCTCGGAATAGCTGCACTTCCTCTGCAGGATCAGCTCGTCGAGAGCGTGCCGTGCCTGGTCCATAATTGCCATCCAATCACCTGATCCTAGGACGTCATCCTAGACTCTAGGAAATCTTCGTAGTAGGAACATAGAGGGAACACAAGAGCTAATGAGTCGAGCAGGACATGGAGCTATTGGAGCAGATCGAGGCATACTTGGACCAAGCCAAGGTATCGCCGACCACTTTTGGCCGACTCGCCGTTGGCGACCCGCGATTTGTCGATGACCTGCGCTCGGGAAGGCGGCCCAGGCGCAAGACGCAGCAGCGGGTGAGCGAATATCTCTCGGCAAGTGCCTGAGCTGCATCGCGATCCGGGTCTATGCCAGCGACGGTTGTGTGGCGGTGCGGCGCGCGGTGCGCCGGAAGATGCCTCAGGTGAGGCCTCGCGCCGGGCCTCTGCCTTTGATCACCTCGCAGCCGATGAGCACCACTAGCCCCGTCGCTGCCGCGGCCAGCAGTTCCATCGGGCGCAGCGGAACGAAGTTGAGAATGCCGCGAACGAAGGGCACGGCCAGGACCAGAGCGGTGCCCACCGCAATGAAGGCGGCGACGTATCGGAAGGTGATGTTGTGCCGCATGAAGGCATGCATCAGCGACGTGCTGAACGAGCGATTGGCCAGAACCAATGCCATTGTGGCGGCGACAAGAGCGATGAAGGTGATCGTCCTCAGCGCATCGTGCTCCAATCCGTAGTTGAGCGCTCCGAGGTAAAGAGCCGCGAGCGCCGCGAATGCGAGGCTGCCTTGAGCCACGCCGCGAGCGATGAGCGCACCAGAAAACAGCTTCTCATCGGGTCGGCGCGGGGGGCGCTTCATAATGTCTCGCTCCGGCCGCTCGGCCTCGAACACGAGCGCGCAGACAGGGTCGATGATCATTTCGAGGAGAGCGATCTGCAAAGGACCGAGCACAATTGGCGATCCCAAGATGAGTGGGAGGATGGCCAGCCCCGCGATGGGAACGTGGACGGCGAAGATGAACCCCAACGCTTTGCGGATGTTGTCGTAGATGCGCCGGCCGACCCGAACTGCGCTGATGATCGCGCCGAAATCGTCTTCCACCAGCACGATGTCTGCCGCTTCGCGCGCGACGTCGGTGCCCCGCCGGCCCATCGCGATACCAATGTGCGAGGCCTTCAGCGCCGGTGCGTCATTGACGCCGTCGCCGGTCATCGCGACAACCTCGCCCGCGTCCTTCAGCGCCGACACGATCCGGAGTTTCTGGTCGGGCATCGTTCTTGCGAAGACCGTCGTCTGCCCTGCGCGCGGCGCGAGTTCCGCCTCGGGCAGCGCCGCCACTTCATCACCCGTCATCACGCCGCTCGCCTCGATGCCCGCTGCGGCCGCTATTGCCTTGGCGGTCACAGGATAGTCTCCGGTAATCATCACGACGCGGATCCCGGCAGCACGGCATTGCTCGATGGCTTCCGGCACGCCCGATCGCAGCGGATCCGCAAGGCCGGCTAGACCGATGAACTGAAACAGATGGTCATCGATCGCTTTGCCGGGATAGTCGGGCCCCGACTGGGCGGCCGCGACACCGAGCACGCGGATGCCGCGTCTCGCCATCGTCTGCGTCGCTTCATCGACCTTCCTGAGGTCTTCGCCTTCAAGCCGGCAGAGGCGCGCTATCGCCTCCGGTGCGCCTTTCGCGGCAACATCGAACGGAGAGGTTTCGTCAGAAGGCCGCCATACGTTCGACATGGCCAGCAGGTCCGGTCGAAGTCCATGCGTCTGGACCAGGCCGTCGGTGTTTCGTGCGGCGATACCGGCGCCGCGCGCCGCGTCATGGAAGGCGACTTCCATGGGGTCGACCGGAACCGGCGCGCTGGCGAGAACCGAGGTTTCGAGCAAGGTGCGATAGGCAAGGTCGACAGCATTGGCATCCACGGCCGAATGGCCAGCTTCCGGGCTCCAGAGCTCTACGACCGACATTCGGTTCTGGGTCAGCGTGCCGGTCTTGTCGGTGCAGAGGACGGTTGCCGAACCCAATGTCTCGATCGCCGCGGCTCTTCGCGTAAGCACGCCGACTTGGGCGATCCGCCACGCCCCCATCGCCAGGAACACCGCCAGCACGACGGGGAACTCCTCGGGCAGGAGCGACATGGCTGTCGCAATGCCGGCGAGCAACGCCTCGAGCCACTGGCCGCGAGAAAGGCCGTAGAGCACGACGACGGCCAGCGCGATCGCTACCCCTCCGGCGGCGCACAAGGCGACGACGCGCGAAGTCTCGCGCTGAAGCCGGGGTGCTTCGCTTTCGAGGCTTTGCAAGGAGCGGCCGATCTGGCCGATCTGGCTGCGATGTCCGGTGGCGAAGACGCGTGCTATGCCGCCGCCTCGCGTGATCACCGAGCCGGAAAACACCTGTTGGCCATCGTCTCCACCAGGACCAGCGTTCAGCGCCTCACCATGCTCTGCCGGGCGCTTGCGGACCGGAAGAGATTCTCCGGTGAGCAGCGACTCGTCGGCTTCGAGTTCTCGCGCTTCGAGAAGAGTGGCATCGGCCGGCACCCGGTCTCCTTGATCGAGGACAAGAATATCCCCCTCGACCACTTCCCGCCCCGGGATCCGGACGGTGGCGCCATCGCGGATGACGAGCGCCCGCGGTGCGGCGAGATCGCGCAAGGTCTCGAGGACGTTCTCGGTCCGGGCTTCCTGCACGATCGTGATGACGATCGACATGCCGGCGAACAGGAGGAGGACGAGCGCCTCGACCTGGTCGCCGATGGCGAGGTAGATGCCCCCGGCTGCAAGCAGCATCGCGAGCATCGGCTCACGCACCACTTCAAGCGCGATCCGTGCTACCGTCCGGCGAGCAGGTTTGGGCAACTCGTTCGGACCGTCGCGTTCCAATCGCGCCTTGGCTTGAGATGGCGAGAGGCCGGCGTGAGCCGTGATCGGCAAGTTCATACGACACCCCGCGGCTGTCAGCGCATGCGTTCTGCTCGGCTCAGTGCGCCATTAGGATTGGCAGACTAGGATGCTTGAGTGCCGAGCGGGTGGCGCCGCCCAGCAGAAATTCCCGGGCTCGGCTATGACCGAAGGCGCCCATGACCAGCAGATCAGCCCCGCGCGTCTTGCAGAAGGCGGTCAGCGCCTCGCCGGCGTTTCCTTCATCGAGCGGTATGTCCATCGCCTGGGCGGTAATGCCGTGGCGCGAGAGATGCCGGACGACATCTTCGGCAGGAGCAGTGCCGACCAGGTCCTTGTCGCCCCTGACGGTTGCCACGGTGACCGACTGCGCAGCAGCGAACAGGTCCATCGCCTCGGCGAGCGCTCGCGTCGCCACGCGGCTTCCGTCCCATGCGACCACCACGTCGTTGAACCTGTGTCCGGCCATGCCTTCGGGCGGCAGAAGCAGCACCGGCCGACCCGACTCGAAGATCAATCCTTCCGCGATCGATGCTGTCTCGGAATGGCCGTAGACCGGCACGATCAGGAAATCGTAGGGTCTTGACCGCGCCGCGAGTTGCCAGCCGGTTGCGAGGGCGGGGCAGGCGATGCGGACCGTGTCGCCCGCTCGCTCGGCCGGCACGATCTCGGCGAACTTCTGCCTCAAGTGGAGTGCATTGTCCGCGCTCTTGGCGTTCTCCGCTGCGATCACCTCGCGAGATCGGATCACGAGCTCGGACAAGAAGTTCGAAACATCGGGTAGGTGAACTTCGCACACGCCGATCGATAGCTTCGCGCCTAGGCGCTCGGCGATGTAGGCCGCACTTTCCATGGCCCAGGAAGGGGTCGGGTCAGGATAGCTGTTCAGTTGCAGCAGGATGTCACGGATGGGCATGGGCGATCTCCTCGGGAACGGCCGAGGTTCTGCGTCAAACAGGATCGCGCGGTGATCCGTTAATGTCCGTAGATGCTTATGGCCGGCTCGCGCACGCCGGGAGGGGCGTTCCAAGTGGAGCTGATCACACGCTCGTATAGGCTGCCGTTGCCATTTCGATATTCATCGAATATTTCGATCATTATCGAATCGAGGGATCTATGGAACAGGAAGCTGCCGTTGGAGCGCTCTCGGCGCTCGCCCAGGACACCCGACTGACGGTCTTCCGCAAACTGGTCCAGGCGGGGCCGCCCGGGATGACAGCCGGTGACATCGCCGACGCCCTTGGCGCCCTCCCGTCGACCATGTCGCATCACCTGGGATTGCTGGAGCGGGCGGGTCTCGTGCGGTCCCGAAGGGATGGCCGAATGGTGATCTACGCCGCCGACTACGAAGGCACCCGTCAGCTCCTGGCCTTCCTCATGGAGGACTGTTGCCAAGGCCACCCGGAAATCTGCGGCACCGGCATAACTGATCCAGCCGCCTGCCCCGAGAAAGGAACCTGCTCATGAAGCGCTTGCACGTCCACGTCAGCGTCGAGGACATCGAACAGTCCGTCCGCTTCTACTCGGCGCTCTTCGCTGCCGAGCCCACCGTCACCAAGGCCGATTACGCCAAGTGGATGCTCGAGGATCCTCGCGTGAACTTCGCGATCTCCACCGGTCAGCATCAGGGCCGCGGTATCGAGCACCTCGGCATCCAGGTGGAGACGGCAGACGAGCTGGCCGAGGTCTACGGCCGCTTGCAAGCCGCCGACCGTCCGGTGCTCGAAGAGGGCCCCACCGTCTGCTGCTACGCCAAGTCGGAGAAGAGCTGGATCACCGACCCCCAGGGCGTGGTCTGGGAAACCTTCCATACGACTGGCGAGGCTGTGAACTACGGCACGAGCCCGGAACTGGAAAAGCTCGCGTCGGATAACGCCGCGAACAACGCCTGCTGCGCGCCCGCGATCGAAGCGAAACCTGCCGCGTCCTGCTGCGGCTGACGGAGGGTACCATGGTGACGACGATCTACCACAACCCGGCCTGTGGCACCTCGCGCAACACCCTCGCGATCATCCGGGCGACGGGCGAGGAGCCTGCGGTGATCGAGTACCTCAGCCACCCGCCGACGCGGGAAAGATTGGTTGAGCTCATGCAGGGTGCGGGCCTGACCGCCCGGCAACTTCTGCGCGAGAAGGGTACGCCATATGCCGAATTGGGCCTGGGCGACCCGGCCCTCACTGACGACCAGCTTGTCGACGCTATGATGGCGCACCCGGTCCTCATCAACAGGCCGCTGGTGGAGACCGACCGCGGCGTGCGGCTCTGCCGGCCCTCGGAGGTAGTGCTGGACATCTTGGAGCGGCCATTGAGCGAAGACTTCGTCAAGGAGGACGGCCAAGTGGTCTTTGCGGCCCGGTCGGAAGCCCAAGGTTAAGCCCATGGCCACCGCACCCGCTGCCACATCCAAGCCCGCGATCTCCACCTTCGAACGGTATTTGACCGTTTGGGTGGCGCTCTGCATCGTCGTGGGCATTGCCCTTGGCGCTGCTCTGCCGGGGCTCTTCCAGACCATCGCCGCCGCGGAAGTGGCCAGGGTCAACCTGCCGGTGGCCGTCCTCATCTGGCTCATGATCATCCCCATGCTGCTGAAGATCGACTTCGCGGCGATGGGCCAGGTTCGCCAGCATGCCCGAGGGGTGGGCGTCACGCTGTTCATCAACTGGGCGGTGAAGCCATTCTCCATGGCGCTGCTGGGGACGGTTTTCATCGGCTGGCTGTTCCGGCCGCTGTTGCCGGAGGGCCAGATCGAGAGCTACATCGCCGGCCTGATCTTGCTGGCGGCAGCTCCCTGCACGGCCATGGTGTTCGTGTGGTCGAACCTGTGTGACGGGGAACCGAACTACACGCTATCGCAGGTTGCGCTGAACGACTTGATCATGGTCTTCGCTTTCGCGCCGCTGGTGGGCCTGCTGCTCGGCGTGGCGTCTATCACCGTACCCTGGGACACCCTGTTGATCTCGGTGCTGCTCTACATTGTCGTGCCGGTGATCGTTGCCCAGGTCTTGCGGCGGCGCGTGCTGGCCGTGGGCGGCACCGCCGCGCTGGAGCGGCTGCAAGGTGTTCTTGGGCCCGTGTCGCTCGTGGCGCTACTGACGACGCTGGTGCTCTTGTTCGGCTTCCAGGGCGAGCAAATCCTGGCCCAGCCGATCGTCATCGCCCTGCTGGCCGTGCCGATCCTCATCCAGGTCTACTTGAATGCCGGGCTGGCCTACGGACTCTCCAAACGGCTAGGGGTGGCGTGGTGCGTGGCGGCTCCTGCTGCGCTGATCGGGGCGTCCAACTTTTTCGAGCTGGCGGTTGCCGCGGCGATCTCGCTCTTCGGCCTCAACTCCGGCGCGGCCTTGGCTACGGTGGTTGGCGTACTGGTAGAGGTGCCGGTGATGCTTTCGGTCGTCTCGATCGTAAGGCGAACGCGCCCGTGGTATGAACGTACTCGCTGAAGTCTGTCCCGGCGTTCTCCAACGGCGGGAGCGACGGGCGGCTTAGTACAATTCCCAATGCCTCGCCCGGCTTGGAAACAATACCTGCGCTCCCGATGAATGATTTGGAGCAAACCATGAAACCGCGGGCAACGCTGGACGAGGAGGCTTTGGGCCTACTCGTCGAGCGCTTCTATGCGCACGTCCGCTGCGATGATCTCATCGGGACTCTCTTCAACGAGGCCGTCCATGATTGGCCCGCCCACACCAGCCGGCTGACGGCCTTCTGGTCTTCGGTGATGCTCTCGAGCGGTAACTACAAAGGTCAACCTGTAGCGGCCCACCTCAGGCATCGCGGGGAGATCACGCCGCCGATGTTCGACCGCTGGCTCTCGATCTGGCGCAAGGTCACAGCTGAACTGTTTGCGGCCGAGATCGCGGGCGCGTTGCAGGCCAAAGCGGACCGAATTGCCGAGAGCCTGCGCGTCGCTCTCTTCTTTCGTCTCGATCAACATTCGCCCGACCGGGCGCTTTAGGAGGAATTTCGCCATGCCGACTGTACCTAACGTCGATCTCAGCATCCATCATAAGCCGAGAGGCGCATCCGACCGGATTGCACTCGCCTTCACCAAAGTGCTCCAGTTCTGTGCGGACACGTTCTTCGCCAAGCGTTACGGCCATCGCGCCATTGTCTTGGAGACGGTCGCGGCCGTTCCGGGAATGGTGGGCGCCACGATAACGCATCTCAAGTGCCTGCGCCGCATGTGCGGCGATCAAGGATGGATCCGGACTCTCATGGAAGAGGCGGAGAATGAGCGGATGCATCTTATGACCTTTGTCGAGATCGCCAAGCCCACCCTGTTCGAGCGGCTCGTCATCCTCGCAGTGCAATGGGTTTTCTACGTCGCTTTCTTCGCCCTGTATCTGGTCAGCGCGAAGACGGCGCACCGCATCGTTGGCTACTTCGAGGAAGAAGCCGTGATCAGCTACACGTTCTATCTCGAAGAGCTCGATCAGGGCCGAAGTGCGAACGTGCCGGCACCGGCCATCGCCCGGGAATATTGGAAGCTGGCAGGCGACGCAACGCTGCGCGACGTCATCCTCGTCGTGCGCGCTGACGAGGCGCACCACCGCGACGTGAATCACGGCTTCGCCGACGAGCTCGGAGGCAGCGAGATAACAGCCGTGCCGGCGCCCTATCCAGAGCACGCGGACGATATTCGCTTCGCGGCGTGATTGCAGGCTTATCTGTCGATTGATGAGACGCTTCCGGCTCGCTGCGGCTGATGACGAGCGGGAACTTGCGGCCCTGCGTTCCGGCGATCTTCTGGGTCGTCGGAGCGCGGAGGCCGCTCCGATTCCGCGGCGTAAATGGGGGCCAGGCGCGCGGTGGGATCCTCTAAGCTGATTCCAAGACGAGCCTGGCTGCTCCGTCTTCGATCTCAAGACGGCGCATTGTTCCACAGCAACGCGCGGCCGATCCGGATTGCCGGGCAACACCGCATATTGCAGCGATTTGACGGGGATCCGGCCGTTCGTTGACGCTGGTGGCAGATGCAGTCGTCAGCCCCACGGCTGCACTAGGCGAACCAGCGACGATGCGTTTCCGTCGGCGGCAGGAGGGCGGGTTCGCGCGGGCTTCGGCGCCGCTCGAGCCACGCGCGGCTTACCTGCTCAGTGGCGAGGCGCGGCACGCCTGGGAGCACAGTCTCGCCGCATTGTCGCGGCCGCGCTGGTCAATCACTTTCCGCAGCCAGGCGAAGCAGCATTGAGCCAATTGGCCTCCCACTCATGGTTGGATAAGCGCCAGGAGCGGGCGGGCAGGGGACCCATGCGATGAGTTCGCCTGAATTGTCGGGGCCCGACTTCGTCGTGGTCGACGTGGAGACTGCCTGCTCCCGCCTCAGCAGCATATGTCAGATCGGCATCGTCGGCTTTCGCGGGGGGGGGCTGAGGTTTTCGCTTACGAAACCCTGATCGATCCTTGTGATGACTTCTCGCCGTTCAACATTCGCATCCACGGCATCAGTTCCGATCATGTCGCCGGAAAGCCGATCTTCGCTGACGTTCACGAAGTCATCGATCGGCATTTGACCGGCAGGATCACTGTCGCACATTCGTTCTTCGACAAGGGGGCGCTTGGAGCCGCCTGCCGCGTCCACGACCGCCAGCCTATAGAAACGACCTGGCTCGACAGCGTGCGTGTCGCGAAGCGCGCCTGGCCCAATCTGTCCAGCCACAGATTGAATGTCCTCAGCCGCTACCTCGGCATCCGCCACAAACATCATGATGCCCTGAGCGACGCGCGCGCCGCGGGCTTGGTCGTGGTGAAAGCCATCGAACATACCGGTATAGCGCTGCAGGACTGGCTCAAGCCGGCGAACCCGCGCGGCGCGAAAGCACCGCCGCCAGCGAGTGCTGGACCGCTCAAAGGGGAGCGCGTCGCCATCTTGGGCGCCCCGCGCGACGGCAGCCTCGGCTGCTGGCTAGCTGCTGCAGGCGCCCGGGTCATGGCTTCCGTCGGCGCCACGACCACCATACTCGTTGTCAGCCGCGACCAGCCATTCGGTCGCTATTTTCATGCCAGTCCGGCCTACCGGCGGGCTCTCGAATTGCAGCAGGTTGGCAACGCGATCGAGATCGTCTCTGAGGAAGACATTCGCGGACGTCTTATCGCTATGCAGGCCTGCCCAGCGACGTGAACGCCGCCACCTCGAAGTGCGGGCAGTCCTGGCAGCGGGTTCGAGGAGCTCTCACTGCGGCGCCGAAGCGCCACAGGGTTCGCGGACTCCGTTTTCCCGCGGCTGCGCTCTTGGCTCGGGCCGGTGAGCGCGGCGACGGCTGGCGCACTTGCGCGCGCGCACGCCGCCGCGCCGGTCCGGCTTCGCTCAAGGGCGCAGCTGGTATTCCATCACAGACTGTCGAGCAGATCCGGGGATCGAACTAGCGGTCCCTGGTTTCCTGACGTGGCTGCACACTGCGTCAGTCCGGGTTCTTATCCGCCAGAGCGCCGCCGTCCTCCTCTTCCTCGAACAGAAGCGCGGAGGAGCTCGTCGCGGACAACCGAACCTGATTGCCATCTACCGCCGCGATGAGGCCTCGTGACAGGTAGTGGTGATGATCGCCGTGCGAACCGCTGTCGGCCTTGGTCATCTTGATGCGGTCGCCTTCGACCTTGTCGACGGTTCCGAGGTGGACCCCGTCGGCGCCGATGATTTCCATATGCTCTTGAACCTGGCTCAGATCGACCATGTCGTGTCTCCTTGGCCGACCAAACGCGCCGCTCGCGAATAGGATGCCGCCGGTCGAGCCAGCATGATCGAACCCACGGCCACCGCGACAGATGCCGCGCCGAGCCGGCGAACTGATCCTCTCTTTAGCGGAAGCGAGGCCGGGAAAGCTTGTTCCCACGGCCACTGAGCATCAACGTGGCGGGGTGCGGCCTCGGCCAGATGGAGACTTGCCGGAGCGCGAAGCCGCGATCTTCAATAGCCGCCGAAAAGAGGGACATTCCATGTGGCTCGGCGCGGGACAGACGGCGGCGTGTTCCAAGGCGTTTTTGAGAGCGCTGAGCTGCTTGATCGTTCGACCGAGTTCGGTCGCCTTATCCGACAACAGTATGCGGTCGATCTGCGCCGACGGCCCGCTTCCGAACATCGCGCTGATCTGATCGAGCGAAAATCCTGCCCTGCGGCCGAGCGCGATGAGCGAAAGCCGTCCGAAGACATCCTGGTCGTACGTACGTCTCAGACCGCGGCGGCCTAGCGACTCGATGAGGCCTTTCTCCTCGTAGAAGCGCAGGGTCGAGGCAGGGATTCCCGACCGCTTCGCTACCTCCGAAATTTCTATCAGTTCCACGCTTGACCTCAAGTCGACTTGAAGTGGCATCGTGCTGCGATCCGCCATTCGGTACAAGGAAAATTCCCATGCAGCAGGATTCGCGCGCGACGCGCCAATCTTCCACGAAATGGGCGCTGGCCGGCCTCTCCCTGACGATGCTGATGCCATCGCTCGCCACCAGCACCGCTAATGTGGCTCTGCCGAGTCTGGCGAAGACGTTCGCTGTGTCCTTTCAGGCGGCGCAGTGGATCGTGCTGGCTTATCTGCTGACCGTTACAGCGCTGGTCGTCGTCGCTGGACGTGTCGGCGATATCATCGGCCGCCGTCCCTTGCTGTTGGCCGGCACTACGGTTTTCGCGGGTGGATCATTGCTGTGCAGCCTCGCGCCCAGCTTCGAACTGCTGATCGTTGCCCGCGTTGTTCAAGGCAGCGGAGCAGCGGTGATGATGGCGCTGACGATGGGGCTCGTCAGCACGGTTGTTCCCGCCGAGCGGACCGGTCGCGCGATGGGCCTGCTTGGCGCCATGTCGGCAGTCGGTACTACGCTGGGCCCTGCACTCGGTGGGGTGTTGATCGCGTGGGCAGGCGGCACTTCGATCTTCCTCGTCAACCTGCCGCTGGCCGCCTTGGCCTTGGGGATCGTCTTCCGGACCTTGCCGCAAGATCCGCAGCGCGATGGCGACAGGTCGCCGCACATCGACTTGGCGGGTATGTCGCTACTTGCGGCCGCGCTCATCGGATTCACGCTGGCCTTGACCAGGGGACGCGGAGAGTTCGATCTCGCATCCGTCGTGATCCTTGTCACTGCTATCATCGCTGGCGCATTGTTCGTGGTGGTCGAAGCTCGAGCGCCGTCTCCTCTGATTCGATTGGACATGCTCCGCAACCGTGGGCTGGTGGCAGGCCTTGCAACGAGCGCGATCGTGTCGACTGTCATGATGTCCACTCTGATCGTCGGCCCGTTCTATCTCGCCTTGGCGGTTCGACTCGACCCAGCAAGCGCCGGGCTGGTCTTGGCGATTGGTCCGCTCGTCGCCGCAATGGTCAGTGTGCCGGCCGGTCGCGTGGTCGACGGCATCGGTACAGAACGCGCTGCGCTTGGCGGCCTCGGCAGCATGGCGGCAGGCGCCGCTGCTCTTTCGATAGTCACGCCCGCTTCCGGGGTGGCGGGCTATCTCGTGCCGATAGTGGTCATGACTTCGGGTTATGCGCTGTTCCAGGCGGCCAACAATACTGCGGTGATGGCGAACGCGAGTTTGACGGAGCGCGGCGTTGTCTCCGGAATGCTCAACCTTTCACGCAATCTTGGCCTAGTCACAGGCGCGTCCGCGATGGGTGCGGTGTTCGCCTGGGGGACTGGCTCCGCAGACATCGTGAGCGCCGAACCTCAAGTGCTGGCCGCAGGCATGCACGCCACCTTCGCGGCGGCTGCGCTCCTCGTCGGCATGTCGCTGGTCATGGCAATTCGCGCACCGCGAGGTGATCCGCAGCCCAGCCCACTTGAGAACGCAAGTTGAGAGCAACTCGCTCTTTCGCCGACATTGCCGCCGATCGCCGAGGACTTACGCCTCCCTGATAGTGGCCCTTCATTCAGCGAGCTAAGGCAAGAGATCAGGCGATCGGCTTTGGGACCTTGCGGACGTTCCTACCGCAGGTCTGATCGGCAGCTCTCGACGGAAGCCGACGGGCGCGATCTTGGCCCCGCAGCGCCACTGTTGGCCCCGCAGCGCCATTGAATGAGCAAGATTTGTCGATTGCCGACCGAGGGTTTTGGGGATGATGGAATGATTGCGACGGTTTCGCACTCCTCTGGCGGGCGGTATCACCTCTTGCTAGAATAGAGCGAGGGCAGCTGTTAGATACCGTCCAACGAGGTCTTCCTTCGCATACGGGCTGTGCAACTGCGGCCTAAGAGCGAATGTCTGGACACATCGAGCGCGCAGCTCTTCACTGGGCGACTGGCGTGATTGGAAGGGAGACCTCGTGCCATCGGCTGCGCGTATTTTCGGCAAGCAATTCCCCCTGCCTATCCCTCCAGAATTGGCCGATGAAGCCAGCCTGCTCGCGCATCTCGGTCTCAGCCCTAAGGAGCTGAAGAAGATCTGGTGGTATCGCGGGCGGATGTACGCGCAATTTTCGATCGCTAAGGGCGGCGGTAAGGTCCGGCAGATCACCGCCCCCGACAAGCGGCTGAAGATACTGCAGAGCAAACTCGCGCCGCTACTCGATCGGCTCTACCGGGTCCGTAATCCCGTCCACGGCTTCGTGCCGGCACGCTCGGTCAAGACCAACGCCGAAGCTCATGGCCCGCGGCGGTTCGTCGTCAATCTTGATCTGAAGGACTTTTTCCCGACGATTACTGAGAACCGCATCACGGGGCTTCTGCGGTCCCTCGGGGTTGATGATCGGGTCGCCGCGATCATCGCGCGCCTGTGCTGCTTCGATAGCCATCTCCCACAGGGCGCGCCGACCAGCCCGGTCCTGTCCAATATGATCTGTTTCCGACTCGATTCCGAGCTGCTCCGCGCCGCCAAGGCCGCGCGGTCTATCTACACGCGCTATGCCGACGACATCACTTTCTCGAGCTATCAGCCGCCGGCGCCGCTCTTTGAGGGCGCGCTGCCCGCGGTGGGCCGCTTCTCTCCGGACATGCTCGCCCCGTCGCTGCGCGACACCTTCGCGAGCAACGGCTTCACGGTGAACCCGGATAAGGCCCATTACGCCGACCGCAATTCGCGACGGATCGTCACCGGGGTGAAGATCAACGCCGGCCTCAATGTCGACCGTCGCTATGTCCGACACATCCGCGCGCTGCTCCACTCTATCGAGACGCTCGGGCTGGACGATGCACAGAAAAAATATAGCGACGCGGGCGGCAAGGGCGTCCTTATCGAGCACCTGCGCGGCAAGATCTCTTACGTCACTTACCTGAAGGGCACGACCGATCCCGTCGTGCGGTCGCTCGCCACCCGATTCAACAAAAATTTCGAAGCGCGGCCAATCAAGCTCGCACCGACAATCGAGGAGCAGCGGGACCGGGCCGTGTGGATCGTCGAGCATTCGGCCAATTACGGCGAACAAGGCACCGCGTTCTTCCTGAAGGATATCGGGCTGGTAACGGCCTCGCATTGCGTCGAGGGTGTGAGCGATTTCACGGTCTATCATCCGTCCAAGCCTTCGAACGGCTTCAAGGTGACAGTCTTGAAGAGATGTGCTCATCGCGACCTCGCCTTGCTCGGTCATGCGATTCACACGACTGACTATTTTGAGCTTGAAGCCGCCGCCCAACCGGTCGTTGTTGGCGCCGCTGTGACAGCCTTCGGCTATCCCGGCTTCGGTCCCGGCGACCAAGTGAACGTGCGCGGCGGCTGGGTCACCTCACTCCCGATCAAGAGCGGCGTTCAGATGGTCGAGGTAAGCCAGGAACTGGCGCAGGGGATGTCGGGTGGCCCGATCGTGGACGCCTACGATGGGGTGGTCGGCATCGTCCACAAGGGCGGTCCTGATGAGGCTCGCCAGCTTGCGATCGCGATCGGCGTTCTCCAGAAGTGGGTGGCGGAATGACGGTGGCGCCCCGCAGCGCCGGATCTTTGGATGGATGTCATGACGATCATGTCGCGCGACCAGGTGCCACCCAAAAGGGAAAGCGGCGCTAGCCCGCCTCTGTGAAGCTTTTTTCCAGTCTATCCTGGGGCCTGATAGTCAGCCTTGAAGCACTACGGTGTTCGGCCCTTTGGTCCGGTGCGCGTCATTCTCTAAGCCGGCGCCAGGCTCACCTCGCGGCCTGCGCAAATAACCGGGCGACAAAGGGCCGCCTAAATGAACTGTGGGTTTCCGTTCCTGTTCTGTGCTTCCTCACTCGACGCACCAAGCTGAGACCGTGTATGGGTTGCAATCTCTTCGATGGGACAGTCCCTTTAGATGGCCTATTCACAACCAGATCCAACGCCATCGCTCGCGCTTAATGCGATCACGCTCGTAACTCCGGCCGAGCCATTGCCCGCGGCGATCGTTCCTTATGATCGAGACCAGTTGCACACGCTCCTCGATCGCCCAGCGCATGACCTCTTCGCAACGCGTCTAGACGATCAGCGGATGGCCGTCATTCCGCTCAGCGAGAATGCCGAGCTTCCCGGACGTATCGAACTGCTAGATATTCAAGAAAATATTCGCCTGTTTTCAACGCTCGCACGGGAGGCGGTCTTCCGTCACTTGAAGTCGCTGCCGGGAAATTACCGGGTGACGCGCCGACGCCCACCCATGGTTGAGTCGGTTAAGCAGAAGAACATCATTCCGGGGAATGCCGGACTTCCCGATTGGCTGCAAAAACGGCGAACGCTCGTATTCGATACGCGCACACTTTCGGCGGCCGACCGGCCGGACTATGTCGTCCTCACGAGCGCGGAACGGTTCAGGCCAGTCATTGATCGCAATTGCGATGAGTTGGCAGGTATCGGTCTGACACTGCTCGGCCGCTACGTTTCCACCTGGCAAGCCAGCCATGACCGGCAGCTCGCCGATCAACTTCGGCTTGCTGGGCGCGTGAAGGGCATCGAGGGAGACACCCTGATTCTGGACGATCACGGAGACGGTCCCGAACGGGTTTCACTCCGCGAAGCTCTCTTAGAGCCCAGCCAACGCAATTTCCGTGCTGTCGTGGAAGCGTTGAAAGGCGGCGGCGCGGAGCGCAGCCTGAAAGCTGTCCAGGAAGCTGAAGGCGCGCTGCGCCATGGCAAGCAACAGCTCGAAGATGCGCAGCGAACGTTGACTTGGCTCGGAAAACAAAACCTGTGCGTTGCGCACGGCGTGCCACTAGAGGTCGACCATGTCCTAGTCCAAAAATCGAACCGGCCGTTTCCCTTCGTCGAAGTCTTTGAAAAAGCCAAGCTCTCCTTCGACCCGAGCGGGGCCGGCACTATGAGCTGGCACCAGGGAGGGCTGGACCGACACGGTCCCTACGACAGCTCAAGCTTTGAAAAGAAACTGTCCGCCGTCAGCACCAATGGCACAGATTTGAGGTTGTGATTTAAGGAGGATTTGGGCTTCGTCGTAGTGACGAAGGAACGAAGATGAAGCCCAAATCCTCCTATTCAAAATCGCCGTC
>Ga0172382_10003617_pt1 | contig 24329 bp, 19 predicted proteins | sample Leawel138RmetaG_FD_122245 | JGI IMG/M metagenome (GOLD analysis project Ga0172382, IMG submission 122245) | Leachate microbial communities from a municipal landfill in Southern Ontario, Canada - Leachate well 138R metaG | ecosystem: Engineered > Solid waste > Landfill > Unclassified | place...
GATCGGCCGCCAGCGGGCACTACAATGACGCCACGGACGCCCCCGCGCCGCCTTGCAAACCCTGCCTCCAGCCCGCATCTTGCCGCCATGGCCAAGCTCACCATCTTAGAATTCCCGGACCCGCGCCTGCGCACCGTGGCGCGCGAAATCGATCCCGCCGAACTGGACGACGGCTTCCGCGCCCACATCGCGGACATGTTCGAAACCATGTACGACGCGCCGGGTATCGGCCTGGCCGCCAGCCAGGTCGACGACCACCGCCGCTACATGGTCATCGACGTGTCCGAAACGCGCGACGAGCGCCTGGTGTTCGTCAACCCGCGCATCGTGGAACGCGAAGGTGAACAGGTCTGCCAGGAAGGCTGCCTCTCGGTCCCGACGATCAATGCCGATGTGACCCGCTCCGAGCGGATCGTGGTGCAGGCGCTGGACGAGCACGGCACGCCGTTCGAACTGGCCGCAGACGGCCTGCTGGCGGTCTGCATCCAGCATGAGATGGATCATCTGCTGGGCAAGCTGTTCATCGACTACCTTTCGCCGCTCAAGCGCGACATGGTCAAGCGCAAGCTGGCCAAACTGCGCCGCAGCGCGGCCTGAGCCACCCGCACCCGTTGTTCCACAGCGCGCGGCTTGCCCGCGCGTTGTCATTTCCGAAGGAATCAGATGTCGCTCCGATTGCTGTTCGCCGGCACCCCCGATTTCGCCGTACCCTCGCTGCGCGCCGCACTGCAAGGTGGCGACGTGCTCGCCGTGCTGACCCAGCCCGACCGCCCCGCCGGGCGCGGGCGCCAGCCGCAGGCCAGCCCGATCAAACAGGTCGCACTCGAACACGAGGTGCCGGTGCTGCAACCGCAAACACTGCGCGATGCCGATGTGCAGGCGCAGCTGGCGGCCTTCGCGCCGGACCTGCTGATCGTCGTGGCCTACGGCCTGATCCTGCCGCAGGCGGTGCTGGACATCCCGCGCTTCGGCGCCTGGAACGTGCACGCCTCGCTGCTGCCGCGCTGGCGTGGCGCGGCCCCGATCCAGCGCGCGATCGAGGCCGGTGATACGGAAACCGGCGTCTGCCTGATGCAGATGGAGAAAGGTCTGGATACCGGCCCGGTACTGCTGCGCACAGCCACGCCGATCCATCCGGACGACACCGGCGGCAGCCTGCACGACCGCCTTGCACAACTGGGCGCTGAAACCCTGGCCAAAGGTCTGACACAACTGTGCCAGGGTGGCGCGGCACTGCCTTCCGAAGTCCAGGAGCACGCGCAGGCCACCTACGCGCACAAGCTCGACAAGGCCGAAGCCAAGCTCGACTGGCAGCAGCCGGCAGCCGGGCTGGCGCGCAAGGTGCGTGCGTTTTCGCCGTGGCCGGTGGCTGAGGCCCTGCTGGATGGCGAGCGCCTGCGTATCCATCGCGCCGTCGCGATCGAAGGCGCTGGCGAACCCGGCCAGGTGATCGCGGCCGGGCGCGAGGGCATCGACGTGGCCTGCGGTGAAGGCGCGCTGCGCCTGCTGAATGTGCAGCGCGACGGCGGCAAGGCGATGGCCGCCGCCGATTATCTGAACGCACGCCCGCAGCTGCGCCGATGAAGCCTTCCGACGGCGCTACGGTACGCGCGCTCGCCGCCGGCGTCATCGCCGCAGTGCGCTTCGATGGCCGCTCACTGAAAGCCGCGCTGCCCGACGCACTGGCGCGGCTGCCCGACCCGCGCGACCGCGCGCTATGCGAGGCGATCTGTTTCGAAGCGGTGCGCTGGCTGCCGCGCTACGAATTCTGGCTGACGCGCCTGCTCGAACGCCCGTTGCCGCGTGCCGCGCACACGATCCATGGCCTGTTGCTGGCCGGGCTGGCGCAACTGGACGCGATGCAGCTGGCCGACTACGCCGCGATCTCGGCCACCGCCGAAGCCGCGCGCACGCTGCGCCAGCCGCGACTGGTCGGGCTGGTCAATGCGGTGCTGCGCCGTTTCATGCGTGAACGCGAAGCACTGCGCCGCGCCGCGCAGGCCGATGTTGAAGCCGCCTACGCGCACCCGCGCTGGCTGATCGACGCGCTGCAGCGCGACTGGCCGCAACAGGCCGCCACCGTGCTGGAGCGCAATCTGGAACAGGCGCCGATGTTCCTGCGCGTGAACCTGCGGCGTGGCCCGCGCACCGCGTATCTGGCCAAGCTGCACGAAGCCGGCATCGAGGCCATTCCGGCAGATGACCTCGCACCGGCTGCGCTGCGTCTGGCGCGTCCGCTGGCACCGACCACGCTGCCCGGCTGGCACGAAGGCGAGATCTCGGTGCAGGACCTTTCCGCCCAGCTCGCCGCAACGCAGCTGGACGCGCAATCCGGCCAGCGCGTGCTCGACATCGGCGCCGCACCGGGCGGCAAGACCGCGCAGATCCTGGAAACCTTCCCCGATCTGGCCGAACTGGTCGCGCTGGATGTGGACGCGACGCGCCTGTCCCGGATCGAAACCACGCTTTCGCGGCTACGGCTGTCGGCCAGCTGCATCGCCGGCGATGGTGGCGATCCACAGGCGTGGTGGGATGGCCGCCCATTCGACCGCATCCTGCTCGATGCGCCGTGTTCGGCCACCGGCGTGATCCGGCGCCAGCCGGACATCAAATGGCACCGCCGCGCCGACGACATCCCAGCCCTGGTCGCGCAGCAGGCACGGCTGCTGGATGCTGCCTGGCCTATGCTGCGGCCGGGCGGGCGTCTAGTCTATGCAACCTGCTCCGTGCTGCGTGACGAGAACGACCGCCAGATCGATGCCTTCCTTGCGCGCACCCCTTCGGCCCACCCGCTGCCACTGCCCGAGGCGCTCGGACAGCGTGCCGGTGCCGGTGCCCAGCGCTTCCCGCAGACCGATGGCGGCGACGGTTTCTTCTACGCGCTGCTGGAAAAGCGTGGCGCTGGCGATGACGCTGGCGCTGCTGACCGGTTGCGCTGATCCGCCGCCCGACCGCGCCACGATCACCAGCGCCCGCACCCTGCCCGGTGTTGACGGCCTGCAGCTGGAACTGACCCAGCGCATCGACCTGTCGCAGGCAATGCGTGATGCACTGGACCACGGCATCGCCCTGCGTCTGGTGTACCGCATCCGGGCCTGCGGCCAGACGCGACAGCAGGCCTTGTGGCTGCGCCACGCACCGCTGAACCGGCGCTACGAGCTGCAACGCGAAGACGACACTGAAGTGCGTGGTTTCGCACGCCTGCCGGCGCTGGTAGCGGCGCTCGACCGGGTCCGCCTGCCGCTGGATCTGCCGGCCGACGCGCAGTGCGAGGGCCAGGTCGCGGTGCATCTGGACCCGGCTGCCCTACCCACGCCGCTGCGCTTTCCGGCCTTGCTGGAACCGGAACAATGGCGCCTGGATTCGGCGCCGATGCCGTGGGCCGCACCATGAACCGGCTGCGCCACCAATGGCCGCTGCGGATCGCACTGCCGCTGGCACTACTGGCGCTGCTGCTCGGCGGCTTGTACGTCGTGGCCGATGCGCAGGGCCTGCAACCAGCCTATTCGCGCTGGTACCCGGCGGTCTTCATCGCCACGCTGCTGGCCCTGCTGCTGCTGACGCTGGCGATCATCCAGCAGCTCTGGCGCCTGCGCCGGCAATTGCGGCGCGGCGAACCCGGCGCCCGCCTGAGCCGGCGGCTGCTGATGCTGCTGGTGTTGCTGGCACTGCCACCGCTGCTGCTGGTCTACGGCTTCGGCGCGCGCTTCATCACCTCCACCGTGGACTCCTGGCTGCCAGCCAACAGCGTGCCAGCGCTGCAGGATGCCCTGGTGCTCGGACAAAGCTATCTGGACGACCATATCGGCCAGGCGCGCAACACCACCGACCGCATCGCCGCGCAACTGGCCGTGGTTGGCGATCTCGGGCTGGATCTGGCGCTGGAAGACGCATTGGATGCGCATGGCGCACGCCAGCTGGCGGTATTCGAATCCGATGGCCGCCTGCGCGCGGTGGCCGCCGATGATCCAGCGCTGTTGCTGCCCGGACCGCCGCAGGACGAAGCCCGTCTCGCGCTGCGCAACCGCTCGCTCTACAGCGCCACCGAGCGTGTCGGCGAGGGTCTGCGGATTCGGGTGCTGGCACGCTTGGGCGCGGATCGCAGCCTGCAGGCGCTGTTCGACCTGCCCGACGACACCGCCGCTCGCGTGCTGCGTGTGGAAGCTGCAGTGCATGCGGCAGCACGGGCGCAGTTCCTGCGGGAGTCACTGAAGGTCGCCTTCATCCTGATCCTGAGCCTGGTGCTGGTGATCTCGCTGTTCGCCACGGTGCTGGTGTCGTTCGGGCTGGCGCGGCGGCTGGTGGCACCGATCGCGCGGCTGTCCACCGCAACACGGCTGGTGGCCGAGGGCCGCTTCGACGCGCAGCTGCCGGAAGGTCAGGACGACGAGCTGGGTTTTCTGGTGCGCTCGTTCAACCGCATGACACGCGAACTGGAACTGGCGCGCGCCCGCGCCAATGCCAGCGCCGAGGAAACCGAACGCCAGCGCGCCTTTCTGGAAACCGTGCTGGCGCACCTGTCCTCTGGCGTGCTGGTGGTCGACGGCAGCCTGCAATTGCGCAGCATGAACGCCGCCGCGCGCCAGATGCTGGGACTGGCACCCGACCGACACGGCACCTGGCCCTTGACCGAACTGCGCCGCATCGCGCCACGCGCCGCACCGCTGGTCACGGTGCTGCTGCAACGCCTGCGTGAGGGTGCGCGCGAATGGCGCGAGGAAGTCGCGCTGGACTCGGACGATGACGGTCCGCGCGTGCTGCTGCTGCGCGGCGCACGCCTACCGGACGAAGGCGCGGTTGCGGTCTTCGACGATGCCACCGTGATCGACCGCGCCCGCCGCGACGCGGCCTGGGCGGAAGTGGCTCGGCGTCTGGCGCACGAAATCAAGAACCCGCTGACCCCGATCCAGCTCGCCGCCGAACGCCTGCGCCGGCGCGTGCTGCCCAAGCTCGACGAGGACGACGCCCAGGTGCTGGACCGCGCCACCAACACCATCGTGGCCCAGGTCGATGCGCTGAAAACCATGGTCAACAGCTTCGGCGACTATGCCCGCCCGCCCTCACTGGCACTGCTGCCGCTGGATCTGAACACGCTGGCCGGCCAGGTGCTGGACCTGTACGAACACGACCAGCGCCTGCTGCTGGTGCGTGATTTCGCCGATTCCCTGCCGGCGGTCACCGCCGATGCCGGCCGCATCCGCCAGGTGCTGCACAACCTGATCAAGAACGCGATCGAAGCCGGCGCCGAACGCAGCCGCAGCCGGATCGAAATCAGCACCCGCGAAGTTTCCGAACGCGACCGGCGCTTCGTCGAACTGACGGTCGGCGACGACGGCCCCGGCCTGCCGGAAGGCTTCGACATGCACTGGTTCGAGCCCTACCGCAGCACCAAGCCGCGCGGCACCGGCCTGGGCCTGGCGATCGTGGCGCGGATCGCGCAGGAACACGGCGCGCAGTTCTTCGCCCGCCACCGCGACAACGGCGGCGCCTGCTTCGTGCTGCGCCTGCCGCTGGCCTGACACCAGCGCCATTTCGCCGCGCTGCAACGGCCCGCCGCCCGGCATTGGGCGTAGACTGTAGCGCCGCCACAACGACCGTCCCATGCCTGCCCACATTCTGGTCATCGACGACGAGCCGGACATCCGTTCCGGACTGCGTGACATCCTCGAAGATGAAGGCCATCGCGTCAGCGAAGCGCAGGATGCCGCCGCCGCGCGCGCGCTGCTGGCCGATGCCGCATTCGACGCGGTGCTGCTGGACATCTGGATGCCCGGCACCGATGGCATCGCGCTGCTGCGCGAATGGGTGACGGCAGGCGAATTGCCGCAGCCGGTGATCATGATGTCCGGCCACGGCACGGTTGAAACCGCGGTCGAGGCCACCCGTCTGGGCGCTTACGATTTCATCGAAAAACCGATCGCGCTGGCCAAACTGCTGATCACGCTGGAGCGTGCGCTGGAAGCCCAGCACCTGCGCCAGGCCAACCGCCAGTTGCAGCGCCAGGTCGGTTCGTTGTTCGAGCCGGTCGGCGAGTCGCCGGCCTTCCAGACGGTACTGGCGCAACTGCGGCGTCTGGCTGAACGCGATGCGGCCCTGCTGCTGCGCGGTGAAGCCGGCACCGGCAAGGAATCGCTGGCGCGTTGGGTGCACGGCAACAGCAATCGCCGCAACGGGCCGTTCATCACCGTGGCCGCCGGCGCAGTGCCCGACGAACAAGCCGCGATCGCACTGTTCGGCAGCGAAGGCGCGGAAGGCGTTTCCGCCGGCCTGCTGGAACAGGCCAACAGCGGCACGCTGTATCTGGACGAAATCGCCGAGCTGGGCGCGGAACTGCAACTGCGCCTGTCCAGCGCGCTGGAACGGCGCCAGGTGCTGCGCGTCGGTGGCCGCAGCCCGGTGCCGCTGGATGTGCGCGTGATCGCCGCCAGTTCGCAGGATCTGGAAGCCGAACGCAGCGCCGGACGGCTGCGCGACGAACTCTATTTCCAGCTCAACGTGCTGCCGATCAAGGTGCCGGCGCTGCGGGAGCGCGGCGAGGACATCGGTCCGCTGGCTCAGCATTTCGACCGCATTTTCGCCGCGCGCGACGGCGTGCCGCCGCGCCAGTGGCCGGATGCGGTGCTGGAGCGGCTGCGCCAGCACGACTGGCCCGGCAACGTGCGCGAACTGCGCGGCCTGACCCAGCGCCTGTCGCTGCTGGGCAGCGGCGAAGTGCGGCTGGACGAAATCGAACCGGCACTGCAGGGCCAGGCGGTGCGCAACGATGCGGCCACGCAGGAAAACGTCGTGCCACTGGATCTTTCCCAGCCACTGCGCGAAGCCCGCGACGGCTTCGAGCGCGCCTATCTGCTGCGCCAACTCGCCAATGCCGGCGGCAGCGTCGGCAAACTGGCGCAGCTTTCCGGCATGGAACGCACCCATCTGTATCGGAAGCTGCGGGATTTGGGGATCGAGAAGTAACGCCGGGATTTGGGAGTCGGGAGTGGGAAAAGCCTGAACAGCCCGTCTTGCCCGCGAATGCCGGAATGACGGGGCCTGAGATGTTCATACATCCCCTGAAGATGGGATTGGGGAATGCGAGGGTATTGCAAATGCATGATTTTCCGCCGCAAGCAGATCCACGAAAGCACGTCCACCTGTCCCGCACCCGGCCCGGAACGACATCCTGCAATCAACGCGCGGGGTGCGTTCGCCAGATCCGAACTCCCAATCGCCAGTCCCGAATCTCCTCGCTCCCATGAAAATCCTGATCCTTGGCGCCGGACAGGTCGGCGCGTCGGTGGCGGCGGCGCTGGCGTCGGAAAACAGCGATATCACCGTGGTCGACAACCACGAGCAGCGCCTGCGCGATCTGTCCGAACGCCTCGACATCCGCACCGTGCTCGGGCACGCCTCGCTGCCCAGCGTGCTGGACAATGCCGGCGCCGGTGATGCCGATCTGGTGATCGCGGTGACCTCCAGCGACGAGGTCAACCTGATCGCCTGCCAGGTCGCCGACACCCTGTTCAAAACCCCGACCAAGATCGCGCGCCTGCGCCAGACCGAATACCTGCAACACCCGGAACTGACCGCACGCCGCGGCAGCACCGTGGATGTGGCGATCAGCCCGGAAGCGCTGGTGTGCCGCCATGTGCAGCGTCTGGTCGAACATCCGGGCGCGCTGCAGGTACTGGATTTCGCAACCGGCCAGGTGCAGCTGGTGGCGGTGCGGGTGCAGCACGGCGCGAAGATGCTGGGCCAGACGATCATGCAGCTGCGCGACATCCTGCCGGCCGGCGTCGATGCGCGCGTGGCAGCGATCTACCGCCATGGCCGCCCGATCTTTCCCGAAGCCACCACCCGGATCGAAGAGGACGACGAGGTGTTCTTCCTGGCCGACCGGCGCCACACGCGCGCGGTCATGGACACCCTGCGCCCGGGTGGAAAGCCGGTCCGCCGCGTCATGATTGCGGGCGGCGGCAACATCGGCGTGGCGTTGGCCAAGGCGCTGGACCAGCAGTTCAACGTCAAGCTGCTGGAGCGCTCGCGCGAGCGCGCCAAAACCATCGCCGAAGACGTGCAGAACTCGATCGTGCTGGTCGGCGACTGCACCGACGAGGACCTGCTGCGCGAGGAAAACATCGACCAGACCGATGTCTATTGCGCGCTCACCAATGACGATGAAGCCAACATCCTGTCCGCGATGCTGGCCAAGCGCATGGGCTGCCCGCGCGTGATCGCACTGATCAACCGCCCGGCCTATGCCGAACTGGTGGAGGGCGACAGCAGCATCGACATCGCGATCAGTCCGCAGCAAGTCACGCTTGGCGCACTACTGACCCACATCCGCGCCGGCACCATGGTGCGGGTGCACAGCCTGCGGCGCGGCATGGCCGAAGCGATCGAAGCAGTGGCGGTCGGCGATGCGCGCACCTCGCGCGTGATCGGACGCGGGCTGGATGAGCTGGACCTGCCAGAATCTGCCAATGTGGTCGGTGTGGTGCGCGGCGAGAAACTGCTGATCGCGCACCACGACGTGATTGTGGAACCCAACGACCACCTGATCGTGTTCCTGCTCGACAAGCACGATCTGGCCAAAGTGGAAGCCGCGTTCCGCGCCGGCGCCACTTGGCTCTGAGCACCGGAACCCGACGATGCTGCCGCGCCGCTTCCTCGTGATCCAGAAAGTGCTGGGCGCACTGCTCGGGCTTTCCTCGCTGTTCTTCGTGCCGCCGCTGACGCTGGCCATCGCGCTGCGCGAGGACACCGTGGTCGCGTTCGCCGAAACCTTCGCCTGCGCCGCCCTGCTCGGGCTGGCGCTGTGGTGGCCGGTACGACGGCTGCGCTACGAACTGCGACTGCGCGACGGTTTCTTCATCACCACTTTCGCGTGGCTGCTGGCCGCGGCCGTGGCCTCGATCCCGTTCATGCTGGCCGAACCGCGCCTGGCGCTGACCCAGGCCATGTTCGAGGCCGTTTCCGGACTGACCACGACCGGGGCCACCACCATCGATGGCCTCGACCACCTGCCGCGCAGCATGCTGCTGTACCGGCAATCGCTGAACTTCTACGGCGGCATGGGCATCGTGCTGCTGGCGGTGGCGATCCTGCCGATGCTCAAGGTCGGCGGCATGCAGCTGTTCCGCGCCGAGGCCACCGGGCCGGGCAAGGACACCAAGCTGACGCCGCGCATCGCCGGCACCGCCAAGGCGCTGTGGCTGGTGTATCTGGGCCTCAACGTGCTGTGCGCGCTGGCGTATTGGGCCGCCGGCATGAACCTGTTCGATGCGGTCTGCCACGCGCTTTCAACCGTGGCCACGGCCGGATTTTCCACGCACGACGCCAGCTTCGACTACTGGAACAACCCGATGATCGAAGTGGTCGCTATCGTCTTCATGCTGGTGGGCGGGATCAATTTCGGCCTGCATTACGTGGCGTGGAACCGCGCCACGATGGCGCCGTACCAGAAGGACACCGAACTGCGTTTCTTCACCCTGCTGGCATTGGCCGCCACCGCTGCGATTGCGCTGGCGCTGTGGCTGGGCGGCGAAATCTCCGGTCTGGCTGGTGCCTTGCGCCGCGCCGCGTTCCAGGCGGTGTCGAACCTGACCACGACCGGTTTCACGCTGGGTGATTTCAGCCTGTGGCCGGGGTTTGCGCCCTTGCTGCTGATCATGCTGGCCTTCATCGGCGGCTCCTCCGGCTCGACCTCGGGCGGCATGAAGGTGGCGCGCGTGGTGATGGCGGTGCGCCAGGGCGCGCGCGAGGTCAAACAGCTGGTGCACCCGAAGGGCCAGTTCATCGTGAAGATGGGGGGACGGCGCGTGTCCGAGCGCATCGTGCTGTCGGTCGGCGCGTTCTGCACGCTGTACCTGCTGTGTTTCATGGGCGTGATGCTGGCGCTGACCGCCACCGGCATCGACCTGGTCACCGCGTTCGCCGCCGCCGCCGCCTCGATCAACAACCTCGGCCCCGGCCTGGGCGAAGTCAGCGTGCACTTCGGCACGATGCCGCCGGCGGCAGTGTGGATCTGCTCGTTCGCGATGATCCTGGGCCGGCTGGAAGTGTTCCCGGTGCTGGTGCTGCTGGCGCCTTCGTTCTGGCGGGAGTAGCAGCCGGGTGGCCGGCGCGCGCCGGTTTTGCCGTGAAACTCAAAGCTCCCGACCTGTCCGCAGGTGAGTGGCCCGGGCAAGGCGCAGCCGCACCCGGGGCAGCGTTATCGGGCAGGCCAACCCCGGGTGCGGCTGCGCCTTGCCCGGGCTACGTGGTCTGGTCTGGCGTGCGGGTTATGGTGCGCGTAAGGCACGGGCACTGCGTGCGGGCCACTACCACTGCCACGGGGTTCTGGCCAGATGCGTGGCGAGGCGGCGGTAAAGGGCGCGGGCTTCGTTTTCCGGCAGGTGGATCAGGTGCAGGCGGTGGCCCATCGGGTGTGCGCCGGCGGTGTCGGCGCGCAGGCTGGCCATGCCGTGGCGGCGGTCGAACGGAGATTGCACCAGTCGCAGGCCCTGGAGTTTTTTGATCCGGGTGAAGGACATCCGCCGGTCGAGCCAGCCGCTACGCCAGACCAGAAAATCCCCTTCCACCGCATAACCTGCCGCACGGGCCTGACACCGCGCCAGCCAGATCCAGAACGGGATCAGCGCCAGCAACAGCAGCGCCATCAAACCAATCAGATACAGCAGCACCGCGCAGGCGAGCAGCGTCAATACGCACGGCACCAGACACAACCGGCGCCACGCGCGCGGATGCAGCGGGCGGAATTCGAAGCGCCCCGGCCAGTGCGGCAGCCAGTGACGCAGCAGTGCTTCAAGCGTGTCCGGGGCCGCGATCGGCACCAGTTCCGACACGGTCTGCTGCTCGTTTCCGACGCGCAGCGCGGCGGTTTCCACACGCAGCGAGCTGCGCCCGAACAGCCGCAGCACCACGCCCTGGCGCAGAGTCCAGTGCTGGATGCGGCGCAGCGGCGCACTGGCACGAACGCGGGTCAGCAGGCCGCGTTCGACCGACACGCGCGGGCCGGCCTGTTCCAGCGTGAAACCGAAGTTGGCCAGCAGCGTCATCACCAGCCCCAGCACGCGCCCAGCAATGACCGCCAGCAGCAACAGGACCAGCACCAGCGCGGCCCAGATCGCCACCGACATGCCGAGCGCAAGCAGCCACTCCACGCCATGGCGCGGCCATTCGCCGAATTTTTCCCACAGCGCATCCCCACCGAACTGCATCAGCGCGCCGGCACCGGCAGCCAGCAGCACGGTGCCGCGATTGGACGCCAGACCCAGCTTGAGAAGCTCGATCAGCGGCAGCCGCAGCAACACCCGGGTCGCCGGTGCGGCTGATTCTTGCTGTGCAGCGGGCGTTGCATCCGCATCGTTTTCAACGGCGGAACCAACTGGAGAAACTCCGGCTCGGACCGCACCGCGATGGTGTTCGACCAGCCGCTCCAGTGCCGCCGCATCGGCCAGCGACAACACCCGCATCTGGGCTTCGGGCTCGTCCCCGCCGACCGCCGATTCCAGCCGCACTTCGGCCACGCCGACGATCTGGTGCAACAGGTTGCGGTGCAGCGCGACCGACTGGATGCGCGCCAGCGGCACATGCCGCACATTGCGCTGGAACAGGCCGGAGCGGATCACCAGCTCATCGGCATCGATGCGGAAGCGATAGGTGAAATACTGCGCCACCGCCGCCAGCGTCATCACCGCCACCGCGACCAGGCCCCACCATTGCCAGCTGTCCTCGTTGCGCCCGAACACCAGCAGCGCGATCAGCGGCAGCGCGAAACCCTTGATCTGCAACAGCAGCACGAACAACCACGACAGCGGATGCAGGCGGCGTTCGTGGCCGGCGCCCAGCCGTGCCTGATCGGCATCCACCACAGCATCGGTATCACTTGCTGCGCCGATCACCCCGGCAGGCGTTTCCTCATGCGGTATGCGCGGGGTGTCAGAGGACATCGTCATTGACCCGGATCAGCGCATCGCGCAGCGCGGTGGCACGTTCGTGCGGCAGGCCGTTGAGGGTGAGTTTTCCCAGTTCGCTGCCTGCGGTATAGACCCGCAGTCCGGCCAGCCCCAGACGCCGGTCCAGCGGGCCTCGATGCAGATCGATGTGCTGCACCCGCGAGCGCGGCACCAGCGTATCGCTGCGCCACCAGACCCCGCGCTGGATGCGCAGCCCCAGTGGCCCCAGCGCATAACGCATCCGGCGCCAGCGCGCGCCGGCATAGAACCAGGCCGGCAGCGGCATCAGCAGCAGCACCAGCGGGATCAGCCAACGGAACAGTACGCCCGGCAGTTCCAGCTTCACCGCCAGCGGCACCAGCAGCATCAGGGCGAACACACCGAACAGTTCGAAGCCGATCAGCGCGCGCAGCCGGAAGCCCCAGCGTGCGCGGGGATCCAGGTGTTCGAATTGTCCGTTCGCACCGGGCGTGGCGGCAGGTGTGGATTCAGTCATATCGGATCGGCTCCGCGTTTTCCGGACGGATCGTGAAGCGCTTGTAGCTCCACTGGTACTGCGCCGGCACCAGCGCGATGCAGCTTTCGACCGCCGCATTGAGTGCGGCGGTGGCGATGGCCGGATCCGCATCCGAAAGTGCCGCGCTTGCCGGCAGGATGCGGATGCGGAAGCCATCGGCATCCGGCAGGCGTTCGGCGAAGGCCATCAGCACCGTGGCACCGGTGCGCTGCGCCAGACGCGGCAGCAGGGTCATCGTCAGCGCCGGAATGCCGAAAAACGGCGCGAATTCGCCATCGCCACGCTTGGGTTGCTGATCGGGCAGGATGCCCACCATGCCGCCCTCCTTCAGGATCCGGAACAAGGTTCGAACCCCGGACGCTTCGGCCCGCACCTGGGTGACACCCGGCTGCCCGCGTGCGCGCCGGATCAGCGCATCGGCCCAGTCGGCACGCGGCGGCCGATAGACGATGGCCAGCGGCGAGCGCGAGGCCAGCCACTGGTTCAGCAGCTCCCAGTTGCCCAGATGCGGAGCCGCGATCAGCGTACCGTTGCCGCTGGTCAGCGCCGCATCCAGCAGTTCACCGCCGACCACTTCCCGCACCAGACCCAGATGGCGGGTCGAAGGACGCGTCCACAGGCGCAGGGTTTCGGTCAGGGTGCGGCCGGTTTCCACCAGATTTTGGCGCCACAGCGCCTGCCGCTGTGCCAATTCCATCTGCGGGAAACACAGCTCCAGATTGCGCCGCGCCACGCGCGCCTCGCGCAGGCCGAGCAGCCCGACCAGACGCCCCAGCGCACCGCCCAGCCCGCGCTGCCAGCGCATCGGCAAGCCACCGGCCAGCCACACCAGGGCCCAGACCACGCGGGCCTTGATCACCGAACCACTCATGGCAAAAGCACCGCGGCGCGCCCGCCTGCCGCCGCCACTTGCAAGGGCATGGCTGCACCTTCAACGAAAAGGGCCGCTAGTATGGCGGCTTTGTTGGAAATCGACGGACCATGATCGCCCTGATCCAGCGCGTCAGCCAGGCCAGCGTGCATGTGGAGGAACGCCTTGTAGGCCGCATCGGGCCGGGCCTGCTGGCGCTGGTCGCGGTACAGCCGCAGGACAACCCTTCCCGCATCGAACGCATGCGCGAACGGCTGCTGGGCTACCGCGTGTTTCCGGACGAAACCGGCCGCATGAACCGTTCGCTGACCGATACCGGCGGCGGCCTGCTGCTGGTCAGCCAGTTCACCCTGGCCGCCGATACCGCCAAGGGCATGCGGCCCAGCTTCACCACCGCCGCCAGCCCGGAACACGGCCTGCACTGCTTCCAGCAACTGGTGGAAACCTGCCGCCGCCATCACCCGACGGTTGAAACCGGGGAATTCGGGGCGCATATGATGGTCAGTCTGGTGAATGATGGTCCGGTCACGTTCTGGCTGGACAGTTGAATTCCACCCGGCAGCGCACCATTTCCCACCCGGGCGCCGCATTGCCGCCGGTCTTTGCCGGCCGCCGCGCCCCCTCCGGATGTCCGTACGGATTTTCCGCCCATTCAGCCCTGTCATGGTGAAGAACGGCCCAAAACGCTATACTGGCGCGTTCTTTACCCTTGGCACCTTCCAGTCAGGCAGCACATGTCGATCGAGAACCCAGATCCGCAGTCGGAGATCAAGAAGCTCATTACCAAGGGTCGTGAGCAAGGTTACCTGACCTACGCCGAGGTCAACGACCACCTGCCCGATGACATCGTCGATCCGGACCAGATCGAAGACATCATCGGCATGATCAATGACATGGGCATCGAAGTCCATGAGGTCGCGCCCGATGCCGAGACCCTGCTGCTGTCCGACGGCGCGCCGGCCGGCTCCAACGTCGATGAGACCGCCACCGAGGAAGCCGTTGCCGCGTTGAGCGCGCTGGATTCCGAGGCCGGCCGCACCACCGATCCTGTGCGCATGTACATGCGCGAAATGGGCACGGTCGAACTGCTGACCCGCGAGGGCGAGATCGCCATCGCCAAGCGCATAGAGGAAGGCCTGGGCCAGGTCCAGGCGGCGCTGGCCAGCTTCCCGTGGTCGATCCAGCTGCTGCTGGAAGAGTACGACCAGCACGTCGAGGGCAAGAAGCGCCTGTCCGAAGTGGTGCAGGGCTTCGCCGACGAGGAAGAGCCCGAGCCGACGCCTCCTCCCGCACCGCCGCCGGCGGCGCCCGCCAAGGTCGAAGGCAAGAACGACGACGACGACGCCAGCGAGGACGTGGACGAGGAAGACGAGGAAGAGGAAGAGGAAGAAACCACCACCGCCACCGGCCCGGATCCGGCCGAGGTCGCGCGCCGCATGGAAGCGCTGAAGGTGGGTTACGAAAAATTCCGCCGCGCCTACGACAAGGCCGGCCCGGCCGATCCCAAGGTCATCGCGTTGCGCGAGGAAATGGCCACCGAGTTCCTCGGCCTGAAGCTGCCCGCGATCCAGATCGACGGCCTGGTGCGCAAGCTGCGCGAGGTGGTCAACGCCATCCGCGATCACGAGCGCATCATCATGGACCTGTGCATCCGCCAGGCCAAGATGCCGCGCCGCGACCTGCTGCGCGCCTTCCCGGGCAATGAAACCAATACCGCCTGGGTCGACGACATGATCCGGCGCAAGCAGAAGTGGTCGTCCGGCCTGCGCGAACACCGCGACGAGATCATCAGCGAGCAGGAAAAGCTGACCGCGATCGAGGCCGCGCTGTTCCTGTCGCTGCCCGACATCAAGGACATCAACCGTGCGATGGCCTATGGCGAAGCCAAGGCGCGCAAGGCCAAGAAGGAAATGGTCGAGGCCAACCTGCGCCTGGTGATCTCGATCGCGAAGAAGTACACCAACCGCGGCCTGCAATTCCTCGACCTGATCCAGGAAGGCAACATCGGCCTGATGAAGGCGGTCGACAAGTTCGAATACCGCCGCGGCTACAAGTTCTCGACCTATGCGACGTGGTGGATCCGCCAGGCCATCACCCGCTCGATCGCCGACCAGGCGCGCACCATCCGCATCCCGGTGCACATGATCGAAACCATAAACAAACTGAACCGCATTTCCCGCCAGATGCTCCAGCAGTACGGCCGCGAGGCCACGCCGGAGGAGCTGGCCAAGGAAATGGAAATGCCTGAAGACAAGGTTCGCAAGGTGATGAAGATCGCCAAGGAACCGATCTCGATGGAAACCCCGATCGGCGACGACGAGGACTCCCATCTGGGCGATTTCATCGAAGACATCAACGTCGAATCGCCGATCGACCAGGCCACCGTCACCGGCCTGTCCGAATCGGTGCGCGACGTGCTCGCCGGGCTGACCCCGCGCGAAGCCAAGGTGCTGCGCATGCGCTTCGGCATCGACATGAACACCGACCACACGCTGGAAGAAGTCGGCAAGCAGTTCGATGTCACCCGCGAGCGCATCCGCCAGATCGAGGCCAAGGCGCTGCGCAAGCTGCGCCACCCGTCGCGTTCGGAACAGCTGCGTTCGTTCCTCGATCTGGAATGACACAACGCCGGCCACGGCGGATCAAACACCCAGAAGGCGGCCTCCCGGGGCCGCCTTTTTCATGCCCGCCGCCGCGCCACCACCACCCCGCCGATGAACCCGCGCCACCGCCTCCAAGTGGTGCGAACCCCGCAGGCTGGCTACACTTTGACGCACTTGCACGGGGGAATACCGCCACCATGAGCACCGCGACCACCGATTCACTGTCGCATCTTTACCCGCTGGACTCGCTGCGTCCGGAAACCCGCGAACAACTGGCCACCGAAGCAGCCTTTTCCGACTACAGCCGCAGTGAAGTGTTGTTCCGCAGCGGCGACATGGACGACGACACCCTCTACCTGCTGGCCGGCACGATCCGCGCGGACTACCCGGACGGCAAGGTGCGCGAACTGTCCGCCGGCGCGCTGCAGGGCCGCTACCCGATCGGCGACTCGCAGCCGCGCCGCTTCACCGCCACGGTGACCTCCGCACAGGCCCGGGTCGCGCGCCTGGACCGGCGCTATCTGGAAAAGGTTATCGCCTGGGACCAGCTCGCGCGCAACGCCACCGCTGGCGACAGTGGCGCCGATGCCAACCGCTGGGTGTTCCGCCTGCTGCAGAGCCGCGCCTTCCACAAACTGCCGACCGGCAACATCGAGCGCATGTTCCAGGGTTTCGAGGAAATCAGCGTGCGCGCCGGCGATGCGATCGTGCGCGAAGGCGATGCGGCCGATTACTTCTATGTCATCAAGGAAGGCACCGCCTCGGTGCTCAAGCACCTGGACGATGCTGAATCCATCGTCGCCTACCTGGTGCGGGGCGACTGCTTCGGCGAGGACGCGCTGCTGTCCAACACCACCCGCAACGCCACGGTGCGGATGATGCAGGATGGCCGCCTGATGCGGCTGGCGCGGCGCACCTTCGAGGATGTGCTGAAGCCGCCGGTGGTGGAATGGCTCAACCCGGCGCAGGCTTCGCTGCTGGCGCGCACCGGCGCAGTCGTCATCGACGTGCGGCTGCCGGCCGAATTCGAGCAGCGCGCGATCCGCGACGCGATCAACCTGCCGCTGTACCGGCTGCGCGAGGACGCGGTCGACCGCTTCGACCGCAACCGCAAGCTCATCGTCTACTGCAATACCGGCGAGCGCAGCTCGGCCGCCGCCTTCATCCTGACCCGGCTGGGCTTTGACGCCTACGCGCTGCAGGGCGGGCTGCAAGGCATGCTGCGGCAGCAGGAAAAGCAGCAGGACGCATGAGCAATCTGCCCGATCAAAACGCCGTCGCCGCCTGGCTGCGCCGGCTGCAGGACGACATCTGCAACGCCTTGGCCCGGGCCGATGGCGGCGCCAGCTTCATCGAGGACGCGTGGGAGCGCGAAGGCGGCGGCGGAGGCCGCTCGCGCGTGTTGAAACAGGGCCGGGTATTCGAACAGGCCGGCGTCAATTTCTCCGAAGTGCATGGCGCCGCCCTGCCGCCCTCGGCCAGCGCCCACCGCCCGGAACTGGCCGGTGCACCGTGGAGCGCGTTCGGCGTCTCGCTGGTGATCCACCCGCACAACCCCTACCTGCCGACCACGCACATGAACGTGCGCTACTTCCAGGCCCGCCCGGCGAACGCCGCGCCGGTCTGGTGGTTCGGCGGCGGCTTCGACCTGACCCCGTTCTATCCTTTCGACGAAGACATCCGCCATTGGCATGAGGTCGCGCGCGCGGCCTGCGCCCCGTTCGGCCAGACGGTCTATCCCGAGCACAAAGCATGGTGTGACCGTTACTTTTTTCTGAAGCATCGCGACGAGGCTCGCGGTATCGGCGGGCTGTTCTTCGACGACCTCAACGCCTGGGGATTCGAGCGCTGCTTCGCCTATACCCGCGCCGTCGGCGAAGCCTTCCTGCCGGCCTACCTGCCGCTGGTCGAACGCCGCCGCGACACGCCTTACGGCGAGCGCGAACGCCAGTTCCAGCTCTATCGGCGCGGGCGCTATGTCGAATTCAACCTGGTCTGGGATCGCGGCACGTTGTTCGGCCTGCAATCGGGCGGCCGTACCGAATCCATCCTGATGAGCCTGCCGCCGCAGGTGCGTTTCGAATACAGCTACACGCCGGAACCTGGCAGCGCGGAAGCCCGCCTGGCCGACTACCTGCGCCCGCGCGACTGGCTCGCCGAACTGCCGCCGGAGGCCACATGAAAATCGCCAGCTGGAACGTCAACTCCCTCAATGTGCGGCTGCCGCATCTGCTCGACTGGCTGGCGCAGGCGCAGCCGGACATCGTGGCGCTGCAGGAAACCAAGCTGGAGGATGCGAAGTTTCCGGCCGAGGCGCTGGCGCAGGCCGGCTACCACAGCGTGTTCACCGGCCAGAAGACCTACAACGGCGTGGCGATTGTTTCGCGCATGTCCAGCGTGCCGGAGCCGGAAGACATCCAGATCGGCATTCCCGGCTTCGAGGATCCGCAGGCCCGGGTGCTGGCCGCCAGCTACGGCGGGCTGCGCATCATCGACCTGTACGTAGTCAACGGTCAGGCCGTGGGCAGCGAAAAGTACGACTACAAGCTGCGCTGGCTGGCGGCCGCGCACGACTGGATCGCGGCCGAATATGCGCGCCATCCGGAACTGATCGTGCTGGGCGACTTCAATATCGCACCCGACGACCGCGATGTGCACGATCCGGCGATCTGGAACGAGAATTCGATCCTGACCTCGACCGCCGAACGCGCCGCGCTGCAAGGCCTGCTCGATCTGGGGCTGGTCGACAGCTACCGCCTGTTCGAACAACCACCCGAACAGTTTTCCTGGTGGGATTACCGCGCCGCCGGATTCCGCCGCAACCTCGGCCTGCGCATCGATCTGGTGCTGGCCAGCCAGGCCTTGAAGCCGCGCATCAGCGCCGCCGGCATTGATCGTGAACCGCGCACCTGGGAACGTCCCAGCGACCACACTCCGGTGTGGCTGGAACTGGCGCCGGCCTAAGCCTTCCCTCCGGCCACACCCGGCCATGCGGCCGGTGCCGATGATTCAGTAAAGATCGACCGGATCCACATCCAGCGACCAGCGCACACGGCGCGCTTCCGGCAGCTCGAACAGGCGCGGAAAGCTGGCCCGCAGTGCGGCCTGCAAGGCCGGTCGCTGCGTCGCTTCCAGCAACACCTGGCCACGCAGACGCCCGGCGCGGCGCGGCATCGGCGCCGGCATCGGCGGATGCGCACTGATGTCCGGATGGCCGCGCAGCACGGCGTGCGCGGCGCGCAGGAAGGCGTCCAGCGGCTCGACCTGCGGCGCCTCGGCACGCAGCAGCGCCAGATGCGAGAAGGGCGGGAATCCGGCCGCCTGGCGTTCGTTCAACGCGGCCTCGGCAAAGGCCGGATAGCCGGCGCTGACCAGGGTTTGCAGCAGTGGGTGTTCGGGATGATGGGTCTGCAACCAGACCTCGCCCGGACGCTGCGCGCGGCCGGCGCGGCCGGCCACCTGCACCAGCAGTTGCGCCATGCGCTCGGTGGCGCGGAAATCGGCGCTGAACAGGCCCTCGTCGATGGTCACGATGGCGACCAGGGTCAGATTCGGCAGGTCGTGACCCTTGGCCAGCATCTGGGTGCCGACAAGGATGCCGGGGCGATCACCGAGCTGTTCGAAATGTTTTTCCAGCGCATCGCGGCGGCGCGTGGTTTCGCGATCCACGCGGATCAGCGGCGCATCCGGGAAGACCTCGGCCAGCGCCTGCTCCAGCCGCTCAGTGCCCACGCCCTGCGGCATCAGCGCCAACCCACCGCAGGCCGGGCAGGCGTCGGGTACGGTGCGACGGTGGCCGCAGTGGTGGCAGATCAGTCGGCGCCGCCCGTGCAGCGTCATCGCGCTGTCGCAGCGTGGGCAGTCGGCGTGCCAGCCACAGTCGTGACACAGCAGCACCGGGGCATAGCCACGCCGGTTGCGGAACACCAGCGCCTGTTCGCCGCGCGCCAGACACGCGCCGATGGCATCCAGCAGCGGCCGCGAGAGCCCGTGTGTGAGGCGTTGGCCGCGCAGGTCCAGTACATGCACCCGGGGCGGACGCGCGCCGCCGGCACGTTCGCGCAGTTTCAACCAGGCGTAGCGGCCATGGCGGGCGTGTTGCAGGCTTTCCAGGCTCGGCGTCGCGCTGCCCAGCAGCACCGGAATGCCGAGCCGCTTGGCCCGCACCAGCGCGAAATCACGCGCGTGGTAACGGAAGCCGTCCTGCTGCTTGTACGAACCGTCGTGTTCCTCATCGATGATGACCAGCCCGGCCTCGGGCAAGGGTGAAAACACCGCCGAACGGGTGCCGATCAGCACCCGCGCCTGGCCTCTCGCCATCAGCGCGTGGGTACGCGCGCGCTCGTTGTCGGACAGGCCCGAATGCAGCACGTGGACCGGCACCGGCAGCCGCTGGCCGTAGCGCTGGATCGCCTGCGGCGTCAGGCCGATTTCCGGCACCAGCACCAGCGCCTGCTTGCCGCGCACCAGGCAGTGCTGGATCGCGGCCAGATAGACCTCGGTCTTGCCGCTGCCGGTGACCCCTTCCAGCAGTGCCACACCGAAACTGCCGGCCAGCCCCTGGATGTCGTCCACCGCCTCGCGCTGCGCTTCGGACAAGTCCGGAGCCACGCTGCGCGCGCTGCCGATCTGCTGCGCCGGCGGCAGCAGGCGGCTATCGACCAGGCCGCGCTTGTGCAGCGAGCGCAGCGCTTCACGCCATTTCGGCATGCCTTCCAGCGAGATTTCGTCACGTTCACCCTCATGCAGCAGATCGGCCAGCGCGCGCGGGCGCGATCCTGTGCGCAGCCGCGCGCGCGCGGTGACGCCGGCTTCGGTCAGAAACCAGTGCGGAATCCGCGTATCCGGCAAGGCCTCGCCCTGGCGTAGCGGTGCCGGCAAGGCCAGCGCCAGCACCTCGCCCAAGGCGCGCTGGTAGTAGCGCGCGGCCCAGTTCAGGCTGTGCCAGAGCTCGTCGTCGAATGGCGAATGCGTATCCAGCACCGCATCGACCGCACGCAGCGCCGGGCCATCCACTTCAGCCTGCGCCGGCCCGATGAAGAAACCGACCAGCACCCGGTTGCCGAACGGCACCCGCAGCCGGGCGCCACGCGGCGGCACGTTAGGGATGTCCGCCGGCGGCAGATAGTCGAACAGGCGCGGCAGCGGCACCGGCAGTGCCACCTGCCAGACCGGCACCGGTGCAGAAATACCTGTCGCTGTCGCCGTCATCGCATCCGGTTCCGGCCCATGCGCGCTGTCCCGGCCAACCGCCGCCATGCCGGCATGTGCCAGCAGCAGAACGCAGGTTTTCGGCCAGATGGCGCGTTCATCGATTGCACACCCGGATGTCGCTGGAGGCGGGAGCCGGTTAGGTTAGCCGACTGGCGACGAGCGCACAGGCCCCGACGCGGACAGTCACCTCACGAACCAGCCGGCCAGGCAGCCGCTTTTCCGCGGCTGAAGTTGCGGCAGGAATCTGTAAACAAAGTCATGAATCGCTGCTAACTGCCTGCTCTGCATGATGAATCCGGGGAAATCCACATCTCCTGTGGATAACTGTGTGGAACAAGCCCGGTGAACACCACGCGGTGCGCATCAAACCGTGTCCCCGGTCGCATTGGTCAAAAAATAGCCACACGCAAAATAACAAACAAAAACAACAACTTGTATGAGTCCCGCCCGCCCGGGCCGGGGTGAGTTGACGATTGATGACACTTGCTTGGCAGCTCGGATGCCGCTGTGCACAACCACATCGTCCCGGAGCCCTTGCGGCACGACGGGGAGCACCTGGTCGCCTTCGGGTCAAGCCCCGCTCCGCACCGGTACAGGGCGGACTGAAGACGCGCCTGAAGCGCGCCTGCCGGTGCTCCGGATCATCAGTGGCGACTTGCCGGCCTGCTATCCTGCGGCCTCGACAGCCACCTGTTTGACCCTCGATGCCCGTTCCGGCCCCGCCATCGCCCGACGCCTTCATCCGGATGCCGGAGGACGCCGCCCGGCACCAGTTGAAACTGGCCCTGGGGCGGCTGTCGCGCACCCAGCGACATGTGATGCTGCTGCGCCTGCGCGGCGAATCGGATCTGGACCGGATCGCGACACGGCTGGATCTGGAGCCGGCTGCGGTGCGGGCCTCGCTGGCTTTCGCCAATGCGCAGTTGCGCATGATGCTGTCCGACACACCGCAGGACCCGGAACGCAACGACTGGCTGCTGCGCTGCCAAGCGCTGCTGATGCAGCAGCCACCAGCAACGGCAGCCACATCAGAACAGCCGCTGCCTGACACGGAGCCCGTTCCCGGCACCTCCGCCATCAACTCCGGCCCGGAACCGGCCGTGCCAGTGGATATGGCCAGCCCCGCCGCGACAGCGGAGTCGTCATCACCTTCGACGCCGCCGGACACAACACCACAGCCGGATCGGAACACCAGCGCACCAACGGAACGCACGACCACCGCTTTCTGGCTGCTGCCTTGGCTGCCGGGGGCGATGGCACTGCTTGTGCTCATCAGCCTCGCGCTGCTGGCCTGGCAGGTGCTGAGTCCGCCCGCTCCGACCGCGACCACGACCGCCGTCACCAGCCCGGAGCGCAGCGAACCTGAGCGGATGCCGCCGTCCACGGCACCCGAGGCGCCGCTGACCGCTCCGGACTTTTCGCTGGTGTTGCTGCGTCAGCAGCACCCTGGTCTGCTGGAAGATCTGGATTTTCTGGTCTGGCTGTCCGAACAGGAGTCCTTCCAGTGAGGCCGCTGGCGCTCGTCCTGTTGCTGGCCGGCCTGCCTGGTGCCGCCTTGCCGCTGGCCGCGCAAGCGGAACAGGCCGTGGCCGACTCCGAGGCCGTACGCCAGGCGCTGGTGCCGTTCCAGGAACTGAGCCAGCGCCTGCCACTGATGCTGCGCGAACGGCTGCACGCCCACGCCCGTGCCTGGGCCGCGCTGTCACCGGAGGAACAGGCGCAGTTGCGTGAAAACCTGAGCCAATGGGAGACGCTCGAAACCCAACACAAGCTCGCGCTGCGCGCGCGCTTCGATGCCTGGGAACAGATGGACCCGGCCACGCGCAAGCGCACGATCCAGACCGGCGCGTACTTTTCCACACTGCCCGAATCGTTGCAGCAGCGCTGGCGCGAGCGTTTCGAGGCGCTGCCGGAGCACCAGCGCCAGAGCCATCTGTTCGATCCCTCCACGCGCGCTGTGATCGGCCTGGCGCGCGAACTGTTCCCGTTCATTCCCGCCCAGGACCACAACGCCACGCTGGCCATGCTGCGTGAGCTGGACGAGACCCAGGTGGCGGCCCTGCGCAGCCGTCTGGCACGCCTGCCGCCAGCCCGGCGCGATGCCTTCCGCCAAAGCCTGCTGGAGATGGACGCTGAGGCGCGTGCCGCCGAGCTTGGAGCCGCGCGCTAAGGCCCTGGAGCAGGCGCCCTGCTCCGCTCAATTAACAGAACGGGCGATCACCATCACATCGGCCGACGCCGGATCCGGGGTCAGGATGCGCCAGTGGATGGCTTCGCCGTCACACGGAAAATAGCTGGCCGACATCGTGCGCGCCTGCGGCACCAGTTCGTGTGCGCCACGCTGCACGGTCAGACTGAAACGATTCACCAGCGGCATCAGATTGGTCACCACCAGCAGTTCGCCCGGCGCGCACTGCACGTTTCCGGACAATTCGACATCCCCGCGCGCGTCCAGCGGGCGCTGGCGGTCGACACGGTATTCCACGTCGACCCGTGCCTCCCGGCCCTGCTGCGGTGCCAGCACCTGACGTGGTTCGCGCAGCACGTGACCCCAGCGCTGCGGCTGCGGCAGCACGCCAAGTTCCAGCGCCAGCCCGTGCGACAGGCCGGCCAAATGCCGGTCTGCCTGCCGCCCACCCAGTCGCGGCAGCCTGTTTTCCGGGCAATGCAGCTGCGCGGCCACGCCCTGGCTGAAATCGAACGTGGTCGCCAGTTCGCCATGCAACGCCAGCCGCCCCGGTTCGGCGCAACTTGCGCGCGCCAGTTCATCGAACTGCCAGGCCGCCAGCCAGGGGCTGTGGTGCTGCTCCTGCGCGCGCGTTGCGGTGATGTCGCCGATGCTCTTGCCCGGCAACGCCACCCTGCCCTCTTCCGCCAGGGCGACACGTTGCTGCAGCAGCGCCGCATCGATGAGTAGCGTCGCCAGCACCAGCAGGCCCATAACCCGCCCGCCATGGCGGCGACCAGCCAGCAGCGCGTGCAGGCCAAGCGCCAGCGCCAGGGCCCCTAACGGCACCAGGCTGTAGACCATCCACACCGGCGTGGCGTCGCGCAGCAGCGCAATGAAGGCCACTGCGGCCAACAGGTAGGCCCCGGCCAGCAGCAATGCGCCGCGACCAAAGCCGGCCTGATCGGCACCGTCGACCCGTCCCAGCGCCAGCCGGACCCATCCCAGCAGCGCC